>R25__coassemble_701_pt1 | contig 18968 bp, 16 predicted proteins | sample R25__metabat2_low_PE_028 | metagenome-assembled genome bin R25 | reverse complement strand
TTGAGGATACGCATCAGTATAAACTGGTTAGCGTTCCCGCCTTCCGTTTTACCTTTCCACTCTGGCATTATCCTAGGTATTGAGTCCTCCGTTGATTTCCACTACCTGGCCGGTTATGTAGGAAGCCTTGTCTGAAGCCAGGAAGCATACCAGATCCGCAACTTCCTCCGCGGTGCCGAACCTTCCGGCAGGAATTGTCTCCCGCAGAGTATTCTGGTCCAGTTCCTTGGTCATATCGGTCTCCACGAATCCGGGAGCCACGGCGTTTACAGTAACCCTTCTCTTTGCAACCTCCAGGGCCAGCGCCTTTGTGGCGGCTATAACTCCGCCCTTGGCTGCAGAGTAATTGGTCTGCCCAGGCATTCCCTTGATTCCGGAAAGGGAAGCCACGCTAACCACCCTGCCCCATTTCTTCTTTGCCATCGGGGTTATGAGCTTGCGCGTGGTGTGGAAGAATCCGTTAAGGTGGATATTGACCACATCATACCAGTCGGCATCCTCCATCCACATCAGAAGACCGTCCCTGCGGATTCCGGCATTGTTTACCAGAACAGCTATGTAATCGTCCGGATGAGCGGCGATCCATCCGTCCAGGGCGGCGTCCGTCTCCTTCAGGTCCGCAACATTGAATTTCAGAAGCTCGGCCACTCCGCCCGAACTCTCTATTTCACGCTTTACTTCAAGAGCCGCGTCTTCTCTGCTTACATAGTTGATTATCACTGGATAGCCCTCTTTTGCAAGAGCCTTGCTTATTGCAGCCCCTATTCCTCGGCTGCCTCCGGTTACAAGTGCGTATTTCATAATTGAACTAATTTTCTTTTTAGGAATTCTTCAGCGAGGGGAAGGTGCTCCAGCCTCCCTACGTCTATCAGCTCCAGAGAGCGGATGAACCTTCCTTCAAAATGGCAGTTTGCAGCATTTGAAAGATAGAAATCCACTATGGAGAATTTCTCCTCCCAGCTCTTCATAATTTCCAGTATCCGAGGTGAAAGCACGTGTATTCCACCAAACGCGTAAGGCTTGAGGCCCGCTATGTCTGTAAAAGGAGGCTTTATCTCTCCCGTCTTTATATTTTCCCAGCCCTTAAGCCTCATCGCCGAGTCAAACAGCAGGCGGCGGTCGCTGTAACGGCCGCTTACCACAACACATCCTACTACATCAGAAGATTTCATCTTCCTGCAGCAGGATTTGTAGAAACGCTTCAGGTCCAAATCTGAAAGTATATCCACGTTATGCACCAGGAAAGGCTCCCCGTCAGAAAGCAGGGAAGAAGCGTGGCGGATTCCTCCGCCGGTATCTCTCAATAAATCAAATTCTTCGGAGAACTGCACCTTAAGCCCGCAATGCGGATTCTTCTCAAAGAACTCCCGCACGGCGTCTTCCACCATCTGCCCGAAGTGGTGGACATTTATCACGAAATCCTTGAACCCGAAAGAAGACAGAGTGAGAAGCTGCCACTCCAGAAGACTCCTCCCCCCGACTTCCACCAGAGCCTTCGGCCTGTCGTCAGTCAGTGGCCTGAGCCTTGTTCCCAATCCCGCTGCAAAAATGAGGGCTTTCATCCAGGACTAAACTTCTTCTTCTATATCCAGTTCGCGATGGGTGAGCTTCACCTTCACGTTGAATTTCTTTGCTATGTGGTCTGCCAGATGCCTTGCGCAGTAAACGCTGCGGTGCTGGCCTCCGGTGCAGCCGAAGCATACCTGCAGATGCGTGAACTTCCTCTCCACAAACCTCTTTACGTGAGGATCCACTATGTCATACACATTTGCCAGGTATTTCTTGATTCCTCCCTCGTCCTCAAGGAACTTGATAACCGGCTCGTCCAGTCCGGTGAAGGTCTTGTACCTCTCGAACTTGCCCGGATTCTCCAGACCTCGGCAGTCGAAGACATATCCTCCGCCGTTTCCGCTGTCGTCCATCGGGATGCCCTTCTTGTATGCAAATGAGAATATGTGCACTTCCAGAGTCACGTCCCTGCGCAAATCCTTGAGCTGGCGCATCTTGGTCAGTTCCGTCAGGACCTGCTGCAGATAAGGATACTCCACAAAAGGTTTCTTGATCAGTTTCCTCAGGTTCTCGATCGCGAACGGAATGCTCTGCAGGAAATGCGGCTTCTTCTCAAAATATCCCCTGAAACCGTACGCTCCCAGAACCTGTAGTGTGCGGAACAGCACAAACAGCCTCAGGTCGTGGTTGAATTCCTTCTCGGAAACCATCACGTACTTCTTGAGCTCCTTCTTGTAAACACCAATCAGTATCTCCTTCAATTCATCGGAATAGTTGGCCCTTGCCTGCCATACAAACGATGCTATATCGTAGTAGAACGGGCCTTTCCTTCCGCCCTGGAAGTCTATGAAGTAAGGCTTGCCGTCTTTGAGCATGACGTTCCTGGCCTGGAAATCGCGATACATGAAAGTGCTGCCCCTCATCACTCCCAGAAGGTCAGAGCACATCTTCTCCATATCCTGATGGAGCTTTATCTCGCTGAACTCCAGACCACTGGTCTTAAGGAAACAATATTTGAAGTAGTTGAAGTCGAACCAGATGTTCCTCTCGTCAAACTCCGGCTGAGGGAAACATACTGAATAGTCCATATCCCTTCCGCCCTCAAACTGGAACTTAGGCAGAAGCGCCATAGTCTTCTTCAGCAGAGCCACCTCCTTGGCACTGTAAGACCCTTTCTGTCTTCCCGATGCTATTGCGTCAAACAGGGAAACCGTTCCCAGGTCTTCCTGCAGATAATAAACCTTGTCTGAAGACACGGTGTAAACCTCCGGCACATTCAGCCCCACATCCTTGAAATGGTTGGCCAGAGAGACAAAAGCCTTGTTCTCTTCCACAGAAGTGCCCATCGCCCCTATCAGCGATATCCCTTCTGCCTTGAGCCTGAAGTATCTGCGGTTGCTTCCGCTCTGCGGCAATTCTTCGCAAGACAAACATTTCCTGCCAGTATATTGCTTGAATAATTCTTCCAGTTGTTTCATAAAATGACAATAATTCCAACTATTCTACAAATTTAGCAAAATCCTGTGAAAACACCTATCAAGAAAACGTTTAATTAAAGTTGGGTAAATTTCCGTATCTTTGGATGTTTATATGTTATTGTGGATAATTATATACTCTAAGATATGGAAAAGGAAGACAACCTGCTTAAGGTGATGAGCGATGTTTCATATTGCTCTGACAAGTATCAGTATACTATGGGCAAGTCATTCCTGGAATGCGGAATGAAAGACAAGATTGCCTATTTCAACCTGTTTTACCGTAAGGCCCCGGACAACAACAACTGGGCTGTAGTCAGCGGAATAAGGGAAGCGATGGAGATGATTTCCAACCTTGGCGGGAAGTCTCCCGAGTTCTTCGAGAAGTTCCTGCCGGGAGAAGGATACAGGGAGTTCAGGGAATATGCCTCAGCGATGAAATTCACCGGAAACGTGTATGCGATGAGAGAAGGCGAGGTTGCCTTCCCGAGAGAACCGGTCATCACGATAGAGGCCCCTGTCATCGAGGCACAGGTACTGGAAACCCCTCTGCTGTGCATAATGAACCACCAGATGGCAATAGCCACAAAGGCCAGCCGAGTATGCCGTTCTACCAAGAAGCCGGTAAGCGAGTTCGGAAGCCGCAGGGCTCATGGACCATGGGCGGCAACCTACGGCGCAAAGGCAGCATATATAGGAGGTTGTGCAAATTCTTCAAATGTGCTTACCACTGAGATATTCGGAACACCGGCATCCGGAACAATGGCCCACAGCTATGTGACCAGTTTCGGCTGCTCGATCAAGGGAGAATATCTGGCGTTCGAGAATTACATCAAGACACATATCGGCGAGCCGCTTATACTGCTGGTGGACACTTATGACACGCTCAACTGTGGAGTCAGGAACGCCATCAAGGCTTACAAGGCGCTGGGTATAGATGATTCCTATCCTCAGGGATACGGTATCCGTCTGGACAGCGGAGACCTTGCATATCTCTCCAGAAAGGCAAGGGAGATACTGGACAATGCCGGATTGAAGAACTGCAAGATATTCGCAACCAACTCTCTGGACGAGTACCTGATATCGGAACTGGAACAGCAGGGAGCCTGCATAGATTCCTACGGAGTGGGAGATGCCATCGCCACCAGCAAACACAACCCTTGCTTCGGCAACGTTTACAAGCTGGTGCAGATCGGAGACGAGCCTGTCCTCAAGCGCAGCGAAGACAAGATCAAACTCATAAACCCTGGATTCCAGGTAACTTACCGCATAATCCAGAACGGAATGTTCAAGGCCGATGTCACCTGCCTCAGGGGAGATGAAACCTCAAGGAAGATCGAGGCTGGAGAAGAACTCCATATCCAGAACGAGTTTGACGAGACCCAGAGGAAGAAGTTCAAGAAAGGAAGCTATTCATACCGTATCCTCCAGAGGCAGACTATGAAAGACGGAATGATCTGCTACACCGACGAGCCTATTGAAAAGAAGCGGGAGTATTTCCTCAACAATCTCAAGAGTTTCAACGAGACAGAGAGGCGTCTTATCAACCCTCACATCTACAAGGTGGACATCTCCGACGAACTCTACGACCTGAAGATGAAACTGATAAACAACCTCATAAGGGAAATTGACGAACTAAAGGAATCCTATGAGCAATAACAAGATAAAACCATCGCTGAGGAAAATCCTCTTCTGCTGCCTGGCTCTCGGGGCGGTGCTTCTGGCAGGTGCCTGGAGCAGGCCTTCCGGAATCGGCGGCAAGGGAAGATTCGTCCTCAGAATCAATGACACCATCGTAAAGACGGCTTACCAGCAAATGATAGACTCGCTGTTCGAGCTTAACCTCAGCCCGGATTCCCTCAAGAAGATGGGCCTCAGCGATGCCGTCCTGTTTTCCCTGGACTCCCTGAGGAAGGCCGATTCCATCGCCCAGATAAAGGTCTATACCCCGAAGGAACTCAGGAAGATGAAGCGCGACAGCATCCGCAAGCATACCGACAGCATAATCCGCAATACCCCGAGAATACTTGACACATACCTGTTTGCAGACAGCATCAAGTATACCAGGATATTCTCCTGGAAGCACGACACCTATCTTAACAACCAGGAAGTGCTGAAGATAGATACCACCTTCAACTACCATTTCCATGACCTGCCTTTCCACAGGGATGACATAAACGCCCAATATCTTGGAGTAAGCGGAAGCGCCGCCCTGCCTTTCAATTACCATAACAGGCAGACCAATGAACTTTTCCCGTTCTTCTCTCCATATATGACATACACATATATGCCTGAGACCCTTCCGTTCTACAACACCAAGACCCCTTATACGGAACTGGCATATTACGGAACCCTGTTTGCCAACCGCCAGAAAAGCGAGGACAACATAAAATTCCTGCACACCCAGAATTTCACCCCTAGCTTCAACTTTACGATACTCTATCAGAGAAATGGAGGCGGAGGTCTTCTCCAGCACGAGAAGACAGATTTCAGGACATTCTCCGTTACGGGAAACTATCTGGGTAAGAATTATATAGCCCAGGGAGGATATCTATACTCCCGACTGAAGAGGGAGGAAAACGGAGGCGTTGAAGACCTGAAGATGGTTAGTGACACGACCATCGACGTGCGCACCGTGCCGGTTTATCTTTCCAATGCCAATTCCATAATCCGCCGCAACACCTTCTTCATCACCCACAGCTACGGAGTCCCTATCCGCTGGAAAGCACAGAGGGATTCCCTCGGAAACAAGATCGCTGACACCCTGAGCACAGGAGAGGGAACAGCCACATATTTCGGCCATTACGGGGAGTACTCCGTTTACAGCAGAAGTTACACGGACAACATAACTGACTCCGTAGGAAGATCCCTATACCGGAACATATTCCTGCTTAATCCTACAACAACGGCAGACTCGGCCAGGGTGATGAATCTGGAAAACCGCGTCTTCCTGAAGATCCAGCCGTGGAACGCGGAATCCGTGGTTTCCAACCTGGACGGCGGCATCGGTCACCAGATGCTCAATTTCTACGGCTTCAAGCCTGAGTTCTTCATAAGCGGAAACCAAAACAAAACCTACAACAACATATACGCTTATTTCGGAGCCGGAGGAAAGTTCAGGAAATACTTTGCCTGGAACGCAAGAGCCAAGGCAGACGTTGCCGGCTACTACAAGGGGAACTTCTCCCTGGATGCCGCAATGAGGTTTTCATCCTGGGCCGTGAAAGACGGAATACACCTTACAGCAAAGTTCTCGTCCTCAATACGCAAGCCATCATACTTCCTGAACAACTACACATCCAACCATCATCTGTTCGACTTTGACTTCGACAAGACAACCACTACCAGGATAGAAGGCAAACTGGAGATCCCTCACTGGGGACTGGAAGCATCCGTTGGATACACATTGCCGAACAAGAACGTTTATCTTGACACTCTCTGCATCCCTACCCAGAACAACGATGCAATGAGCATACTCAGTGCGTACATAGCCAAGAACATCAAGGTGGGTCCGCTGCATCTGGATAACCGCGTCCTTTTCCAGACTTCGTCCAAGCAGGAGGTCGTACCGCTTCCAAAGGTTGCGGTTAACCTCAGGTATTATCTTGAGTTCTACGCGGTAAAGAACATCCTGAACGTTCAGTTCGGAGCCGATATGACCTACAACACAAAGTATTACGCCCAGGCATTTGACCCTGCGCTGGGAATGTTCTACAACCAGGAGCGCTACAAGATAGGAAACAACCCTTACATAGACGTATTCGTCAACCTTCAGTGGAAGAGGGCCTGCATTTTCGTAAAGTGCGAGAACGTCCTGCAGGGAACCCCTAACAACGAGTATTACTCCACTTACAGGTACATCAGGCCTCAGAGAGCCCTTAAGCTGGGTATCTGGTGGCCGTTCTACATCAGGTAAATGAAAAGGTTCTGGAAGACAAAGACAATGAGGGTGTGCGCCATAGTTGCTATGGTGCTCCTGCTTGTCTATATCTTCCTGATAGCCGGACTTCACCCGGGACATAAACCTGTAGATCCTAACGCCCAGACAGCCTCCATCATGGGCGATACGCTTTACTGCACACTCATAACAGACAGCGAGTTAGGACCCGGAACACAGGCCCTTAAATTCGCCTACGACCTTATCCGCCAGTTCTCTGTCAACCAGAGATGCAAGGTACAAACCAGTATGGAAAAGCCATCGCTGAGAAACTGGGAAGACCTTGCAGACCGACTTACAGACGTGATTATCTTCAATTCCGCGACAGATACGATCCCGGATGCTTTCAAGGATTATCTGGTAACTTCCGTCCCAATGGAAAAGGACTATGTCTGCGCCATGAGATATGACGACAGGGCCATAATAGATAATGTCAATTTCTGGATCACCCACATAAAGCCGACTCCGGGATACAAGAACCTATACGCCAAATTCACAAGAAGCAACAAAGGCAAATCCGATAGCTGGAAGTTCACCCCTTCCAAGGACGGCATCTCTCCTTTCGACGGCCTGGTCAAGAAATACAGCGAAACCATAGGGTGGGACTGGAGGCTTCTAAGTGCCCTGATCTACAAGGAGTCCGGTTTCAATCCAGGCATAGTTTCGAGTATGGGTGCAGTGGGGCTCATGCAGGTACTCCAGTCTGTAGCCAACTCGATGGGAGTGGAGAACATCTACGATCCTGAACAGAACATCAAGGCGGGCTGCAAGATTTTGGGTAAGACACAGAAAAAGTATCTCTCCCAGGGTATGGATGAGGAAAACGCCCTGCTTTTCACCCTGGCTTCCTACAATGCTGGAGAAGGCAGGATCCAGCAGTGCCAGAAAGTGGCCAAGGCGGAGGGACTTAACCCTAATGTCTGGGAAAATGTGAAATCTGTAATTCCCCTCATGGCAGACGGTTACGACAAGAACGGAGTCAAGGTCAGCCCGTTCCGAGGCGGAGCCCAGACGATGAACTACCCGGAGAGGGTTATGGGTCAGTACGAGGTTTTCAAGAATACCGTAGAGAAATAGACTCTCCCTACCTGACCCGGATGGTCTTTGATGGTTGGATCCTGCTTATGAAGTGGCAAGGGATCAGCAGAATCGCCATTATCGCGATAAAGGAAATCACATCTGCCGCCAATATACTCCACCAGGAGATGTCTATCGGAACATAGCTTATGAAATAGTTCTCGGGATTAAGCCTGATAAAATGGAAATGCTTCTGCAACAGACAAAAGGCTATTGCCAACACATTTCCAATTGCAAGTCCTGTCAGCACAATCCTCGCGCTCTTTGCCAGGAAGACCTTCTTAATTCCGGAGTTTTTCATTCCGAGAGACTTGAGCACCCCTATAGAAGAAATATTCTCAAACAGGATAATCAGCACACAACTTATCATGTTGAATGCACTCACGGCGATCATCAGAACCAGGATTATCAGCACGTTCATATCCAGAAGCCTCAGCCAGTCCACCAGGTTTCCCATATCATCATAGGCTCCTGAGACACGTGGAAGATTCTCCCCCTCAAAACTTCTGTAGACAATATCCCCTATCTGAACCCTGCGGCTAGGATAATCCTTGTCACTATGGTCTGTAAACATTATCTGATATGCGCTTGCGCGGTCTTCCTCCCATCCGTTCAAACCATTTACCAGCTTCTTGGAACAGATTACATAGAACTTGTCCAGATTCTCCAGGGAAGAAGAGAACAGTCCCAGAATCTTGAGCCGGCGCACCTTAACGTTCTGTCCGACAAAATAGAATGTTGCCTTGTCACCGACATTGAATCCGAGCAGATCTCCCAATTTCCCGGACACATAGCATCCATCCTCAGCAAACAGGGTATCCACTCCCTTGAGCATCACTCCCTGGATATCCTCCTCTGTCTTTATCATTCCAGGCCTGTAACTTACCCCCAGAACCTCGGAAACATAGGGTATTGAAAGGATTTCTTCCCGGGCAGAAAGAGGAGGCAGGGAATACTCGTCAGCATTAATATAATCAGAACCTCCAGACGGTAAAAGAACCGAAACATTCACATCTCCTGCAAATGCCGCCATCTTTTCCATCATCTGGCTACGAAACCCTCTGGAAACAGATATCGCGATGATAATGACCATTATGCTTAGCGCAACAGACAGGACGGCAATGACATTACCAAGAGAGGAAAGCCCCTTCTCCCCTCTACTTCCTATCCTGTTCGCGATAAACCAGCTCAGTCTCATCCAAAAAGAAAAAAATTCTTAAATTTGCATTCCCAACGCGGAAATAGCTCAGTTGGTAGAGCATCAGCTTCCCAAGCTGAGGGCCGCGGGTTCGAATCCCGTTTTCCGCTCCACTTTATTTAGAAACCGGACGTATTGGCATACCCACCGCACGGGCAGTATACCCCACCCACTTCTCTTCTGAACTAAAATTCAGAACATTGGCATAACAAGGTGCATCATCAGCCTTCTTAGCCAATAGCGAAGATGTCCAGTAATAACCTTGGTCCAAATCAAAGTAAAATTCTTCTTCTTTTAAACCAGTAACAGGTAAAAAAATGCTGTTACCGTTGATTTTGCTTGTAACTCTGTAGGCTCCCCTTGATCCATTTAGAGTTGCCCAGGTCCAATCACACTTTTCCAGAAGTTCTTTAAACTCATCGCCAGTCGGCATACGCCACTTGTTTCCGTATATAACACTGGCAATATCATCAGCAGGTTCAAGAACAGTCTTGTTGTCAATCTGCCCCCACTCGGGATATCTGTTGTACTTGGTGAGACTTCTGTAGTCTCCTCCAGTACACCACTTGTAATTATCCCAATTGAAAACAGATTTCACAGATGTCTCTCCCCAGGCATAGAAAGCACCAATGCTTTCAGGCTTATCGGCACCTATGTTACGGTCTGCCCACTTGACAGATAACCCCAAATCAACCATCGCCAATTGAGATACGGAAACACTGCAACTGGCACTCTTTCCTTTGTACTTTGCATAGATAGTGGCAGAACCTGCAGCTTTCCCTGTTACAAACCCTGCCTGATCAACAGTGGCCACAGATGAATTGGAAGAAGACCAGTCTATTTTGGGGCCAAAAGCCTGCAATCCTGAAATGTACACTTTTGCATCTAACTTCTGGGATTCATTGATAGCTAAATTGACCTTTGCAACCCCGATCTCAACTGAAATTGTGCTAGTATCAATGCTATCATCGTTCTTGGAACAGCAGCAAAATATCAGCAGCAAAAAAAGGAAAGTGAACAGGACGGAATACTTGGAGTAAGCTTTCATTATAACTTTAAGGGACTAAATTATTAATCTTATTTACTCTCTTTACGGCGCTTTTTCTCGGCACGCAGAAGGTTAAGCTCCCTTCCGGTCTGGCCGGCAACGGAGGTGTTTTCCTCAGCACGTCTTACAAGATAAGGAACAACATCCTTTACCTTGGCGTAAGGAACATACTTGGTAACGTTATAGCCTTCGTGGGCAAGGTTGAAGGAGATGTTGTCGCTCATTCCAAGAAGCTGTGCGAAATGGATTCTCGGATCGTTGTGGGCAAGACCCTTCTCATCGATCAGCTTGGCAAGGAGTCGGTTGCTCTCCTCATTGTGGGTTCCCATAAAGAGCTCGAAATGATCCAGATGGTCCATGACAAACTTGACACCGGCGTTGTAGTTGGCATCGGTTGTAGGCTTATCCTTGCAGATAGGATCTGGATAGCCCATAGCGACAGCCCTGGCCCTTTCTTCTTCCATATAGGCACCACGTACGAACTTGATACCTGCAATGTAGTTGTTCTTGACAGCATCTTCGTAGATTTTCTTCAGATAAGGCATACGGTCGTGGCGGTACATCTGAAGGGTGGCGAAGATGATAGCCCTCTTCTTGTTGTAGAGCCTCATCATCTCGTCTGTCTGGGCGTCGATGGCATCCTGGAAGCAGTAATCCTCCGCATCGATGATGAGCCTTACATCGTTGTCATAGGCCCTCTTGCAGAATGCGGCAAATCTCTCCTGGTAAGCCTTGAATTCCTTCTCCTCCTCAGCGGTCAGAGGCTCTCTCTTCTCGGAAGCCTTGGCAAGAAGTTCATCGGTGATGATGGTGCTTGGCTTGAAAACGGCGTATGCAAGAGAAGGGTTGCCCTTTGCAAAGTCTATGGAACGCATTGTCTCCTCGAAGGTGTACTGGATGCCCTCAGGAGTCTGCTTACCTTCGGCAGAAAAGTCTAGAGTGGACTTTACGTTGAAACTCTTCAGATGATCGATGGTCTTCTTGCAGTCTTCCAGAGTCTCACCACCAACAAACTGCTTGTAAAGAGTTGGTTTTACAGCCCAACCGATAGGGAAACCTATCTTCAGGGCCAGATTTGAGGCGCCTTTGAGGAACTTTACCATTCCGGGCCTCTTGATTGTATTGAAAAGCAACAGCGCATTCTTCAGTTCAGACTTGCTCTTGGATGAGAATGCAACTTCAAGATTGTTAAAATCTACCATAATGGTTATGTCTAGTATGATTCGTTGTCTTATTTAAGTTTCACAAGAGTGTCGAGAACCATCTTTATCAGCTTTTCGATGTAAGGATGGTAGTCTGTGATGGCCTCCTTTGCATATCTGTTTGCGATGATGCAGCAAACGGTGATTGCCTCATGGCCCATCTCCTTTGCAAGGCCGGCGATGGCGCTGCCTTCCATCTCGTAATTAGTTACTTTATAGCCCTTTGCCGCAAAGCTCTCGAACTTGGCGTTCATCTTTGGCATCGCCAGGCCAAGACGCAGGACACGACCTTGAGGACCGAAGAAACCAGGAGCGGAAATGGTCATTCCCTTTACGGTTTTTCTCTGGAAAGCCTTGATGAGCCTCTCGGAGTTTCTTACGATGTAAGGTCTCGGAAGGTTCGGGTCCCAGCCCATATGCTCAACAAGGGCGTTTTCGATTTCCTTGTCGGTGACACTGTCGCGGTTGGCATACCAGTTTACAAGTCCGTCGCAACCAATGGAATAGTGGCTCAAAACAAAAGATCCCAGAGGAATCTCAGGCTGGAGGGCACCGCTGGTTCCGATCCTTACAAGGGTGAGGCTGCGCTTCTGCTCCTTGATCTTGCGGGTATTGAAATCGATGTTAGCAACGGCATCCAGCTCGTTCATAACGATGTCTATGTTATCCGTTCCGATACCGGTTGAAAGAACGGTTATCCTCTTGCCTTTATAAAGTCCGGTCGTGGATACGAACTCGCGGCTCTGCTTGGTAAACTCTATGGCGGTCATGTGCTTGGCTATCATGGCAACTCGTCCAGGATCCCCTACAAGGATCACCGTATCAGCAAGTTCTTCAGGACGGAGATTAAGATGATATATGGAACCGTCGGCGTTAAGAAGCAACTCGGAAGCCGCAATCTTTTTTGATTTTGAAGTTTTCATATGGTTAGCATTATAATTTTCTCAAAATTAGTAAAAAATTATAAATTTGCCTCTATGAAAAAGATAAATTACCTGACACTGATACTGGCTACAGCAGTTCTGCTTGCAATAATGCTGTTCGGCGAAATCTATAGGGCCTATCCTCCATTCCTGGTGCTGACAATAGTGGCGTTCGGGATTTCTCTGGTAAATCTGTTCCTTATCCACCACAAGAAAATCCAGATCAGACTCTGCGTCTACAGTTCAATCATCCTTCTGGCTTATCAGGTGTGGATAGTCTGGCTTTTGTGGTTCTCGGATATCAAGGTTGTCAGGTTCCCGGTTTCAACCATATTCCCGATAATCTGCGTGATTCTCAACATTATCGTGATAGGCATTCTCAGAAAAGCGATTGCAGCGGAGGAATTCATGAAAATCCTGCGCAAGGACAAGAAGAACGGGAAACTCCCTAAGAAGGGCTGATCACTCGGCCATAGTATAGGTCAAATCCTTGAAAACAAGATTTTTCTCGGCGACTGTTCCCCTATGCCAGCTTTTGCCGCTTTCCTTGCTTTTTACACGGAAGGAGAACTGGTAGTGCAAATAGCCGTCTGCAGAGATGGAATCGACACTCTCGATTCTGACCTTATCCACAGATTCCGGTAGATGTATATTCTCTTGCGAGGAATAGATCTCGCTGTTAAGGATGAGTCTTAATTCATTTTCCCTCAAGGAAACCTTCGTGTCTCCAATAAGTGAAAGATAAGCTGCAAGACCCAGCCATCCGGCGATGAACAGTCCGAAAAGCCACATCCCCCATCTTTCTGTTTTGTTGAACCGACTCTCCATCTGCTTAATCAAATACTCCCGACACGAATAAGACAATCCACATGACAAATCCCAGGACAGTGCTCCAAATCAAAACAATACGGGTTGACTCCGATTTGCGCTCAGCTCTTTCATAATCCTTGTTCTTGAATGCAAGGTGGGACTGGAGACCGAAGATTATCGCCAGGATAGCAAGCGGAGAGCAGCAGCAAAACGTAAGCGCAAGACTCCAAAGTAAATATATTGGAGGCTGTATCTCCTTTACCGGAGCGGGAGAAGCTTCAAAGTTGAACTTCCCATAGTCCGGCTTGGAGTCATTGCGGGGCAGGGAGGCATGGCAAATCCTGCACTCCTTGCTACCCGGATCATTTGCAGCTCCGCATTCCTGGCAAAAAATCTTCATTTCCTATAGGTTTTTCTCAGGATAAAGGCTATCCCACCAGGAAGGATCGTCTTTCAGATACTTCTGGAACCAAGCCATAATGGTGTTGCTCCACTTGATTCTCTTGCCGTATTCCAGAATCCAGTGGTTTTCTCCCTTCACTTCCACGAAGGCGACTTCCCTGCCCAGAATCTTCAGGGCGGTGAACATCTGGATACTCTCGATGTGAGGCACGTTGGTGTCTGCAGAACCGTGAAGCAGAAGCAGCGGAGTGTGGATCTTGTCCGCGTTGAAAAGCGGAGAATGTTTGGTGTACATATCCGGATTGTTCCACGGATAGCTCTCGGCGCTGGCAACGTGGCCGTAGGAATATCCCCAATAGCCTTCTCCCCAGTAACTTGCAATGTTGCTTATTCCGGCATGGGAAACGGCACATGCGAAGATGTCTGTCTTGGTCTGCAGGTACTGTGTCATGAATCCGCCGTAGCTGGCTCCGATGCATCCGATCTTGTCGCGGAGAACAAACGGATGGGCATCGCAGAACTTCTTCACGCCCTCAATTATATCGTCAGCCACATAATCGCCCCAGGTCTCCACGTGGCGGGCGGAGAACTTCTGGCCGAAACCTATGGCCCCGCTTGGCTGGATCACATAAACGACATAGCCCAGAGAAGCATAGTACTGCTGAGGGTAACGGCTTTCAAGAGAGCGGGTTGTAGGAGTGCAGCCACCATAGTAGTTGACAATCATAGGATACTTCTTCTCAGGATCGAATCCGGGAGGAAGATAGAACCTTCCCTGAATCTCGTCGCCGAGGCGGTTGGTGAAACTCCAGGCCTTGCACTCGCCCATTATCACGTCTTCATACTTGTCTGCGGAAACATCTTCCAGCAGATAGTCCTTGTCTTTCTTTACGTCCTTGATGTAAAGTTTTGATGGAGATGACGCTCCGCCACCCACATAGCACATCGTCTGGCCGTTTTCAGGCAGGTTCCAGGAAGTCACGACCTCAGGCATCTGGCTCAGTTTGCGGCTTTTGCCCGTCTTCGGGTCAAAAGTGTACAGAGTCTTGAATTCGCCTTCTGTAACTCCGGCATAGATCTTTCCGTCATTGCGGTTCCACACCACCCCGTCTATTGAAGGGTCAAAGTTCCTGGTAAGGCATCTTGCACTGCGGCTGGCTATGTCAAATATGTACATCTGGATATCGTACATGTTCGGAGTCTGGCCAGGGGTCATGTTGCCGATGCCGCCGAAGGTCTCCGGAGAACCCAGAACCAGAAGGCTCTTGGCATCTGGCGAGAACATCGCCCTGGAAAGGAAACCGTCGCCTTTGATAATTGTGTCTACAGCCCAGGTCTCAAGGTCAACGATGCAGACATCTGTGCTGTGGGACGGCCTCTTCTGAACCTGAAGGTTCCTTATTCCCACAAGCATATATCTGGAATCATCTGAAATATCCATAGGATAGACAGATTTGCTGCCGAAAGAGAGTCTTCTGAGACTGCCTGTTTCAAGGTCGTAATAGCTCATGTAGGTGCGGTCTCTCCAGCCCGGCTGCCTGTCATCAGGATCCAGAATCTGGTAAACGTTCTCGTCTTCCTTAGGGCCTTCTGATTCCTCGGCGATAATCATGAACTTCATGTTAGGAACGAGGAATATGTTTCCCTTTGGCAGGTTCTCGGCGACCAGTTCGTCAGCTCCGCCCGGCGTGGCTTTCCAGAGCTTGCGGTTACCGTCCACAGTCTCATACCAGGCGTACTCGTTTCCGCCGTTGAGCCAGAAGATGCCGCCCTTTTCCCTAAGCACTTTCCCGGTGGCGACTTCCTTAAGCTGAGTCTTGCGGATGCTCTTGGCCTTGCGGTCTGTATCTGAAGTGTTTACGATTATAAACTGACCATTTTCGGAAATGCTTGCATTCCCCATCTTCTCGCCGTAAAGGACCTCGTCCATCCCGAAGAAATGCTTCGGAGAAAGACTCCAGGCAATCTCGCTGTCTGATTTGAGAGTTACGAAAAGGGAATCCTTGCCCTCTCCGTCGCTGAGCACCTTGATGTCTATGCGGTGCTGCCTCGGATCCAGTTTGAGCCCCTTTAGCGGGCTTTCTTTGCCGTCCAGGTATGCCTTGTATTTCCCGGCTCCCTTTATCTCCACATCCACCTTCCTGAAATCCAGGTCGTTGATAAAGAAGGAGAATACCCCTACGCTCTTGCCTTCACAGGCCGGGACTGCACCCGCCGGGACTTCTGATGTCTGCCTGCCTTTAAGCGGAGCGGCGTCCATAAGGCTCTTGGCATCGAAAGCCTTTCCTTGGGCATCCTTGGTCTCGAACAGTGGAGAAGATACCTTGTAAGGTCCGGCGTAATTGAACCTGTCCACCACCGTGCTTGTCTTCTGTGAATATGAAACCGGGGCAACCAGCAGCAGTATTGAAGCAAACAAAGCTTTATTAATGGTCATATCGCGATAATGATTACTGTATTTCTATTCCGTGTTCTGAAGCCTCTTTCCTGACTCTTTCCATATAAGATGAGAACCACTCGTCATAAGAAGCCTTGTATTTCGGGTTCTTCTTGAGCATCTTCTGAAGATTAGAGATGTTGTCGAGATAGATGCCGACCTCTTCCGGGTTTTCACTGAATATGGTGCCTTTGTCATATGTCGGGACAAAGATCTCTACCTCCTCCAGCAATTTGTCTATGCCGCTGCCGTCAAGTTCCTGGAAATGCTTGACCTGGCCGGCTATGTATTTGCGGGCTTCTTCTGTCTCCCTGGTTGGGGTGGCACTTTTCCAGATAACGTCATTTATGTACCAGTCATCACCTTTGAATTCAAGAAGCAAAGTGTATCTGAATTCGTAGCAAGGAGGATCCTCGTAGAAAAGGTCAGCCTCCGCCTGGGTGTCGGATTTCATCCTTATCTGTTCAATGGAAAGGCTCCTTTCGTCCGGACTGCACACGTCAAAGACTTTTCCGCTCCACTGGAAGTCCATATACACGTCATTGGCTATGTGTTTCAGACAATCTATCTCCCTGTACAGGCAGAGCAAGGTGTCCGTATAGAAAAGAGGCCTTTCTTTCAGGCCTATATGTTCAGTCTTCATCATTTGCTCCACCCTCTGCTTGACATACTTGGCTACATGTTTATCAGGTCCTTGGGCGGTCTTTCCGTTGTTTTTGCAGGAAATTGCGCAGACGGCAAGACAAAGGGCTGCGCATGCAATGATTTTTGTTGCTTTCATATCGATTCCAATAATTTCTGCAATTTAGCAAAACTATTTGAATTATCTTTGACAAAGAAAATCACCAGACAAATGAAAAAATTATTCATACTTGCAGTTCTCTGCCTGAGCGCCACACTCTTGGCGGGAAATGTCTCTTATTCACAGCACAGGGCAGACAAAGAAACCTTCAATATCCCGATAGATACTTCAGGACAATACATTTTCAGTGTAAACACCTGTCCTGGAGAGGATTGTTCCACACAGATGAACGTGAGCTTCGCCGCAGACAGAAACATCTCCGAATGTTATGTTTATCTGGTTTCCAGCCGCAAGAAGCGCTCGGCCGGTGGCTACAGGCTTCTTCCGTCAGAACTGACGCTCTGCACTGTTTACGACAGCATCTATTCCAAGAAGGCCAACGGGGAGAATTTCTACGAAGATGCCGTCTTCCACAAATTCAGCTGTTCTTTCAAGAACCTCAAGCCCGATACCCGGTACGACTACTGGATCGTAGGTGTCTATAAGGATGATTACCAGATACAGCGCTATGTATCCTCCACAACCAGCACTTTCACCACTGCCGGTAAGAAGGAATGGAGCGCCTGCATAATCTCCGACTACCATAGTTACCCTCCGCTGCCAAAGAGGTTGGTCTCAGCGATGAATATGGTAAAGACCGTGAACTCCTATGCCGAAGGCAAAAACAAACGCGGATTCGACTGGGTGCTTCATCTTGGAGATGTGTGCGCCTGGGGCGGGAGCTGGTCTTTCTGGAAAGAGATGTACAGCCAGGATGCTTTCAGAAGCTATATGTGGGCGGGGCTTAACGGCAACCACGACAACATGTCCAGGAAATACCAGCTGACCAACCAGTACTTCAAGAACGCCACGGCCAACCCTCTCAACGGATATGAGGGAGAAGAAGGAGTATGCTACCACTTCACTTACGGCAACACCCTGTTCGTGATGCTCAACAGCGAAAGCATGAGAGACAGCACCGGTCTTGCCAAAGCTCAGGAGTGGGCCCGCAAAGTCCTCAAAGAGAGTGATGCCAAATTCAAGGTTGTGTGCGAACATTATCAGTGGTTCTTCGGTGAAAACGGCAAGACCAGCCAGTACAGGCGCTGGAAAGACCTGTTTGAAGAATGCGGAGTGGATCTGGCACTCGGGGCCAACAACCACATCTATGTCAGAAGCCAGAATCTCCCGACACTGTATATCCAGACTCCGTCTTCAGACAATGAAAGAGGAATGGAGATGGGAGAACTCACCCACAATCAGGATATAATAGCAAAACGCTGGACGGAAGGCGGCAGGACAATCGGAGCCATGCTCATGGAGGTCGACAAGCATTCCATAACCCTAACCCTGCTGGACAGAGATGGAAAAGTCGTGGATTCTGCCGTGATTAAGAAATAGACTACTGCTTCTTGATGCAGTACTTGCTGATAACGCTGTAGGCTTCCTCTACGCCCAACTCCCCTGCCTTACTCATATCCAGGCATCCTTTTTCACTGTCTTTCAGATAAATAAGGACAAGTCCCCTATTGTAATACGCCTCAGACAGATTAGGATAGAGCTGAATAGCCTTGGTGTATTGGAGTATGGCTTCCGGAAGGTCTGAAGACAAGGTGTACAGGTTTCCCAGATTGTAATAGGAATATGGGAATTCAGGCATAAGGGCCACAGCTTTCTTCATATCGTGGATGGCAGCCGTATAGTCGTAGGTTGAGCGGTTCTCGTTGACCCTGGCCCTTGCTGTTCGGGAATTATCCAGCGAGAGGACCTGGACGTTCTGCTCCATGGACGAAATGAAGTCTATCATCTCTGCCTGCAGTGCCCCCCGGTTTATGTAGAAGAACGGATTCTCCGGCTGAAGGTTCACCGCCTTGTCATAATCTCCGAGAGCCTCGTTGTAGCGGTTCTGGGAGTCATTTGCAAGAGCCCTGGAGAAATAAACCAAAGCGTCTATGGCCTCATCCCTTTCAGCCATCTTGGATATGACCTTGCTAAGGGAATCCCGCTGCCGCTTCTGGTCGCGGTCAAGTTCCTGGGAATCATAAGAGTGCCTTACCGCCTCAAGGTTCGAGGCAACCGGAAGATCCTCTATGAAGTTCTCCATCTTAATGGACTCATATTTGCCGTCCATAGCCATCCTTTCCGGACGTTTTTCGGCCAGGTTGAACT
>R25__coassemble_683_pt1 | contig 19294 bp, 17 predicted proteins | sample R25__metabat2_low_PE_028 | metagenome-assembled genome bin R25 | reverse complement strand
TTGCCGACTACATGCTTAAAGACAAGAATTCCGTGGTAAAGCTCGTGGACGGGCTGGAAGAAAGGAATCTGGTGCGCAGGGCCAGCAACCCTAAAGATCGCCGCCAGAACCTGATAGAGGTAACCGAATATGCCATGAGGATAAAGGACAAGGTTACCGATGTCGCTATTGAAGCCGTAGACAAGATAATAAACGGCATAGCAAAGGAGGATCTGCAGTCATTCATCAAGGTCCTCAGCAAGATGGCCGAGAATATGAATAACGATATAGATCTCATGGCACTGGCGGCCAAGTACCCTACCAACTCCAAAGTAACTGCATAGATGGGAAAGCTTTACGACAGACTGATGAAGGATTACAGGCTCCGGGAGGGTCTGAACGCCTGCATAAACTGCGGTACCTGCACAGCCATCTGTCCGGCTGCGGAGTTCTACCGCTACGATCCTAGACGAATCGTCGATATAGTTCAGCATCAGGATGATGAACAGATTGAAGAACTTCTCAAGAGCAATACGATATGGTACTGCGGAGAATGCATGAGTTGCGTTACCCGCTGCCCGAGAAAGAATGCTGCCGGATTGGTGATAATGGCTCTGAGAAACTTAGCTATAGAAACGGGCCTGTTCATGGAATCCGAGAAAGGCCGGCAAATGTATCTTCTTTGCAAAGATCTCAACCACAATGTGCTGAACTATGGTTACTGTGTCTACCCAAGGCTTTTCGGCTACAAGGAGCACCAGGAAGCCGGCTTGGTATGGGAATGGGTTCATGATAACATCGACGATGTATTTGACCGTCTCGGTGCCAACCTGGACAAGGACGGCCCTGGGGCAATGAGAAAGATTCCTCAGAAAGATCTGGATGAGCTGAAGAGGATTTACGATATCACCGGTGCGACCGAGAGGCTGGAGCACGTTCGCCAGGCAGGCCTTAAAAAGGCTGAGGAACTGGGACTTACGGAAGAAGAGTATTGCCAGAAGCTATACACCGAGTGCAGTCCAAAACATTTCAATCACTAGAAGATGATTTACGAAGGAAAAAAGAAAATCTGGGCCGAGTACCAGAAAGAGATACCGGAAGACCATTATTTCTATGTAAGGAGCTGTATCAGGCAGTCTTTCTTCCCCGCTTCCGAGGCAACTTTCCTGGACATAACCAGAAACAAACTGGGAAAGGATATATTCGAGACAGAGCACCACACCACTTGCGGAGGCATCGCATACCACTCAGACACCATTCCGCAGGAAACGGTTATGACCATAATAGCCAGGCAGTTTGCCCTGATGCACAAATATGGCTACGAGAACTATGTATGCTCATGCATCACATCCTTCGGCCTTTACTGCGAGACCATGGAGACCTGGAGGGAATTTCCTGAACTTCAGCAGAAGATTGCCGAGAACCTGTGGAAAACCTGCCATCTGGAATTCGCTAAACCGAAGTTCCTGGTCCACGCCAGCGACCTGATCTTCAAGTATAGGATGCAGATAGCAGCCAAGAGCAAATACAAGCTGGTGAACAAAAATACCGGAGAACCTCTCAGGGTTGTGGAGCATATCGGGTGCCATTATTCCAAGATGTTCCCTTCCAAAGGCGTGGGAGGTGCCGAATATCCTTACGTACTAGTTGGAATGGTAGAGGCCTGGGGAGGTCAGATCGTTGATTATCCGGAAAGGAGGCATTGCTGCGGATTCGGTTTCAGGCAGTATCTGATAAAAAGCAACAGAGGCTATTCGCTTTCCAACACCCACAAGAAATTCGAGAGTATGGAACCGTTCAAACCGGACATGATAATAACAAACTGCCCTGGATGCCCTTATTTCCTTGATAGATGGCAATATGTAATCGCCGAGACAGAAGGCAAGACCTACGGAGAAAACGGGCATGGAATCCCGGTGTTCACATACGAGGAAGTTGCCGGTCTTGTAATGGGTTACGACCCTTGGGACCTGGGGCTGCAGACACATCAGGTAAGCGTGGAACCGCTGTTAGACAAAATCGGAATACCATATGATCCCGCAAAAAAATATCTGGGCAAGAACGGGAAGGATCTCGGCGAGCCCCAAAAACCACAATGTCTGAAGTAAAGTTATGAAAAACAACATATTGGTCATAGGAGGCGGACCTGCCGGACTGGAAGCCTCCGCAGTTTTGTCCCGGATGGGATACAATGTGATTCTGGCAGAAAAGGAAAAACGCCTTGGAGGGCATCTTGCCAAATGGGACCGCCTTTTCCCAGACCAGACTCCGGCAAAGGAAGTTCTGGACGGGCTGCTGGATGGAATCAAGGATGTAAAATGCTTCACCGAGACAGACGTGAACTCCATAAACCTTCTGGACCGCTCCTTTAACGCTATGCTTTCCAACGGAATAACCATTCTGGCTGATGCCGTGCTTCTGGCCAGCGGATTCGATATGTTCAAGGCCGAAAAGAAGGAAGAATATGGCTACGGCATCTATGATGGGGTGATGACAAACGCTGATATGGAGCAAGTCTTCAGGGAAGGCAAGACCTTCTCCCCTGCCCCAAAAGCCATCGGCTTCGTCCACTGCGTGGGTTCAAGAGACGAAAAAGCCGGCAATCCAGCCTGCTCCAAGGTTTGCTGCGCAACCGCGGTAAAGCAGGCCATAGAGACCAAAGAGCTTTACCCTGAAGCAAATGTTTATTGCTTCTATATGGATCTTAGAATGTTCGGACGCCACTACGAGGACCTTTATCTCAGAGCCCAGAAAGCCGGTATCAGGTTCATCAGGGGAAGAGTGAGTGAGGTTGCTGAAACTTCCGAAGGAAGGCTGCTTGTAAAAGCGGAAGACACTCTCTCCAGCAGGCCTGTTAAAGTTACGTTGGACCGCTTGGTACTGATGGCCGGAATGAGGCCTTCCGAGGCGGGTCACAAAGTGGGCAGACAGCTGAATCTCAGTGTGGAAGAAGACGGCTTCTTCTCTTCAAGGGATGGATTCCTCTCCCTCCAGAAGAGCAAGCTTCCAGGCCTGTTCTACGCTGGAGCCTGCACCGGTCCCAAGACTCTTCCGGACACATTTCACGAGGCCCGCAGCGCCGCTATGGAAATAGACCGGTACATTAAAGAAAACTTCAGGAAATGATAGACTTCGGTTTCAGTTTCAGCCCAAGTTCCAGAATCAACCTGGACAAGGCAGACAAGGAGAAATTCCTCTCTCTGGCGGCCCTTGAGCCGGACGTGCTCAAATGCATGGCCTGCGGCAGCTGCTCAGCCAGCTGCACTGCCGGAGCCTTTGAAGATACCAGCGTAAGGAAGGCCATCCTTTCTCTTCAGAACGGGCTCAGCGATGATGCCGTCAAACTCCTGAATCATTGCATGTTGTGTGGTAAATGCACTATGGTGTGCCCAAGGGGGATCAACACCCGCCACCTGATATTGTCAATCCAAAAAATCTACGGAAAATGATCTATCTTCTGACATCAAACATACTGCAGATATCTCCGGAAGGGATCATCGACCGTTATCCCAACAGCTACAATCATTTTGTACTGCCGTTCGTTATCGGAATAAGCTTCATCCTGGTCTACCTTTTCATAGGTCTTGTCAGGATTCTTTATCATCTGACCGGAGAAGACAGGATCAAGCTTCTAAAGTCTTTATTCAACCCGAAGACAGCCTGGAAGAATATCAAGGATATTTTCTGCGACTGCCTGTTGCACACCAAGATATGGAAGAGGAAACCTCTTCTCGGATACATGCATTCGGCGATCGCCTTCGGATGGTTCCTGCTCATCGTGGTGGGACATATCGAGGTATGGTTGTTTGCGCCAAGACACCTTTCCGGACTGACGGAAGGATCGCTTTACTACCCTATCTTCTACAGATTCTTTATATGGATCAATCCAGCTCATGAAACCCTAAGGGGCTCAGTGTTCTTCTTCATAATGGACTTTCTGCTGCTTTATGTACTAAGCGGTATCGGTCTAGCCATGTTCAAGAGAGTCAGGTCCATAGCCTTGGGAATGAGGCATACTACCAAACCATCCCTGGCTGACCGCGTAGCTTTGTACAGCCTGTGGCTCATCTTTCCTCTGAGGCTTCTGGCAGAAGGATTTACGGCAGACCTTAGCGGCGGAGGATTCCTCACCAGACCTCTAAACTGGGTTTTCAGGGCTTTCTTCGGAAACGAGCTGAATTTCCTTCCTACCTGGTGGGCCTATTCCATCTGCCTTGGACTGTTCTTCCTTGCTATGCCGTTCTCGCGCTATATGCACATCCTGACAGAGCCGCTCCTCATACTTATGAGAAATGCCGGCCTGAAGGTTCGCAAGCCACGCAAGGGATTCGCCGAGGCTGAAATCTACGCCTGTTCAAGCTGCGGACTCTGCCTGGATGCCTGCCCTATGAACGTCCAGAAGAAGAATCTAAAATACTCCTCCGTTTATTTCATACGCTTCTTGCGCAGGCATAACAAGAGGAAAACAAGGGAGATAGCAGACAAGTGCCTGATGTGCGGCAAGTGCTATGCGCTTTGCCCTGTGGGAGTGAACTCCCCTGCCATCAGAAGGGCATTGAGGGAAACACAGAACAATAATATAAAGTGTGATTACTCTTATCTGGAGGACGCATCCTCCAAGAGTTCCGCGAACCTGGCTGGAAAAGCCGGCGGAAAGATCCTGTATTTTGCCGGCTGCATGAGTCATCTCACCCCGGTTATCATAAAGTCCGTGGAGACCATACTCAAGGCCAGCGGCCAGGACTACGAGTTCATGGACAGAAACGAGGGAATATGCTGCGGAAGGCCTCTGATGCTTGCCGGAAGGACGGAAGCCGCTCAAAAGACCGTCCAGGCCAACAGCAGGATAATAAGGGAATCAGGATGCACCACACTTTTGGTTTCCTGCCCTATCTGCCTGAAAATCTTCAAGGAAGAATATTCGCTCAAGGGCATCGAGGTGATACATTACACACAATTGGTCGACAGGCTCATCAAGGAAGGAAAACTGAAAGTTTCCAAATCCTCCTCAACGATAGTCTACCACGATCCTTGCGAACTTGGCAGAGGCTGCGGAATATACGAAGAGCCTAGAAACGTCCTCAGTTCCGTCGCCGAGCTGAAAAAAGCCTCCAAGGAAAGGGATGAGAGCATCTGCTGCGGCTATAGCATGGGCACCCTGACCCTGGACGAGAAAGACAAGGCAAAGATCGCCGAGAGTTCTGTAACAAGCCTGATGGCGGAGAATCCTGACGAGATTGTCACCGCCTGCCCTATGTGCTACAGAGCCATCAGAAGCAAGGCGGAAGTTCCTGTCAAGGACTTTGCCGAAATAGTCTGCGAGAATATTGAAAAATAATGATAAAACTAAATGATATGGAAATCAAACCGACTAGCTACCGCCTGGAAAACTGCCTGACCCACAGAGCATTCGATGACACTGGATGGCTTATGGCCGATCCGGAGGACTCACGCCCTTCGCTTGTCAGGGCCATCTATGACAAGAAGCAGATTGACTTCAAGGATCCTTCTTTCGGAATCTACAGGTTCTCCGACTGGCTCCCTGTAAGCCGGGCCCTCAAGGGGTCTTGCGCTCCTGTTACCTACAAAAGCGAACAGCTGGCTAAGAAACTGGGACTGAAGAATCTCTACATAACCTTCAGTGGATGGTGGCCGGAAAAAGGCGCCACTATGCGCACCTGCTCTTTCAAGGAAACCGAGGCTTATTCAGTATGCGGAAGACTGGCTGCAGACAACAAGAGGATTCTGGTTGTAGCTTCTGCCGGCAACACCGCAAGGGCATTCTCCCAGGTTTGCTCAGACAACAACATCCCCCTGGTGATAGCGATTCCTGAAGACAATCTGGACGCTCTCTGGTTCAAAGACAGGCTGAACGACTGTGTAAAAGTTATCTGCTCCCCGAAGGGAAGCGACTATTTCGATGCGATAGCCCTGGCTGCCAAACTGAACGCATCCCCTCTTTTCATGGAAGAGGGAGGAGCCAAAAACGTGGCCAGAAGAGACGGAATGGGTACCACCGTTTTGTCAGCAGCTCAAGTGATTGGCAGGATTCCTGACGTCTATTTCCAGGCTGTGGGAAGCGGAACCGGTACGATTGCCGCTTACGAAGCCAACCTGAGGCTAAAGGAAGATGGTAGGTTCGGTGACCACATAATGAAACTGATTCCTTCCCAGAACGTTCCGTTCACTCCTATGTATGACGCCTGGAAGGCCGACAGCCGCGCCCTTCTTCCGATGGATGAAAATGAGGGCAGGATCAAGGCTCTGCAGATAAAGGCTCCTGTTCTTAGCAACCGTAAACCGCCTTATTCCATAGCCGGAGGATTGTTCGACGTTCTGAAATGGAGTAACGGAGACTTCCAGAAAGTTACCAACGGAGAACTCACCCAAGCCTGCGAACTGTTCGAGGAGCTTGAAGGCATAGATATCTATTCTGCTGCCGGAGTGGCAGTTATGAGTCTGATCAAAGCCATTAAGGACGGGCAGGTAAATCCGGAGCAGACCATAATGCTGAATGTCACCGGAGGTGGAGAAAAGCGTTTCAAGAAAGAATTCAACTATGTAAACGCAAAGGCAGACCTGGTTCTTTCTCCTGACTGCAGCGCCACTGAAGTCATTGACAAGGTAACTGCTCTCTTCTAGTCTCACGGAGCGAAAACAAAAAAACGGGGCGGATCAAATCCGTCCCGTTTCATTTTTATTACAAAAGAAAACTATTTCTTGCTGGTATCGGTCTTACCGCTGTCCTTCTGCTCTTTCTTGTTGTCAGTCTTCTTGTCGGTCTTAGTGTCAGTCTTCTTGTTCTTGGTATCAACCTTTCTGTTCTTGTCAGTTTTAGCCTTCTTCTCAAGGGTCTGAGGCTCTGATACAGAAGCAGTTGAAGCAAGTGCGTAAGTTCCGCCGAACAGGAACAATGCTGCGCACATCATAGCAATGATCTTTTTCATAACAGTGAAGTATTAAGGGTTAATAAATTGTTTACGATTCAAAAGTAAAAAAATAATGCTACGAATGCAAATTTTGCAAAAACCGGGCCTAAACAAAAACGGATGGCTGTTTTAGCCATCCGTCAAACTGTAAGGTCAAAAAGTCAAATTACTTCTTGATGGTCTCAGCAGCGTCCTTTACAGCCTCAACGGCACCCTTAACGGCCTCTGCACCATCCTTTACCTTATTAGCAGCTTCCTCTACCTTGTTAGCCTCAGCCTCAACAGCCTCAGAAGCAGCGTTAACAGTAGAATCAGCCTGAGCGGCAACCTCAGTAGCAACCTCAGTTACCTCAGCAGCAGCCTCGGTAGCCTCAGCAGCAGCCTCCTGTGCAGGAGTGTTGTTCTTGCAAGCTACGAATGCAAGAGCTGCAACAGCGATAAACAATACCTTTTTCATGATCTTGAATTTTAAATGTTATAATGTTCGATTATTTTTTCGTTCATTTCGTGGTGCAAAAGTAAAAACCAAACCGGACCAGTGTTATTTGAAGTCCCGGTTATCAGCACTTTGTAACAAAAATTTAGCAATAGCCTCAAAAGAAAGGCCTCTATTCATGGTTTTTATTTCAGATTGGAAGGTTTTCGAATGTGAAATCCTTGTGATTTTACATATTTTCTTGGAAAACTATTAAGAAATTAAAGAATTTCTCTTATCTTTATGCCCCGAAAACAATAATGAAAAGCATTATCGATTTTTATGAAAATATCGTCTATTGAGGATTTGAAGAAAATCCGTGAAAAAGCGAGTGTTCATCTCAAACCCCGTGAACAGAGCGACCATCAGGACTCTTCTGTATGCTGCGGTCTCAAGAAGGGAACACCGAAAATGCAGATCCTGACCTGCGGAGGAACAGGCTGCAAGGCTTCTGAAAGCCACCATATCGCCGAGAATTTCAAGAAACTTATTGCAGAGAACAATCTTGAAGGCAAGGTTGAAGTTATCACTACAGGCTGCTTCGGTTTCTGTGAAAAAGGCCCTATCGTAAAAATAATACCTGACAATACTTTCTACACAAAGGTTAAGCCTGAGGATGCGGAAGAGATCTTTACCAGCCACATTATCGGCGGAAAGAGAGTCACCAGGCTGCTGTATGTAGATCCGAAACGGAAGACTACAGTATCCGACTCCAAGCACATGGATTTCTACCGCAAGCAGGTAAGAATCGCCTTAAGGAACTGCGGACTGATTGATCCTGAGGACATTGAGGAGTATATTGCTCGCGACGGCTATTTTGCTCTCGCAGACTGTCTGCTCAACCGCAGTCCAAAAGCCGTGGTAGATGAAATCAAGAAGTCCGGCCTGAGAGGAAGAGGCGGCGGAGGATTCCCTACCGGTCTGAAGTGGGAGATTGCTTCCAAGAACCAGTCTAAGGAGAAATACGTGGTCTGCAATGCTGACGAGGGAGACCCTGGAGCATTCATGGACCGCTCCATCATGGAGGGAGACCCTAATTCCATCGTCGAGGCCATGGCTATCTGCGGATATGCAATCGGTGCCACTCACGGCCTGGTTTACATCAGAGCCGAATATCCTCTTGCTGTTGAGCGTCTCAAGATTGCCATCAAGCAGGCAAGGGAGCTCGGTCTCCTTGGAAAGAAGATTCTGGGAACTTCATTCTCATTCGACATCAACATCAGATACGGTGCCGGAGCGTTCGTTTGCGGAGAGGAAACCGCACTGATCCACTCTATGGAAGGCAGAAGAGGAGAACCTACCCTCAAACCGCCATTCCCTGCTGAAAGCGGATACAACGGCAAGCCTACCAACGTCAACAACGTGGAAACCCTTGCCAACATCCCTATAATAATCAACAAGGGAGCAGACTGGTTCTCTTCCATCGGAAGCGACAGGTCCAAGGGAACCAAGGTGTTTGCCCTTGCCGGAAAGATCAACAATGTTGGTCTGATCGAGGTCCCTATGGGAACCACTCTGAGAGAAGTTATCTTTGATATCGGAGGCGGCATCAAGGGAGGAAAGCAGTTCAAGGCCGTTCAGACCGGAGGTCCTTCAGGAGGATGCCTTACAGAGAAGCACCTGGATACCCCTATTGATTTCGACACCCTTACAGCTGCCGGAAGTATGATGGGTTCCGGAGGTATGATTGTAATGGACGAAGACAACTGTATGGTTTCAGTCGCCCGTTTCTACCTGGATTTCATCGTGGGAGAATCCTGCGGTAAATGCACTCCTTGCCGTATCGGAAACAAGAGGATGCTGGAAATCCTGGACAAGATCATAGCCGGAAACGGAACCATGCAGGATCTGGACAAACTCAAGACTCTTGCCGGAGTCATCAAGGACACAGCGCTTTGCGGACTCGGACAGACTTCTCCTAACCCTGTCCTTTCCACCCTTAACAATTTCTACGACGAGTATGTGGAACACGTAAAGGACAAGAAGTGCCGCGCTAAGCAGTGCAAGGCCCTGCTGACATACATGATCAATCCTGAAAAGTGTATCGGCTGCCACGCCTGTGCAGTCGGCTGCCCTGCTGAAGCCATCGAAGGTCTCCCTAGGAAACCTCATGCAATCATTTTCTCAAAGTGCATCAAGTGTGGAATGTGCATGTCCAGATGCAAGTTCAAAGCAGTTTCAGTTATCTAAAACCGCCAACTTATGAAACAGAATATATCACTGATTATTGATAATCATAAAGTAGTTGTTCCTGAGGGCACTACGATACTCGACGCGGCCAAGAGCATAGGAATCGTCATCCCTACCCTTTGCCACATGAACCTCAAGGGAACCTGCGCAGACAACCATCCTGCATCCTGCCGCGTATGCGTTGTAGAAGTGAAAGGCAGGAGAAACCTCGCCCCGGCCTGCAGCACCGCCTGCACTGAAGGAATGGAGGTTAAGACCAGCTCCATTAGGGTAATCAGGGCCCGCAAGACCGTCATCGAGCTCATGCTCAGCGACCATCCTAACGAGTGCCTTACCTGCCCTAAGAGCGGAAAATGCGAGCTTCAGGCTGTAACCCAGCATCTTTCCATCAACGAGACTCCGTTTGCCGGAGAACTGTCGCTGAGGAAGAAGGAGATGACAGCTTCCATCATAAGGAATATGGACAAATGCATCTACTGCCGCAGGTGCGAGACTATGTGCAACGTCTATCAGACAGTTGGAGCCCTCGGAGCTGTTGGAAGAGGATTCAACACCACAATAGCTCCTTCTTTCAACAAGATGCTCAAGGATACAGACTGTACATACTGTGGCCAGTGCGTTGCAGTATGCCCTGTAGGCGCCCTTACAGAAAGAACTTATACTGACCAGCTTATAGATGATCTCGAGAATCCTGAAAAGACCGTTATCGTTCAGGTTGCCCCTGCGGTAAGGGTTGCTCTCGGAGAAGAGTTCGGCAACGCTCCAGGCAGCATAGTTACCGGCAAGATGGTTGCTGCTCTTAAAGACCTCGGCTTCGATTACGTTTTCGATACCGACTTCTCAGCCGACGCCACCATCATGGAGGAGGGCAGCGAGCTTCTGGAAAGACTTTCCAAATTCCTTAATGGAGACAAGAGCGTTCCAATTCCTCTTATGACTTCCTGCTGCCCGGCTTGGGTTAACTTCTACGAGCACAACTTCCCGGATCTCCTCAAGTATCCGTCAACAGCCCGTTCACCTCAGCAGATGTTCGGAGCCATTGCCAAGAACTACTGGGCAGAGAAGATGAGCATTCCAAGGGAGAAACTTGTAGTAGTTTCCGTAATGCCTTGTCTTGCAAAGAAATTCGAGTGCCAGAGACCGGAATTCTCAACTAACGGTAATCCGGATGTCGACTATTCCATCACCACCAGGGAGCTTGCAACCCTCATCCGCAGGGCAAACATCAACTTCGAGACCCTGCCTCATATGGATTTCGACAATCCTCTCGGAGAGAGCACCGGCGCTGCAGCAATCTTCGGTTCCACCGGAGGTGTGCTGGAGGCAGCACTCAGAACCGCATACGAGCTCTACACCAAGAAGCCTCTTCCTAAGATAGACTTCGAGGAAGTAAGAGGTATGGACAGCCTCAGGACCGCCACCATCGATTTCGACGGTTTCGCCCTCAATGTTGCAATAGCCTACGGCCTTGGAAACGCCCGCAAGCTTATGGAAGAGATCCGTGCAGGCAAGTGCAAGTACCACGTGATTGAAATAATGGCCTGCCCGGGCGGCTGCATCGGCGGCGGCGGAAAGCCACTCCATCACGGTGACTTCGAGGTCATAAAGGCCCGCCAGAGAGCAATCTACGAGGAAGACCAGAACATGCCTCTGAGAAAGAGCCACGAAAACAAGAGTATCATTGAGATGTACGAGAAATATTTCGGCAAGCCTCTCAGCGAAAAGGCGCACGCCCTTCTCCACACCCATTACTCAGATAAAACAATTAAGTATTAGCCTAAAACAGAAAAGACATGGCAGAAAAATTATGCAGCTCAGTCGTTGAAAAGATAAAGGCTATCTGTGACAAATTCGGAAACAAGCCTGGCGAGCTTATCAACATACTTCACGAGTCCCAGCACACGGTCGGCTACCTTCCAATGGAGGTACAGGCCATAATCGCCGAGAAACTCAACATCCCTGTCAGCAGGGTTTACGGAGTGGTTACCTTCTACGCATTCTTCACCATGACTCCAAAAGGCAAGCACCCTGTTTCAGTTTGCCTTGGAACCGCTTGTTATGTAAGGGGTTCTGAGAAGATCCTGGAAGAATTCAAGAGAACTCTGGGTATCGATGTGGGTGAAACCACGGAAGACGGAAGATTCTCACTTGACTGCCTCAGATGTGTCGGGGCCTGCGGCCTTGCTCCTGTTGCTATGGTTGGAGAAAAGGTTTACGGCCACCTCAACCCGGCAGACATCAAGAAGATTATACGCGACTTTTCACAGGACTAGATCAGAAGCGGTATCCTATACCCACTGAGAAGTCTATATACTTGAAGGCGATAGTCCCTACCTTTGTACTGAGGCAGACGGACTCTCGCCTTCCTAATGTAAAAAGGGCACCTGCTTCTGCAGCTACGCCTGAATAAGAGCGATCTGTTACCCTCATCCAGTCTCCACCTGTATTTTCCCAAAGTAGTTTTCTTGTGCCGTAACCGGCTCCGGCAAGGAGGCTTACGTTTTCAGCCACCCGGAATATTCCGCCGGCTGTAACCCTCATCTTTGTCTTTTCCTGACGTCCGGACACCCAGACCGGATTACCGGCCGAAGTTCCGTCGCTGAGGCAATCCATGCTTGCACTTTTAGACTTGAAATTGCTTAGGGCTGACACATAGCCTCCGAAATAGCCCTTGAGGATACCCAAGCTAAGTCCAAAAGACATGTCCGGAACCGGCGATACCTGGGCAAGGAAAAGGAATCCGGTTTTTCCCAAGTCATAAAGTTTGCACTTATAAGATGTACGGCTGTCAAGCTGAAGGTCCATGGCCTTTTCCGCTTCAGGAGAATCGGCCGGAACAGCCTTTGTCAGTGAGAGTTCCGCAATTTCATATCCGTAGTTATAACGGCGGCGGATGCGGTTGAATCGCCTTATCTGCTCCTCAGTCAAACCTTCCGGACTTCTCTGGAGATTGGAACGTATGCTGCGCACTTCCGCCTGAAGGGACGATACTTCCTGGGAGGATATGGTTTCTCCGCGACGGAGGGCATCTCTGAGCTCAATTAGTCTGTCGCAGACTGTCTCATACCGGTCAAGTGCCCTGTCCCTGGCATCCCGTCTCTGGCCAAAGGCAGAGCAGCAAACCATTATAAGACACATAGTCAGAATATATCTTGCCAGCCGCATCATTTGTCTGTCTCCTTTTCTTCAAACAGTTCAGTTACAGAGTCAAACAAGTCGTCCAGGTCCGTCTCGTCTTCAATCTTCTCAATCTTCCCGGCCTTTTCTTCAGTCTTTGCCTTTTCCGCCTGGCTGGATGGGTCCTGCTTCTTTGGGGAGTTTTCATCAGGAGTCTTATGCAAAGGTTCTTCTTTGTCCCTTACGACTACCGTTTCCACTGCCTCCGCGGTAGGTTTAACAGGATCCTCGGCAATCGTGGAAGGATCTTTCATACCCTTAAGGTTATACAGCATCAATACCAGAATCACCGCTGCCGCTGCAATAGCTACAGGCAGAATCCAAGACCTTTCCCCGCCATTTTTGAGAACTGCTTCTTTAACGTCTTTTACAGACATATACCTCTCCTTCGGATCCAGACGGCAGCACTTTTTGACCACCTTTCCATATCGCGGAGTAATCTGTTCGATAACCTTGCCCAGAGAATATATATCGCTGAGGACATCTGCCATCTTGCCCTCGCTCAGTTCCGGTGCTGCATAGGACTTTGTCCCTCCCGATATCTTGAGTTCACTCTGGCAATCCTGCAATGAAAGTCCGAAGTCTATGATTTTCACATTATTGCCATTGTGGGTCACTAGTATATTGGAAGGCTTCAGATCCTGATGCACCATCTGATGGGAATGGATGCAAATCAGTGCATCGCATATTTCCAGTATTATTTTGCGGGCAAGTTCAGGATCCTTCCGGCTATCGGTCTTTATCTCTTCCAGACTCCTGCCGTCCACCCACTCCATTTCTATGCAGTTTCCCAGTTCAGGATGATTGATGAATGCGTATGTCCGGCAAATATTGCTGTGCTCAATTGATGATCCTATGTCATATTCCTTCTTAAGGAGCCTCTCATAGAGTGGAAGCCCTCTATAGTTGGGCTTCAGCGATTTAAGCACCCGGAACTTCCCGTCACTTTCCACCAGCCACACCTCGGACCATCCGGTCAGGGAACCACCTATCCTTTCAGGTGTTCCCACTCCCCACGTCTCTTTAACGGAAGACACAAACAAAAATCCGGATTCGTCCACCATAGCCCTACTCCTTTACTATTACCTCCGTTCCGTAATCGGCAGGATTGATTTCCTGGCCGGATTCATTGAAATAATGATATTCCCCGCTTCCGATCCATAGCTTATCAAAATTGGTTGACTGTGGCCATGCCCTGAGGTTCAGTTTATTCTGGGAACTCACATCCAGCTCGTGCAAGAAGTTTTCATAGCATTCAATATCGGTCAATGACGTGCATCCTCTCACATCTAGTTGGTCTACAACAAGTCCACTGCACTTAAAAGACTTTAGGTTCTTGCAATCTCTGATATCGATATAATTAATAGCACATCCATTATAGCTGATATTCAGAGTTGTCAGATTGTTGCAGCCCACGGCCTTGAAAGATTGGAAAACATTGCCATCAAATATATGTTTGTCAAATACCAGGTTTTCGCAGCCGCTAGCGTCAAACTCCCAAATTATACCCCCCATTGCTTCACACTTTAGTGTGGTCAGCTTCTTGAGTCCCGCAATTCTGACATAATCTGTACGGCTGTAACTGCAATCCAGATATTCAAGCGATGTGCAACCAGTAAAATTACCTTGTTCAAGAGTATGACTGCAATCCAGGTATTTAAGAGCCGTATTATTGCCCAAATTAACATACAAACTGTTATTTGAATGGCAGTCAAGATATTCCAGATTGGTTGTCTGACTGAAATCTGGACAATAATTGCTAGAATAAAATAGACAATTGGAGCTGCAGTCAACATATTTAAGAGCAGTGTTATTACCCAGATACAACTCTTCCAGCTTGTTGAAGCTGCAAATCAAAGTCTCCAGCTTGAGATTCTTGCTCAAATCCAGCCTTGAGAGTTCTCCTGGCTGGGCTTCTCCGTTTCCCGCAGCCTTCAGGTACTCCAGGTTTTTGAAGTATTCTATGCCTTCAAGAGATTTTATCTGCAAGTCATATGTACCGATTTCCAGTTTGGTAATCTTCTCCGCCTCTTCCATGCTGAGCTTGCCGTTGCGGTCCAGGTCATAAAGGTTCAAGATATAAGCCTTGAAAACAGCGTCCGGAATAGGAACGGAAGACAATTTGCCTGTCCTGGCTGTTTTGACATCTGAAGTCACTTCCACCTGCCCGCTGGTTATATATGCCTGATAATCATAATCTGTGTCATATTCAAGATCCGATACTGTCAAAGAGAACTTTCCGTCATCATGACTGTCTGAACCATACTTAGTGCCGTTGAAATAGAAACCCCAGCCATTGACCTCATCTCCCATATAAGTGCAATAAAGTGTCAGAACATTCTCGTCCGCCTCATAAGACACTTTCTTAATCGTAGGAGCTATGACCGGTCTCTGCTCTGTACGTACAATACCGGTATTCGAGTGAACTTCATCCTCCCCGCTTACAATCCATGCGTAATAGCCATATTCACAATCGTACTCCAAATCATCGATTGTGATAGAAAATGAGCCATCACTGCCTGTTTCGGCCTCCAGCCTCTTAACCACTTCCCCCTCCTTGGTAAGCGCGAATCCGCAAGCATCCGCCTTAACTCCTTCATATGTGCAAGTCAAAGAAATGGAATTTCCCTCGGCATTCGCAGCTACACTCACAAATACCTGAGGTGTTATAGGCTTCTTCTCGGTTCTCACATTATCCGTATTAGAGTGGATTTCCGCTGAACCATTTGATATCCAAGCATAATACGTGTATTCCGTATCATACTCCAGATTCTTTACAATCAGAGAAAAAGCCCCGTCGCTTCTGGTGCTGGCTTCCTGCTTCTTCACCACCTCCCCACCCTGGGTAACCACAAATCCACACGTTCCGACCCTGCCTTTGTAATTACAGGTCAAAACAAGAGAATTATCATCTGCCTGTGCTGATATGCTTACAAATTCTGGCATTCCAAGCCCCTCCAGGCTAGGATCGCCAGAGCAGCCTGTCATCACCCCTGCCACCGAAAATAAAACGGCAACAGCGAGCGCTACAGCGAAAAACCTCAAAGTCTTAAGCATATCAACTATAAAAATACAAAACACTTTTAGAAAAGAGAAATCATTGAACAAATCCCCAATCTAAAAGTGTTAATTGTAAAAGATACATTTCCCGCCTTATCAGTGTTTTTCCAGCACAGAAAGCCCGTGGACCCTTCCCGCTACATATGACGGCAGCACTTCTCCTTCGCGATAAATTGCTGTGATATACAGCGGGAAATTGAGCAAAAAGCCATCTGCTTCAAATTCATCCCCGGCCTTCAGTTTTGAATTGCCGCTGGAGATCACCCTAAACCGCTCTCCTCCAAGATACGCAACACGCACCAGCCTGTCCGGAGCCCATCCCAGCGCCAGCTTATCTCCAGCTTCAAGATCGCAAGACCGGATAAACCTCGATGATATAAACTCCGAGTCCACTCCGCTCTCCTCCTTCAGCCACCCGCAGAACTCCCTGAAATCCTTCTTCCCGCAATACCTTGACAGTATGTCCAGTGTATCTGCCCGTGGTACCCTCCTGTCCCCGACATACCCCCACAGCCTCTTCAGTGTGGATGCCGAAAGCAGCTCCCCTATCTCATGCTCTATAACCACCGAAAGCGACTCAAAGTCTGTTGTCGTGGCCACCCTTCTGCCATACACTTTCTCCACTGATTTTAGCAGAAAGTTCAGCTCTGGGATCTCTTTGCTAGCTTTATCCTTTTTCCCCTCTTTTTTCTCAGCGATTATCCTGTTCATCATTACCTAATTCACAAGTACATAGTTACAACCTTTTTCGCTGTTTTCAAAATATCGGGCAATTATGATAACCTTTTTTATCTATCCAAAAATATTTTTCGTCTTATTCTACTATCCCAATCCCCATTTTGATGTAATCACATGAATGTGGGTGACGACAAGAAGTAAAACATTCATAAGGTAATTATTACAATACAAAAGCTTATGGTAGATAGCTGATATACCTGCTTGGGTTCTCCATAAATGAATAATTATTGTCAGAATTCTTTACATCATTTATCTGCCATCTACCACCTTCAAGTATAAGCATGATATACATTTCTCCTCTCTGATAGTCAATATCTTCAATATGATTATGCAAAAGTTCTACGTAGGTCAACTGGCATGTATTATCCTGAATATCATCAACAGATTTTCCAATGTACTTAACAGAAGTTTCAGAATCTATATGAGGACTTAGTAGCGAACAATAGTAACTTCCGCCTAAACGATTTGCATCTTCACAACATTTAGCATATGCATCCTTAAAAAGTTGAGAGCCATATTTGCTAATAGTATTACCTATATTGTTTTCCATATCTTTTTCTATATCTCTCATCAGCCCTTCCAAGATAGCATAAGAGTGATACTTGTTAAATATCTCTTGCCTAACGTCAGCAAGAGCTAGTGCTGCTGAATCATAATATGGGCCCGAAGCATACTTGTCCATAAAATCCAGCAGTAATATCGTGTCATTCTTTGCAATACGGCTCCATATGTCAATTTCTTCTTTAACAAATTCCAGTCTGTTCTGGGCCTGAGATAAATACTTATCGTCTGGTTTTTCGCTGATATAATTCTGAATTTGTGAAATACTATGTGACTGTTCTATAGTCCGCCATTTGTCAAGTTCTTCTTGAGCCTTCATACGGAAGTAATACCAAATACCTCCAATAACAAGACATACAAAGATTACGGCCGCAATGATAAACAACCATTTGCGTAATTTCTTCATCCTTTCTAAGGCTAATCTTTTTCTCTCCTTTTCGGCAGCAATCCTTTTTTCTTCGGCCTTTTTTCTCTGCGCCTCAGCCGCAAGTCTTTCTTCTTCAGCTTTTTTCCTTTTCTCTTCCAAAACCTGCTGCTCTTTTTCTGGATTTATTATAAATTCTACCGGACGACCACACACAGGACAGAAGTCCGCTTTATCCGACACATCTGTGCCACATTTCTGACATTTTACAAAACCCATTACAATAATATAATATTAACTAATACAACTAATTATTTTACCAAAAGAACAGACAAACCACTATTACGATGATAGCTTAGCATTCGTACTTTTGAGGTAGTAAAATTCAAATACCAGGCATCGTCATAACCTGACGTTTTACTTGTCCAAAAACCACCATCAGTGCCAACAAGAGTTATCTTTCCTTTTGAATCTCTCCATCCTGCGGCCTTAAGGTATATGGAGTTGCCGTTTCTTCCAGAAACTGTATAGCCACTACCGTTCCATTCCCAAGAGCACATATCCTTCAATTCCACAAATTGCTCGTAGGATGGGATTTTATTACCAAATTGTTTTATTGCTGAATCGTAATCATAAAAGCCGTTTTCTGCCGAACTTTTCCAGAGTGTTCCACTTGGTAATCCTAAATCGACATAAAGATCTGTAGAAGAAATATCTGATGTGTTTTTCTCTCGTCCTTCAACAACAACTAATGACATATAATCATTTCCCATACTTGCACCTACTTCTGGATCAGACTGATTAAAAGATAACTCCATTCCTCCATTATTTACATTAAAAGCAAACTTATATTCTCGATCCCAATCCCAGCAGCGAACAATGACCTTTCCATCCTTTATATCATAAGTTCCTTCTATCTTCTTCATATCGGGGTAATAAGTCCGATACCAGTCTGACAGACAGACACATTTGTTGTCTGACATAAAGGTAATAGTCATATTTATACCATTGCCTCCACTATTGCCTCCACCTTTATAGGTTTTACCGACAAAAAAAGTAGATGGAATATCCTCTTCAATAATTATTGAAGTATCTGATTGAACTGGAACCGTTTTATCTCTGTGAAGGAAATACCATATTCCCAAAGCTCCCAGACATACAAGGAGTGCAACGATAACAGCTATTTTTATTGTTCTTTTCTTCTTTGCTTGTTCTAGCGTTAACATTTCTTTTTCAGAAGCCTTTCTTTTCTCCTCGGCTCTAAGTCTTTCTTCTTCTAGCTTTTTCTTCTCCTCATTTTTACGCGCTACTTCAGCCAAAAAAGCTTTTTCTTTTTGTGGGTTCAGAATAAAATCCACAGGCTTTCCACAGACTGAGCAAAAATCAGCCTTGTCTGACACTTGTGCGCCACATTTAGTACAGGTAATAAGACCCATAAAACAAAAAAATAAAACCAGTAATTAAATGTTAAGTAAAAGGCTAAAGAGCAGTATAATCACATAGAATGTCTCCGGCGCAATCAGATTCTTCTATCATTTCTCCTCTGTAATTGAACTTGCCATGAATATTTTCCAAAATTAGATTCTTCGGAGAAAACTTTATTCCTCGTTTATAGAACTGTCCTCTAAGCACTTTAATCCACGTCTTTGCCGCATATGAATAGTCACATCCTAGATTAAGATAATAGCCTTCAGTACCATCATTATTTTTCATATACACAAATCGGCATAGAATACTCTTAGGAATATCTTTATAAACTTCAGTAAAAACTTCATCTCTTTCAACAACCATAGCAATCATTATATTCCCACTATTGTATTC
>R25__coassemble_668_pt1 | contig 19602 bp, 15 predicted proteins | sample R25__metabat2_low_PE_028 | metagenome-assembled genome bin R25 | reverse complement strand
GTTGGAGTCTGGGTAGGGGGTAAAAATGCCCCCGAGGGCGTGTTTGTTTGCTGCCGGGATGTGGTTTCAGTCCTGATTATTGGATGGAAAGGCCGTTAATTTGGATGGGCGATTGTTATGGCTGAGGTAATGGAACAAAAAAGAGGGCTGTCAACCCTCTTTTTTCTGTTTACGGAGATCTTGGTGTTTTCTGACGGAGATCTGGGTGTTTATTTCGGTTTGACGGAGATCTGGCCGTCGGTGTAGCTGAGCTCGATGGTTTCTCCCACCTTGAAGCGGCCGGAGATGATGGCTTCGGATACAGGATCTTCCACCAGCTTCTGAATGGCGCGCTTGAGCGGACGGGCTCCGTATTGTGGATCGTAGCCTTCTTCGGCGATGTATTTCTTGGCGGCAGGGGTGATCTTCAGCTTGTAGCCGATCTGCTCAACCCTGGAGAACAGGCCCTTGAGTTCTATGTCTATGATCTTCTCCAGATCTTCCCTGGTTAGCGGGTTGAAGAGGATCTGCTCGTCCAGACGGTTGAGGAACTCAGGCGAGAAGTGGTTCTTCAGGGCCTTGTCTATGATGCTGCGGTTCTTGCTTACGACATCTCTCTTGGTGGCGGTGGCGTAGCCTACGCCCTGGCCGAAGTCCTTGAGTTCCTTGGTTCCGATGTTGGAAGTCAGGATGAGGATGGTGTTGCGGAAGTCTATGTTGCGGCCGTTGGAGTCTGTCAGCCTTCCTTCATCCAGAACCTGGAGAAGGAGGTTGAAGATGTCCGGATGGGCCTTTTCTATCTCGTCCAGAAGGACCACGCTGTATGGCTTACGGCGTACTTTTTCGGAGAGTTCTCCGCCTTCGTTGTATCCGATGTAGCCTGGAGGCGCACCGATGAGGCGGCTGACGGAGAATTTCTCCATGAATTCGCTCATGTCTATGCGGATGAGGGAATCTTCCGTGTCGAAGAGGTTGCGGGCCAGCACCTTGGCCAGCTGGGTCTTGCCCACGCCGGTAGGGCCGAGGAAGAGGAAAGTGCCGATAGGCTTGCCCGGATCCTTCAGGCCGGCGCGGTTACGCAGTATGGCACGGGTGACTTTGTCAATGGCCTCGTCCTGGCCGATGACGCTCTCCTTGAGGGTCTTGCCCATGTTCAGCAGTCGGTTGCTTTCGCTCTGGGCGAGTTTCTGGATAGGGATCTGGGTGCTCTGGCTCAGTACGGCCTCGATGTCCTCCTTGTCCACAACCACAGGGTTGCTTTCCATCTTGGTACGCCATTTCTTGCGTGCGGTCTCAAGTTCTTCCTCCTTGGTCTTGAGCATATCCCTGAGCATGGATGCCTGCTTGAAGTTCTTCTCCCGGATAGCCTTGCTCTTTTCCGTCTGGAGGACGGATACGGCGCTTTCCAGCTCTGAGAGGCTCTTAGGAACCTTGAGGTTCTTGATATGGGCGCGGCTGCCGGCCTCGTCCATGATGTCGACCGCCTTATCCGGAAGGCAGCGGTCTGATATGTATCTCTGACTCAGCGATATACAGCTCTTGAGAGCTTCATCTGTATAGGTTACGTTGTGATGGCCTTCGTATTTGGCCTTGATGTTCTGCAGGATGAGGAGGGTCTGGTCGAAGTCCGTAGGCTCCACCATAACCTTCTGGAAACGCCTTTCCAGGGCGCCGTCCTTCTCGATGACCTCACGGAACTCGTCCAGGGTGGTGGCACCGATGCATTGGATTTCTCCGCGTGCCAGGGCCGGCTTAAGCATATTGGCCGCATCCAGGCTGCCGGAAGCTCCTCCGGCGCCGACCAGGGTATGGAGCTCATCGATGAACAATATGACATCGTCGTTTTTCTTCAGCTCGTTGAGTATGGCCTTCATCCTCTCCTCAAACTGCCCCCTGTACTTGGTTCCGGCAACGATGCTGCCGATGTCCAGGGAGATTATCCTCTTGTCACTAAGGGAGTAAGGGACTTCCTTATGCGCTATCTTGTTGGCCAGGCCTTCTGCGATGGCGCTCTTTCCCACCCCCGGTTCACCTATGAGGATAGGGCTGTTCTTCTTCCTGCGGCCGAGGATCTGGGCCACGCGGTCGATCTCCCTGTCCCTGGCTACGACAGGATCCAGTTCGTCATTGGCTGCAGCCTTCGTCAGGTCGAAGCCGAAGCTGTCCAGGACCGGAGTCTTGCTCTGCGGAGCGGTGCTCTGGCTCTGCCTTACGCCGCCTTCTCCTTCGGATGCCGGGAAACTGTCTGCACTCTGGCCTCCTTCTGAAGGACCGGAAGCAGCCCCGGAGGAGGAAATACCGCCCAGAAGATCGTCCCCAGGGGCTCTCGGAGCCTCGGGAGCGCTGTCCGGCTCTATGTTCTTGATGGTAGCGTAATGTATGCCCTGCATATGCAGATAATCGATAGCCGCCGTACTGTTGCCTCTCATTATGGCCAGCAGAAGATGGAGGCTTCCCGGAGACGGAGACTTCAGGCTCCTGGCTTCCAGATACATAAGCTTCAATGCCGTGCTGGCCGCCGTGGACAGGGCTATCTCGTTGGCCTTGTTCTCCGGAACGGGCTCTCCCTTGCCGATGGTATCCTCGATGGCTTTTTTCATCGCGGAGATGTCTATCCCCAGTTCCAGCAGCCTGGCAACAGCCGCGTTGTCCGAGTGGCGTATCATTCCAAGAACCAGATGGTCCGTGGTAAGTACATAGCTTCCGAGCCTTATCGCTTCCTCCTTGGAGTAGGCGATTATGGCGTTGAGTATTTCAGGAAAATCGATATACATTGCGCTTCTAAACTATTTGGGGTTAAAGATACGAAAAATACGCGTTAAAAGAGCCTGCAGGGGGATTTTTCTTCGCGATGTGACCCGGGTGCCTCACGCGCGTATTTAATAGGTAAAAAAGTTTGGAAAAAAGTGGGGGATTTCGTAAATTTGAAAGTTAAAATTAAAGAGGTATAAATGGACGAGAACAAGGATTTGAACGGCACACCCGTGCCAGAGGGAGAGGGGGGATTCAACCACGGAATTATCCAGAGGATAAACATAGAGGATCAGATGAAGACCGCTTACATCGATTACTCTATGAGCGTTATTGTTTCCCGTGCTCTTCCTGATGTAAGAGATGGTCTGAAGCCTGTACACCGCAGGATTCTTTACGATATGGGCAAGGAGCTGAACATCACCTCCGGCGGCCAGACCAAGAAGTCCGCCCGCGTGGTGGGAGACGTTTTGGGTAAGTTCCACCCACACGGAGACAGCAGCGTCTATGACGCGATGGTCCGCCTGGCCCAGACCTGGAACATGCGTTACCCGCTGGTATTCGGCCAGGGTAACTTCGGATCTGTGGGAGGAGACCCTCCTGCAGCTCAGCGATATACGGAAGTGAAGCTTATGCCGGCCGGTGAGGAAGTCCTCAAGGACCTGGAGAAGGATACCGTGGATTTCATCCCGAATTTCGACGGCGAGTACATGGAGCCGACCGTGCTCCCTGCCAAGCTTCCGCTCCTTCTTATCAACGGAACCAACGGTATCGCCGTAGGTATGGCAACCATGATGCCGCCTCACAACCTGACCGAGGTCTGCGACGGCATAATCGCCTACATCGATAACCCGGACATAGATACCGAGGGCCTGATGCAGTACATCAAGGGTCCTGATTTCCCTACCGGCGGCACCATAATGGGCCTGCAGGGCATCAAGGATGCCTACGAGACCGGCAAGGGCCGCATCATCATCCGCGGAACAACTGACATCGAGGTCAACGAGAAGAGCGGAAGGGAAACCATCGTGATAAAGGAAATCCCTTACATGGTCAACAAGAACGAGCTGATCAAGCAGATTTCCCAGATGGTGGACAACAAGAAGATCGAGGACATCGTCTATGTAAATGATGAAAGTGACCTCTAGTGCGGCATGCGTCTGGTTGTGAAGCTGACGGTAGGTGCTGTAAGCCAGGTGGTTGTAAACAACCTCTTCAAGCATACCGAGCTCCAGAGCAGCTTTGCCGTAAACAATGTGGCCCTGGTGGACGGAAGACCTCGCCAGCTGAATCTCAAACAGCTCATCAAATATTATGTGCGCCACCGTCACGACGTGGTAGTACGCCGCCTGAAGTTCGACCTCAAGAAGGCTCAGGACCGCGTCCATATCCTTGAAGGACTGTGCATTGCACTGGATCACGTAGATGAGGTGATCAAGATAATCCGCGAAAGCGAGACCGTGGAGAGCGCAAAGACCGCTCTGTGCGCAAGGTTCGGCCTGACAGAGATCCAGGCAGCCGCCATCGTGGAAATCAGACTCAGGCAGCTGGCCAAGATGGAGAAGAAGAAGCTGGAGGACGAGCTTGCAGAACTCAGAGCCCTCATCAACAAGATAAACACCATCCTCGGCGACGTCAAGCTCCAGATGGGCATCATCAAGGAGGAGCTCGAGGAAGTGAAGAAGAAGTTCGGCGATGAGCGCCGCACCCAGATCCATCCGGACGAGAGCGAGTTCAACTACGAGGACATCATCGCAGACGACGATATGGTAATCACCATCTCCCACCTGGGATACATCAAGCGTACTCCGCTTACCGAGTACCGACTCCAGAATCGCGGAGGAAAGGGAAGCCGCGGAAGCGCCACCAGGGACGAGGATTTCATAGAGCACATCTATGTTGCCAATATGCACTCCACGATGCTGTTCTTTACCAACAGCGGCAAGTGCTTCTGGCTCAAGGTTTACCAGATTCCTGAAGGCACCAAGACCACCAAGGGAAGGGCCATCCAGAACGTTCTGAGCATAGCCCAGGGAGAGAAGGTTTGCGCCTACATCAACGTCAACCGACTCAAGGATGAGGAATACATCAACTCCCATTATGTGGTTCTGGCCACCAAGAAGGGTATCATCAAGAAGACCACCCTGGAGGCTTACTCCCGTCCTAGGGCGAACGGCGTGATCGCAGTCAACGTCAGGGAAGGGGACGAGCTCATCGAGGCTATCCTCACCGACGGCAGCAACCAGATCATGCTCGCGGCTAAGGAGGGCAAGTGCGTAAGGTTCGATGAATCAAAGGTTAGGGCCATCGGCCGTACCGGTACCGGCGTAAGGGGAATCGAGCTGGAGGAAGGCAACGAAGTCGTCGGTATGATTTGTGTAGAACCGGGTACAACCGACAAGACCATCCTGGTTGTCAGCGAGCACGGCTTCGGCAAACGCAGCCAGCTGGATGACTACAGGGTGACCAGCCGCGGATGCAAGGGCGTGAAGACCATAAACATCACGGACAAGACTGGCAAGCTTATTGCACTGAAGGCAGTAACCGATGAGAACGACCTTATGATCATCAACCGTTCCGGCATCGTCATAAGGGTGGCTACATCCCTGATAAAGGTAGCCGGAAGGGCGACCCAGGGAGTCAAGCTCATCAACATTAAGGATACGGACAGCATCGCAGCCGTTTGCGCCGTACCTAAGAGCGAAGACCTGAAGGCTCAGGAAGCTGCAGAAAATGAAGAAGATACACAAACACAGGAATAACAATAATAACTTAATAATTACAGAAATGAAAAGATTTTTTATCACATTAGCTGCTGTACTGATGATCGTTCCGACCATCGGCGCACAATCCAAGGAGGGCTCAAGGGCTCTCAAGGACCTTGCTAAGGCGAAAGAAGCTATTGCCAAGAAGGCCGATGCCTCCAACTATCTGAAGCTCGGTAATGCTTACGCAGATTGCTACGATGCTCCAATCAATGGTCTTTTCCTCAAGAATTCCGCTCAGCAGACCGCTCTTCTTCTGAAGGGTGCCATCAAACTGGGTAGCGAGCAGAAGGAAATCAACGGCAAGACCTACAACGTTGATACTTATATCGACAAGGAGGTTTATTATACAGAGCAGGGAGTCCTTGCTGGTTACAAGGTTACCAAACCTCTGGCCGAGGACGCTCTGAAGAACTGCCTCGAGGCTTATGACAAGGCAGCCGAGCTGGGTGCTTCCACCAAGGATCTGCAGCCTCTCTATGTTGCTCTTGCAAAGAGACATTGGGATGCAGCAATGGTTGGCTACAACATGCAGGACTATGCAGATGCTTCCAAGGCATTCGAGATGAGTTACCTGGTTAACGCCCGCCCTGCAGTTGGAGCTCTTGACACCAACGGTCTGATTTACGCCGGTATCGCTTCCGTCCTTGCAAAGGACAGCAAGCGTTCCATCGAGATCTTCGAGAAGTGCGTAGACCTCAACATCGCAGACGGTGATATCATCGCTATGCTTGCAGACAGCTACAAGGCTCAGGGTGACACCGTTAAGTGCAAGGAGATCCTTGGCAAGGGATTCGAGAGATTCCCAACCAACCAGGGCATCCTGGTTTCCCTGATCAATACCTATCTGGAGACCAACGACGATCCTGAGAAGATCATCGTAGTCCTCAAGAAGGCACAGGAGAACGAGCCAACCAACGCTTCACTGGTTTATGCCGAGGGTAACCTCTACAAGAACATGAAGCAGTACGACAAGTGCATCGAGCTCTACCGCAAGGCTGCAGAACTCAATCCTACTTACGTATTCGCTCCTTACAATGAGGGTGATACCTATTATCAGATGGCTCTCGACCTCCAGGACAAGGCTTCCATGGAACCGGACGACGCCAAGTTCGCTGAACTCAACAACCAGATGAACGACTGTCTGAAGAAGGCTATCGAGCCTTTCGAGAGAGCTTTCTCAATCGCTGAGGATCCTGAAATCAAGAGAGGTTGCGCAGAGTACCTGAAGCAGATCTATTTCCGCTTCCGCGACGAAAAACCTGAGTATCAGGCCAACTACGACAAGTATCACAAGTTCATCGAGGAGAGCGCTAACTAAGCTGAAAACCAAGCAAAATGAAAAGACATCCGGAAAATTCCGGATGTCTTTTTTTTAATGTGGTATCATCAATAAGATATTACTCTACCGGGCCTTCTGCAGGAGCTGCAGGAGCTGGTCTTGGTGTTCTCTCTGACGTAGCGGCTGCCACGTTAATGGTTCTTCCCATATGCTCGGAACCGTTCAACGCCTCGATTGCCTTCAGACCATCCTCCTCACTCATTTCTACAAATCCATAGCCCTTTGATCTGTGGGTTACCTTATCGGTTATGATTCTTGCTGATGACACTTCCCCAAATGGGGCAAATAGCTTTTCAAGGTCCTCCCTTCTTGCTCTGAAGCTCAGACTGGATACGAATATGTTCATAGAGTACTTTTTGATTAAACTTCTAACAAAGATACTGACTTTTTCTTAAAAATCAATATCTTTTGCAGTAATAAAAATCAAAATTACCGGCTGTAGCCTCTCTTGTAAGGATTGCCTTCGTACCAGTTGATATAGGCCTGGATTGCGGTTCTGGTGCCTCCAGGAGTAGGGTAGTCTCCGCTGAAGTACCAGTCTCCGTTGTTTTCCGGACAAGCCTTGTGCAGATTTTCGATGCTCTGGAATACCACCCGGACAGGAATCCTGCCTTTCAGTTCCGCCGGAGTTACCATCTGGGCTATCTTCTCGGAGATCTCCTCATCCGTAAACGGTGCATATATTTCCTTCACGTAATTCTCGACCTCTGAACGATAATCCTCCAGCGGCCGCTTCTCCGCATCCTTGCACTTGCGGTAGACATCGCTGAGGACTTTTTCCATTCCTCTTTCCTTAAGCAGAGCCACCGCCGCGTTGAATGCGATGAATTCTCCCATCCTGCTCATATCTATTCCGTAGCAGTCCGGATACCTGATCTGAGGGGATGATGAAATAATCACTATCTCCCTCGGTTCCAGCCTGGAAAGTATCTTGATGATGCTCTGCTTGAGGGTTGTTCCCCTGACGATACTGTCGTCTATCACCGCTATGGAATCCACTCCAGGCTCTATACTGTTATAGGTAATGTCATATACGTGCGCCGCAAGGTCATTCCTGGTGCTTCCCTCAGCGATGAACGTCCTCATCTTTATGTCCTTGATCGCCAGCTTTTCAGTCCTGATCTTGTGGCCAAGTATTTCCTTGATCCTCGTATTAACATCTACATTCTCCTTCCGGCAAAGCGTCTCAAACTCCTCTACAGAAGATTCGGCTTCAGAACCCGGAACGCCATTATCACAGGAAAGCAAGTGTAATATCTTCTTAAGCTTCAGGGAATTAAGATGCTCGTTCAACCCCTCTATCATACCCATGAACGCCACTTCCGCGGTGTTCGGAATGAAGGAGAAGACGGTTTTGTCCAGATTCGGGCACACATCCAGTATCTGCGGGATCAGCAGCCTTCCCAGGTCCTTCCTTTCCCGGTAGATGTCGGCGTCGCTTCCTCTGGAGAAATATATCCTTTCGAAGGAGCAAGGTCTTGGATTCTCGGGCTTTACCAGGCAGCTGATGTTGTATTTCCCGTCTTTGTGTATGGTTATGGCTTCTCCCGGCTGGAGTATCTGGACCTTGTCATATTTCACGTCCAGGGCCGTCTGGATGGCAGCTCTCTCGGAGGCGGCTACCACGATCTCATCATCTATATAATAGAAGCACGGCCTTATTCCCCATCTGTCGCGGAAGACGAAGCTTTCTCCGCTTCCGGTGGATCCCACAATGCAGAATCCGCCGTCCCAGTAACGGGATGCCTCTGCGATAACTCCCTCCATATCAATGTTATCCTCAATCTTAGCATTGAGTTCCTCTCCCTTCAGCCCCAGCTTCTTGTACTTTCTGTAAAGGGTGGAGTGGTGCTCGTCCAGCAGGGCTCCCATCTGTTCCAGGATCAGGAAGGTGTCCGCATCGCTGCGGGGATGCTGTCCCTGCCCCTGGACCATCATCGAGAAGAGTTCTTTCTCGTTGGTGATGTTGAAGTTTCCGGCCAGGCAGAGATTCCTGTTCCTCCAGTTATTCCTCCTCAAAAACGGATGCACGTAACTCATCCCGCTCCTTCCGGTGGTGGAGTATCTCAGATGTCCTATGTAAACTTCTCCAATGTACGGCAGATCAGTGTCATACACCGGCCCCTTGCGGGCTTCTTCTATTTCCTTGGTCACGTTCTCGAAGCACTCTGATATGGCAGTGTTTCCCAGTGCCCTCTGGCGGAAGATATATTCCGTTCCCGGTTTTGAATCGATCTTCACGCAGGCCAGTCCTGCACCCTCCTGCCCACGGTTATGCTGCTTTTCCATCATCAGATACAGCTTGTTCAGTCCGTAGAGAGGAGTCCCGTATTTTTCCTGATAGTAAGAAAGTGGTTTCAGCAGGCGTATAAGAACCACGCCGCACTCGTGCTTGATCTGTTCGCTCATAGTTTCAGAATTTGAAGCAAAGAAATCTTTATACGGCAAATTTACCGTATTTTTATTAAATTTGAAGGATTCAAAACGCAATAATTCGTTATTAAACGCAAATAATATCAAACGATATGGATGAGAGAATAATGCAGGAAGCCCAGAAGTGGCTCGGCGACGGATATGACGAACAGACCAAGGCGGAAGTCAGAAACCTCCTGGACGGAGACCCGAAACTCCTGGAAGACGCCTTCTACAAGACCCTTGAGTTTGGAACTGGTGGCCTCCGTGGCATAATGGGAGCGGGTTCCAACCGCATGAACCGCTATACGGTGGGCATGGCCACCCAGGGCTTTGCCAACTACCTGAAGAAGTGTTTCGGCCAGCTTCGCCAGATCAAAGTTGCCATCACCCACGACTGCCGCAACAATTCCGACTATTTTTCCAAGATCGTGGCTGAAATTTTCGAGGCCAACGGTTTCCACGTATATCTTACCAAGGAACTCCGCCCGACCCCTGAGCTGAGCTATGCTATCCGCTATTACGGCTGCCAGGGTGGCGTGATGGTTACCGCTTCCCATAACCCTAAGATTTACAACGGCTACAAGGCTTATTGGTCTGACGGAGCCCAGGTTATCGCTCCTCACGACAAGAACATAATCGCGGAGGTGAACAAGATCACCGATATTTCCCAGGTAAAGTGGCACAAGGCCGATGGCAACGCTTCCGTAAATTGCGCCGATGGCAACGCTTCCGTAAATTGCTGTCCTGAAGGCATAGGAGAATGCTGCCAGGGACTAAGCAACGCGTAAATAGCCGAGAGAAAAGGTCTTGGCTTCATAGAGATGGTAGGGGAAGAGCTGGACGATGCCTATCTTAAGGATCTAGCCACGCTCCACGTTTCTCCTGAGAGCGTAAAGCGCCATCACGACCTCGGAATCGTCTATACTCCGCTCCACGGTTGCGGCGTGAAAATCGTTCCAAGGGCCCTGAAGGAGATGGGCTTTACCAACGTCCATCTCGTTGAGGAGCAGTGCGTCAACACCGGCGAGTTCCCAACGGTTCAATCTCCTAATCCTGAGGAGCCTACAGCCCTCAAGATGGCTGTTGACCTGGCTGAGAAGGTAGGTGCTGAAATCGTCTGCGCTTCCGATCCTGATGCTGACCGCTGCGGCATTGCCGTAAGGGATGAAAACAATAAGCTCGTCCTCCTCAACGGCAACCAGATGAACTGCATCCTTACCTATTATATGTTGCAGCGCTGGCAGGATCTTGGACGCCTGGATAAAAGTGAAAAGTTCCCTTACATCATAAAGACCATCGTAACCTCCAACCTGATGAGCGACATCGCAGACCATTTCGGAGTCAAATGGTACAACGTCCTGACCGGTTTCAAGAACATCGCTGAGGTCATCCTTCATAACGAGGGAAAGGGCATCTATGTCTGTGGCGGAGAGGAGAGTTTCGGCTTTGCGGTAGGGGAGTATGTAAGAGATAAGGACAGTCCTATAACTGTCTCATTGATTTGTGAATGCGCTGCCTGGTGCAAAGATATGAACACCACCGTCTGGGGCCTTCTCCAGTCCATCTACAAGCAGTTCGGAGAGAGGAAAGATTGGCTTAGAAGCTACACCTTCCCTGGCATCGAGGGAAAGAAGAAAATCGACTCCCTCGTGGAGACTTTCCGCACCAATCCTCCAACCCATATAGCTGGCAGCAAAATCATCGAATACAGAGATTACCTCAAAAACGATTATTATGCCCCTGAAGTCAAGCTTGCCAAGAGCAACGTCCTCCAGTACATCAGTGAGGATGGCACCGTTGTATCTCTCAGACCTTCAGGCACTGAGCCTAAGATCAAGTTCTACTTTAACCTCCGCTGCAACCCTGGTGAAGACGTTGAGGCCAAGGCCAAGGCAATCGACGAGCAGTTCGCTGTAAAATAGACAAGAATACAGCAAAAGAAAGTAGGAAAAGGAAAGAAGGAAAAAGAGAAGAAGGAAAGAGAAAAAAAAAGAAAAGAATAAGCACAAATAATAAGCTCAAATCAGACATGACAAGCAGCTCAATAAATCAGCATCCGACCGGAGCAAGACGGGTATTTTTCCTGGTTGTAATTATGATATTCTGGTTTGTGATTTCCTTTGTCACAAACATCCTGGGTCCGCTGATTCCTGATATCATCAACAGCTTCAGCCTCAGTAAATTGACTCTTGCAGGATTCATTCCTACAAGTTTCTTCCTGGCCTATGCCGTAATGAGTATTCCGGCGGGTCTGATGATAGAGAAATGGGGGGAGAAAACCGTGCTCTTCCTGGGCTTTTTCATGAACCTTGTAGGCAGCCTTCTATTTGCCTTCCTGCATACATATCCGGTGCTTCTTGCTTCCTGTTTTATCATAGGTTTGGGAATGGCCATGCTCCAGACCGTCATCAACCCTCTCCAGAGGGCTGTCGGCGGTGAGGAAAACTATGCTTTCGTAGGTGATATGAGCCAGGTTGTTTTCAGCGGCGCTTCCTTTGTCAGCCCGCTTGTCTACACTTATTATGTTGCCAATCCGATGAGTTTTGCTCCTGAGGGAATGCCTTGGGTATCATTGTATTATCTTTTCGGAGCAATATTGATTGCGATGCTGGTTCTGGTACTTGTCTGCCGCTTCCCGAAGATCGACCTCAAGGCAGACGAGAAGTCCGGTGGCAAGGCTTCATATTTCGAGCTTTTCAAGGAGCGCAAGGTGTGGCTTTTCGCCCTGGGTATCTTCTTCTATGTGAGCACAGAGCAGGGTATCGCCAACAACATCTCCCTCTTCCTTGAGCGTTACCACGGCCTGGATCCTCACACCCTTGGTGCTTCTGCCGTTGCCTGGTTCTGGGGCAGTATGCTCATTGGCTGCATAGTAGGCCTTCTTCTCCTTAAGCTCATAGATTCCAAGATCCTCCTCAGGATCTGCGGCACCTTGGCCATTATCCTCCTTGCCGTGGCCCTTACCACCAAAAACGCAAATGTGGCTCTCTACTGCCTTCCTTGCGTAGGTTTTGCCATGAGCCTGATGTACCCGATAATCTTCTCCCTGGCCCTTAATTCCGTCACCCGCCACCACGGTTCTTTTGCCGGAATCCTGTGTACAGCCATTGTCGGAGGCGCTGCCGGCCCTTTGTTCGTGAGCCTTCTCAGCGATGCAACCCATTCATTAAGAACAGGTATGTGCCTGATTTTCGTCTTTGTCCTGTACATCCTCCTTATCGGTTTCTGGGCAAAGCCAATCGTCAAGAACAAGCTCATTTCCTCCAAGAAATCCGCAGCTTCCCAGAACTCATAGTAGTTCATTTTAACTTTTTCTTAACAACCCCTTTTTTCTTTGCCTAAGAATAGGTAAATTTGTAGGTCTATGCTTTGCATAGAACTTACACTTTTGTACCAATTCAAGAAAGTAATGTAGATGTAGAAATTATAGAGTAAAAATTGAATTATATTATGAGAAGAAAACTTGTAAAAACATTCGCCAGCGGAGCGTGCTCCTTGCTGGTGGCTTTCATGCTGTTCTCGTGCGCTACCCCGGACAAGATAGCGTACTTCCAGGACACTGCAGGCCAGGACAAGACCATCAATCTTCCTCAGGCTACCATCCGCCTGCAGCCGGGGGATATGATCTCAATCGTGGTCAATACCAAGGATCCGGAAAGCGCAGGAATGCTTAACCTTCCTTACATAACTCAGCGAATGGGAGCTGCATCTAGAGAAGGTAATTCAGCAAATGCAGCTATGTCTGGTTATACCCTGGATCCAAACGGAGACGTTGATTTCCCAATTGTTGGTAAAATCAATCTCAAAGGTCTTACCCGCAGTGAGGCTTCGGCTAAGGTTAAGAAGGTACTCCTTGACAACCACCTGGTTAGCGATGTTTTCAACCCTGTTGTAACCGTTGAGTTCATGAACCTCGGTATCTCTATTATGGGAGAGGTTGCCCGCCCGGGCCACTTCGCTCTTAACAAGGATAACCTCAATATCCTGGACGCCCTTTCAATGGCAGGAGACCTTACAATCTATGGTAACCGCGAGAACGTGAGGGTAATCCGCACAGAGGGAGATGTTCAGAAGACCTACAACGTAGACCTTACAAGCGCAGAATCCACTCTCAACTCTCCTGTTTACTACCTTAAGCAGGACGATATAATCTATGTAGAACCTAACGATGTGAAGATGAGGCAGAGTACCGTAAACGGCAACAACGTAAGAAGTACCGCTTTCTGGATCAGCCTGGCATCTCTGTTTGCAACAATCATCAACATCATTATCCATACGAAGTAATATGGCACAGAACAATACAGAACAGGAAAACAGCCTAAACATCAAAGACCTTGTCTATGCATGTTTGAGAAGATGGAAATGGTTTGTGCTCAGCGTAGCCGTATGCCTTTTCATTGCAATAGTTTACGTTGTACGCTTCCAGCCGCAGTATTCCCGTACCGCTGAGGTGCAGATAAAAGAAGACAACCAGAGACGTTCCCTCTCTTCAAGCATTGAGGGAATGACGGACTTCAGCCTCTTCCAGAGCAAGTCCAGCGTTTATGATGAGATTAAAGCCTTCGGTGCAAGAAGCACAATGAGGGAGGTTGTACGCCGTCTCCATCTGGATATTGATTATTCCAAACCACTGAGATTCAGGGAGCAGGTACTTTATGCAAACACCCTTCCTCTCAACGTTCAGCTTCCGGACCTTACGGATATGGAGAGCGCTTACTTTGAGATTAATCTCCAGCCTGAGGGCAAAATCAAACTGAAAAACTTCACATATAACGGGGAAAAGGTTCCCGGAAGTGCTGACGGAGTTCTGAACGAAGGAGATACTATAAGCGTTGATTCTCCAATAGGAAACATAATTCTCATCGGGACCAAGACTCCTAACCCGGAAGTAAAGCAGATAAACGTAAGGAAATCTACACTTTATGCTGCTGTCGGACGTTACCGTGCCGAGCTTTCTACCGCTATCTCTGACAAGATGTCCAGAGTTATCACCCTCACAGTAAAAGACCGTTCCATTCCAAGGGCCGAGGATATCCTCAACACCCTTATCGGCGTTTACAATGAGAACTGGGTTAGAGACAAGAACCAGATTGCAAGGAGTACTTCCCTGTTCATTAACGACCGTCTGGAGGTTATTGAAGACGAGCTTTCCAACGTAGATAGCGATGTTTCATCTTACAAGAGCCAGCAGATGATTCCGGATGTGGCAACTGCCGGAACAATGTACATGCAGCAGAGCGCACAGATCCGCAACCAGCAGCAGGAACTCGGCAACGAGCTCTATATGGCCAAGTACATCCGCAACTACCTGACAAACGAGGAAGATAAGACCAAGGTTCTCCCTGCCAGCCTCGGTGGAAAGGGCTCCGGCCTTGAGAACCAGATTAAGGAATACAACGAGAAACTTCTCTACCGTAACAACCTGGCAAATTCCACCAGTGCAGAAAACCCTCTGGTTAAGGAAATCGACCAGCAACTCAACGGAATGCGTACTGCAATCGTTTCTTCCGTGGATAACCAGATTACCAACCTCAACTCCCAGATGGGAACCCTGAACAGGGCCAGTGCACAGACTTCCGCAAGGATTTCCGCCAACCCTAACCAGGCCAAGTACCTCCTCAGCGTTGAGAGAAAGCAGGCCGTTAAGCAAGCCATCTACCTCTTCCTTCTCCAGAAGAGAGAGGAGAACGAACTTAACCAGGCCTTTACCGCATACAACACCAGAATTATCGATACCCCAAGCGGCGGCTTTGCTCCAGTGGCTCCAAAGAAGAACATGATCTACCTTGTAGCCCTTATGCTTGGTATCCTTATCCCTCTGGCAATCATCTACTTGATCGAGACCTTCTACAATAAGGTTCGCGGCAAGGACGATCTGAAATCAATCACCGCTCCATTCCTTGGTGAGATTCCTTATGCCTTTGAGAGGCCTAGTTGGGGCACCCGCCTGTGGCGCAAGATCATCGGCAAGAAGGAGGCAGAAAACGATCCTATCGTTGTCAAGCCTGGCAACCGTAACGTCATCAACGAGGCCTTCCGCGTTCTCCGTACCAACCTGGAGTTCATGACCGGTGGAGACAACAAGGTTATCGCCATCACTTCCTACAACCCTGGTTCAGGTAAGAGCTTTACCGCCGTTAACCTCGGCGTTGCCCTTGCCATCAAAGACAAGAAGGTCCTGATCGTTGACGGTGACCTCCGCCACGCATCCATGTCTTCTTTCTTCGGCAAGCCTCACACCGGTATCAGCAACTACCTCTCAAAGAAGACAGATGACCTTAAGTCCCTGATCATCAAGAGTGACAAGTACAAGACGCTGGATTACATCCCAGTAGGTCCTATACCGCCTAACCCGACCGAGCTTATTGCAGACGCACGTTTCGCCCTGGCTATCGATACCCTCAAGAGGGATTACGATTTCATCCTTATCGACTGTCCTCCTGTAGATATCGTGGCAGATACCCAGATTATCGACAAGAGTGCCGATATGACCATCTTCCTGGTTCGTGCCGGTCTGCTTGACAAGGATATGCTTCCTGAACTGGAAGATAATTACAAGAGCGGCAAGTACCGCAATCTTGCTATCATCCTCAACGGTACCGAGATGGCTTCCAACGGACGCTATGGTTACCGCTATGGTTACAAGTACGGCTACCATTATGGCCATTACGGCTATTATGGTTCCGACAAGGACAGCAAGAAGGCTGAGGCTTAAGCTAAGCATAAAAAGTACAAGAAAAAGTACAAGAAAGAGCGTAAGCTAAAGCGCAACAAAGCGAAACAAAGCAAAAAGAGTCTTGGACCTTGCTCTTGGATAGGAGCACCCCACGGTCAGACGAGAAATTCTGACAGACTCTGAATCTACCTGCATACTGGGGCAATACCCCAAAGTGCGGGGAGTTAAAGGTTTATTTTTAGACATAAAGGCAATTTAACATGCCAACAAACAGCAAAATAACCAACTGGTACGCGTTGAAAGTTTTCAACAACCACCTCCTCCAGATGCAGGAAACGATTCAGAAGGAGGCGGAGGGCTATGGAAACAGTGGAAACAATGAAAATAATTCTTGCAATGTTGAAACATACATTGCAATGACTGAAGTTGACAGAGCCCTCCCTCAAAAGTCTGGAAAGAACACTCTCGTCTCCTATAGTGGGGAACAAATGGCAAAGAACCTTACTTCCAAGCGTGATATCATCCGTATCGCAAACAAGAAGCAAACTGTTGTAACTTACAAAAAGCCACTTGTTCCATCCTTAATGTTCATCCGTTGCACAGAATCCTTCCTCAAGACTCTCAAGCATAATCACTTGTCCGAGTTTTCCTACTATACAAGATACACAGACAGGGGACTAACAGACAAAGAAACAACCAAGCAACTTCAGAAAGTCCCTGCTATTATCCCAGACGACCAGATGCAAGCATTCATCTGGCTCACCTCAGAAGACCACGAGATCTCATATCTGGGAGAACCTAAAGACATAAAGCTTGGAGACCGTGTTAGAGTAACCGAAGGCCCATTCAAAGGCTTTGTAGGCAACATTAAACGCATTAAGAAAGACCGCAAATTCGTCATAACCATCGGCTCCATTGCCGCCTTTACAATAGAAGGCATCACTCATAAGATGGTGGAAAAGATAGAATAATGTTTAAAAATATTGGAATAAACCGCTTCAAAGAAACATTCGTAAGGGAGGAGATTATTTTCGCCTTGGATATGATTCTTTCCACAGCGGCATCAATTATCGTATTCCTGGGAGTTGAACTGACATTTCCAGCTCTATTCAATTCTCTTGTGGTGCTGACATACTTGTTAGCTTCGATAGTAGCCTCGTTCTCGTTCTTCCTAATACTGAAGACATACAAGATTATCATACGCCACCTTGGAGCCAGAGACATAATTCCATTTGCTCTGGCTTCAATTTTTAAAGGAATCTTCCTTTTTGTAGTACTCGTTATCGGTTTCGGATACTCTAACTGGCTTTTATTCGTTGCCGTTTTGGATTTCCTTATCACATTCTTCCTCCTTATTGGAGTCAGAATAGCAATGATTCTGGTTTACAATACTATAAATCAGCGTCGTAACGAGGAGGCCAAGCGCCAGAGAGTCCTGGTCTATGGAACAGCAGACAAGAGCGTAGCTGTCATAAAACGCCTTCAGGCATCTCCTCATTACCAGATTGTAGGTTTTATTGAGAGATCCGATCGCCACGCCAAGATGCTTTTGGATCAGCTTCCTGTGTTTAACTTCGATAGTGACAATGCTCTTGACAGAATCATTAAGGACCGATCCATAGATTCCATCCTCTTTGCCAAGGACACTGACGCGCAGAACGAATCAGATGGCCTTATTGAATACTGTATCAAGAACAAGGTTAAAACCCTTATAATCCCTGAAGTAGATGAAGTTGAAGAAGGACAGTCTCTTCTTCGCCCACGTGCAATCAAGGTTGAAGACCTTCTCGGCCGCCAGGAAATCCAGATATCATTGGACGAGATTAAGTCCTACTTCAAGGACAAGGTTGTACTGGTAACCGGCGCAGCGGGTTCCATAGGTTCCGAGCTTGTCCGCCAGCTTGCAACATTTGGAGTTAGCAAGTTAATCCTTTATGACAACGCAGAAACCCCGATGCACAACCTCCGCTTGGAACTTGAAGACAAGTTTAAAGACCTGAACTTTGTTCCGGTAATAGGGGATGTACGTCAGATTCAGCGTCTTGACTTTGCATTCAGAACCTATCATCCTCAGGTTGTATTCCACGCTGCAGCCTATAAACATGTTCCTCTAATGGAAGAAAATCCTTGTGAAGCCGTTCTGGTAAATGTTTATGGGACCCGTAACGTTGCAGACAAATGCCTGTAATACAATGTGGAACGTATGGTAATGATTTCCACAGACAAGGCTGTAAACCCAACAAACATTATGGGTTGCACCAAGCGTCTTGCTGAAATCTATGTTCAATCCCTTGGTCTTGCCATAGAATCCGGCAAGTATCCTAACGCCAACACTCCTACAAAATTCGTTACCACCCGTTTTGGCAACGTTCTTGGTTCCAACGGTTCAGTTATTCCAAGATTCCGTGAGCAAATAGCCAAAGGTGGCCCTGTAACCGTTACCCATAAAGACATAACCCGTTTCTTTATGACCATTCCAGAGGCTTGCCGCCTCGTAATGGAGGCTGCCACAATGAGTTCCGGCAACCAGATTTTTGTCTTTGATATGGGCGAGCCAGTGAAGATTGACCAACTTGCAAGGCGTATGATTTCCCTTGCCGGTTTCACTCCAGACAAGGACATCAAGATTAAGTATTCTGGCCTTCGCCCAGGAGAAAAACTCTATGAAGAAGTTCTCGCCAGCGAAGAAAATACCCTTCCTTCTTTCCACAACCGCATCCGTATAGCCAAGGTTAGAGATTACGATTACCAATACACTCAATTTATCGTAGCCCGTCTGGAAAACCTAGCACGTCAGGTAAACATTCCTGATATGGTGCAACTTATGAAAGAAGTAGTACCAGAATACCATTCAGAAAAATTCTAATAACATAGTTAGAGAACAAAATAATCACATTCGTTATGTTTAATCTTTTGCAACTCCCATACGCAGAAAACGCCTTGGAGCCAGTAATTAGTGCCAATACTATTAGCTTCCATCACGGTAAGCACCTTCAAGGTTATGTAGATAATCTCAACAAACTCATCCAAGGCACCGAGTTCGAAAACAAATCCTTGGTTGATATAGTCAAAACCGCTCCTAATCCCAGCCCAATCTTCAACAACGCTGGCCAGATTCTAAACCACAATCTTTATTTCGAGCAGTTCCAGGCTCCCCAGAGCAATAATCTTCCAACCGGCAAACTTGCAGACCAAATAAATGCTCAATGGGGTAGTTTTGATTCTTTCAAATCAGAATTCGAATCCAAAGGAGCAACTCTTTTCGGCAGTGGTTGGGTATGGCTTTCTTCCCAAGCAGACGGCAGTCTTGTAATCACACAAGAACCAGGCGCTAACAACCCAATTACTAAAGGCATTAAACCTCTTTTGACATTTGATGTTTGGGAACACGCATATTATCTAGATTGCCAGAACCGACGCCCTGCACATCTCCTTGCACTTTGGTCTATTATCAATTGGAGAGTGATCGGGTCAAGGTATATACATTGAACTTCATTTGTATAGATAAACGATAAACCTTAAATATGTTTTCTATCTGTTATTAAGCTTTTATTATGAAGTTATTCATTGATAATATTAGAGGTTTTAATGATGCTATAATACCTTTAAAGCAAGTGAACTTTTTTGTTGGTGAGAACAGTACTGGTAAAACGACAGTATTATCAATATTAGAG
>R25__coassemble_646_pt1 | contig 19996 bp, 19 predicted proteins | sample R25__metabat2_low_PE_028 | metagenome-assembled genome bin R25 | reverse complement strand
GCACCGCAATGGCCATAGACCATCCCGTATCAGATACCGGCGCATAAAAGTCATTATACCTGCGCCCGTCCATCTTGACGATTTCCTCTCCTGTCTTTCCGGCACACATTGCCTCCCCCAGTTCCCGGTAGTTAGCTGATGTACTGGAGTCTGCAAAATCCATAAAGTTATAGGCACCAAGATAACGCTCCATTTCCGGATGTGCGATGTATTCCCCATTCGGACCCAGAATGAAGCTGTAAATGCCTTTGCCTTTCCCCGGTTCCGACTTTGACAGCAGCCCCCCTTTGTTCTCGCTGATGTCAATATCGCGAAGAAGACTGGCCAGCCAACCAAGAGATATGTCAGCACCGAAAACACCGGCAAGCTTTCCTTGAGGATCGGTTATAGGCAGAATATAGGTGCAAAGCAAAGTGCCTGCTCCTTCTTGGTCCAGATAAGGGCTGGACCAACTTCCACTGTCAGAAGACAAGCCAGTCTTGAACCATTCAGAATTATGGTAATCATGAGTTTCAGATCCGATATCACTGACAGATGGCTTGCCGTCAATTATTTGCGCGTAAGGTTCAAACCACCTCCCCTTTTCGGGAAAATACTCAGGAACAAACGCCATCCCGCATCCGGCAAGATTGCTGTTAACTTCGATTTCATAGCTTAAAGTGCTCATTATAAGCTCAGGTGAAGCTATATGCCATTTAACCTCATCGGCGATATTGACTCCGGAGATTTCTACTTTCTCAAGATTTGCGGTAATGTTGCGGCTTATGTTTCCAATTGCATCAACATAGTGCTCTTTATAAGTAGAATAAACACCTGCCATGGTTAAAACGGAAGCCAGCACAGAAATAATGATCATTATAACCACGAATATGATTATTATATTCCTGGTCAATCTGCTGGAGAAGGATTTTATATGTTTGCTCATGCCGTAAAGTTAATTAAAAAACCACAAAAGGTGGTTCTCCATATGGTACCAGTCTTGAGGTTTTTCTAATTAATCATAAGAAAGAATCCGGGCTCAATCGCCCGGATTCTTGTCTAAACTATTTCCTGGTCAATTCCAAACTATTTCCTGGTCAATGTCTTGGACTTGACATCTTTTCTATCAGCAGAGTAAATGCTCTTTGCCTTTGAGGAACTCCTCATAGGAGCTGCAGAAAGGATAGTACCTGAAGAAGCTTCTTTAGGATTCCTGTCATAAATTGCCACATCATCCAGATTCAGGTAGAACATATCGGTGCAATCGAAGTGACGGAAGCCGATATAAACAGTCTTGTTGGCAAACTGATCAGGAATGGCGATTATAAAACGACTGAATTTGCCAGATGTCTCAACCGGAGTGGCGGCATCAGCCCCGTCAATTGTTTCCTCATGCAACCTGACACAACTGGTCAAATTAGAAGCGTCAGGTGCCTGATCTGTAATATAAACAGCATAATGTTCTTCTGGATAGGAAGAATCCTGTGCAGCTACCCAGAAACTGAGATAGTTCCCCGATGTTAAGCTAATTCCAGGAGTAAATGCCCAGTTATCCGGGGTTAATGCGCCAGCGTCAAAACTATAAGATTCGCTATATAACGAGCCCGTTCCGGAATGAACAGCAATTTCTGGAGAGGAACCTGGCTGCCAATTGTAACCGTCTCCATCTGAATCTATTAATGTCCAACCGGTAAGGGTAGATTCAAAGTCCTCCAGCCAAGTTGGATCCGGTTCTGGTTCCGGTTCTGGTAAAAGTTCAGGATCGCCCTCGGTTACCATCACATCTTCAAGGTTCAGCATGAACATGTCGGTACAATCGTAATGACGGAAACCGATATAAGCAACCTTGTTATTAAAGGCAGCAGGAATCTTGACGAAGAAACGATAGTAAGTTCTGCCGTCTACCTCACGGGTTTGTGCAGGGGTATATAATCCGGAACCAACAGTCTCTTCAAAAAGACGAGTGTAAGCCCCAGGTAAACCAGCTCCAGGATTTTCTTCTGTAATATAAACAGCATAATGTTCTTCTGCCCAAGAAGCATCCTGACCAGCCACCCAGAAACTGAGGACATTGCCTTCGGTAAGTTGTATAGCCGGTGTAAATGCCCAGTTATCAGGTGTCAGTGCACCTACGTTATTTATGTAAGACGCACTCTGAAGAATTCCTCTACCGGAAATGGCATATGAAGAATTGGTGTTCCAATCCCAATTATTTTCATCTCCATCGGAGTCTATGAAAACCCATTCAGAGGAATTGTCAGTATTGAAATCCTCAACGTAAGGAACGCTCTTTACTTCATTTTCTATGCGATAATCCGCCAGATTCACTGCGAATTTGGTAAGACCTTCGTTGATAAACTGGATAGGTTTGGCAGGGACTATCACAGCGTGAGAATCATCGGAACCGTCGCGGAGATATTTTGCTCCACTTGTAACAACCTCAATACCCAAGCTATTCCATTTCTCAGGAGAATAGACACGGAACCATATTACGTCGTCTCCAGTAGCGGTAACATCTCCCAAATTGAGGGTGATATCACTGGTCCCCGAGTAATAATCGGTGGCTGGCTGACTGGTCGGAATGTCATATTTAACATATCCGGCAATGTCTGTAGGAGCATGAATAGTAATTGTCCTGATTGTTTCACCAGGGGTGATGCCTTTCAACTGGAGACGTACTACAGTACCCAAGCGGTGGAAAGTGAACAGGCTTTCGGTGCCGTTCTCAATTCTGGCAGAACCATTGTCTAATTGTTCTGAAATCAAAACGTCTGAGTCCAGGGACATATTGCCCTTGTTCAGGCTCTGCTCATCAGGAAGTAAAATAAACCAATCATTCTCTCCATCATCATCCTGATCTCCGTAATTGGCAATGCAATCACCCGGATAAATCGCGGCATACTTGTATGATGAACCTGCAGGATCTTCTGAAGTGAGGGTGGCGGAAAAACTGGCTTTTCTGCCGTTAATGACAGCGTCATTGGAATAAACGGCTTCATGATATGTTCCATCCACTACCTCAAAGAATGCTACATAATCTCCTTCTTACCAGTAGATTGTAGGGATTTCTCCATCTACGGCATAAGTCTTGGTTCCAGCACCGGATACTATTTTAACTGTAACGCCTTCCTTGTTTGGCAATTCTTCTTTTTCCAGATTCTCTTTCTGGCAAGAAACAAGAGAAATAAGGGCCAGTACACCCGTCAAGGCTATAAATAATTTCTTCATAACGCTTTCCTCCTTAATTAAAACGTATCACCATCATAAATGGTTGAATCATCAAAATCGCTACCCGGTAAACCGGAATTGTCGCCGCCGGAAGCGCACAAAATGCCTTCCCATTCCAACTCATCAGTGGAAACTTGTGGTGAATAATATTCCTCTTTTTTCATGGTTAAAATGTTTTGATCGTCCAAATATAATTAAAAAAGCTCTTAAAAAGTACTATTTTTGCAATAAGGAACGGAATTGTTATGTGGATAGCGCGCGTTTTATTGAGAATACTCGGTTACAAGATTACCACAAACTTCCCTGATGTACAGAAGAGCATTATGGTGTTTGCGCCGCACACTTCGTACTGGGATGCGGTAATCGGCAAGCTGGTACTGAGGGTGTTAGGTGTACGTCATCGTCTCCTGGGCAAAAAGGAGCTGTTCCATTTTCCGATGGGTATCTTCATGCGGCTATTCGGAGTCATACCCATCAGGGGCATAAAAGGGCATAACTCCATCTACGATGCCGTTAACCTGCTCAACAAAGAGGAGCGGATGCATCTTCTCATTTGTCCCGAAGGGGGGTTCGCACCTACCGACCGTTGGAATCCAGGCTTTTATCACATGGCAGTAAAGGCGCATGTGCCTATTGTGGTCGTCTATATAGACTATGGACGTCACGAGTCCGGAGTGAAAGGTGTAATAAGCGACCTGAGTGACCTGAACAAAGTCTATCAGCAACTCTCAGAGATGTACCGAGGAGTGACGGCACGTCATCCTGAAGACTTCCTGCTACCAAAATACAAAGAATAACCTCCAATTACAGCTATTTTATTCTGTCAAATAACGTGTTTTAAGGGCCTTGCGGAGAGATTTCGGCAGAGCGCTGCGATTCAGGAAGATGTAAGTGGTATTCAGCGTGATATAATCGCGAGACATATACCAGGTTCCCTTATAAGGACCGCTGTTGCCCCAAGAGTTCTTTACAAGATAGTAAGGTTTGCCTTGTTCATCGATGGCCTTGCCGTAGATCAGCATAACGTGATCATAGGTGAACTGCCAGTTGTCCCACTGCTCCTGCCTGAGTTCCTGGGACGTAACAACTCCGTCCGGTAAAGCAGCCACCGCTGTCTTGCGGTTAAAATCTCCGGAAACATCTCCTCCCCAGGCAACCGTATATCCTTTATCCAGAGCCTTGTCCAGGACATCCATCAGTTCATCGATCGGAATGTTATAGCTTGGCTTGAGCCTCCACTTGTAAGGAGCCTCTATCACAAACCACTGGTTGAAAGGATGATGCGTGTAACTGGTCAGGCTGACATACTCATCGAGGTTAAGCCCGAGGCTCTCGGCAAAAGACTTTGGAGTATAGGTCTTGCCTTCATACTCGAAGGTCTCAGGGCACTTGCCCACATACTTTTCTATAAAAGACTGGATGCTGTCTCTCCAGCCGGGCATAGGCTCCTTGGCTTCCTTTCTGACAATGCTGCTGACCCTTTTCTCCAGCTCGGGAAAGAACACCTTGAAGTTAGCCAGGGAATCCCCTGTCAATGAGCCCGGTGCAGGCATCGCATCCTCCGGGCAGATGCCGTGTTTGCGGATTACATCCAGCACATCGTCACAGGAACCTCCTTCGGAAATCTGGCTGTAGCCGTGCATTCTGACATAATGCGTGGCGCAGTCCATATAGTCTTTATTGACCACAAACATCTCGCACAGGTCGTATGTCTTCCCTGTTTTTCTAAGAATCTCGCTCTCAAAGAATCCCAATGTGGCAAAATCCCAGCAGGTACCGCTGCGGTACTGGTTCTTGACGCTTGTAACCGGATTTTTCTTGACCGTGGTGAATGTCTTTACATCCTGTGCCGAAGCCGAAACTGCCAGCATCAGCACTCCCGCAAAAAACAGTATTCTCATATTTCTATTCATTATATCTTATTTTCCATTGTAAGTGAAAAACCTCGGAGTGACTGAAAGCATCAGCCATCCCCAGTGAAGGCGTCTGCGGTCAGAAGATCGCTTGAGGACAACCATTGTTCTAGTGCCCCACATGAAAGAATAGCCTGCACTTAGTTTGCAGTCTTTGAACAGCTTGTACGATCCAGAAAGCTCAAGTTCGTGGCCCAGAGGCTTCTTGGCGTTCTGCAGCTTGGTGGCCGTGGCAAGGAAATGGTACGAAGCGTTCAGTTCGGTCTTGTCCCCAACCTTCCAGGAACCGCCGGCATAGACATTCTGCAGACCAGGGGTGAATCCTCTGTAATATGTTGACACATAGAAGAAATCCATTGCACCGTAGAACTTGTGGTGAGATCCATACAGTGAACTGAAACCACGGATAGTCTTGTGGCGGATTACGCCAATCTGGTTATATGGCGGGGTGGCGAAATTCCTGTCACCGCTCAGATAATCGTAGCCAGCATAATAGGTATTTCTCCCCGAAGTTTCGTAACCGGCTTTAATACAGCCCATCCAGGCATTTATAGGAAGGCTGCTCTCACTCTTTCCCATTTGATAGTAATAGGCACCTTCAACGCTCCACTGTTTTGGCTTGAATGAAAGGTATCCGCCGACAAGCTGCTGGAAATAGGTGTTATCTTCCTTTTCAAATGCAGTCCCCTGCATTCCCGCATTCATGAAAACTGCGGAGATGCCCAGCTTGGTACCAGGCACATCGAGATGATACCATATAGACTGCATGCTCTTATATGGCTGGATTCCACCAGAGTAATATGTTCCGCCCTTCATGTTGGCCGGATTCTGGTTGTAGCCGGCTATAAGGTGGATCTTGTGGCCGTGGCCCTCATATCCTATCTTGAGGACATCGTGGGCGCGGGCGGTCATGGTCCAGTCATCAGTTCCGAATATACGCTGGTCATCATAGACAAGATTCTGGCGGCCAAGCTTGGCAAAGAGGCCAGACCTGGCGTTCAGACTGACCCAGGCCTCGTAGATATCGAAAGTGGCCTCGTTGGAACTGCCCCACGTGCCATTGTGCTGGACTGAGAAGTTGGCAGACAGTCCGGGCCTGTTGTAGTCAACCTTTAGCAATGAACGTTCAAAGATGAAAGCGGCAAAGTCTTCTGTTTCACCTTCTTCGTTGGTGGAAAGACCGCCGGAGCGGATTTCGCCTCGCGTCAGGAAATCGCCATCGACAGAGAATCGGCTCTCTTGTGCCCTGAGGCCAGCCGAAAGAAACAAAATGACAATCAGGCAAACGTATCTCATTTTAGCACAAAAAGGCAACATATTCTTCATAATATGCGAATTTACTCATAATTTCATAACTTGCGCCATATATCGAAAACAGCATTCAGTTTAATTAGTATTATGGACGTTATCAAGTCACAATACAAAGTTCCCGAGATTGCAGTTTGGGAAATCAAGATAGAGGGCATAATCTGTAATAGCCCTACCGGAACCGATGGCGGTCCGGATTTTAACGGATTTGATGAAGAAGAGGACTGGTCATAGGAGGAGTGGTTATGAAAAAGTATCTGATTATTATTGCCGTGGCTTTCGCCACATTGGCCTCCTGCGGAAAGGAAAGCCTGAGTCCTGAGAAAGAAATCGATGAGCTCCCCCCTATCAACTTCAACCTTACAGCCAAGCATCCAGACGGCACAAAAGCAGTGAAAACCGGTTGGGAAGACGGAGATGCGATATTCGTATTCTTCAACAATGTGGCTGCACCAAAGTATCTGATAATGGTATTTGACGGTGAGAAGTGGACTTCATATGAGAAAAACGGAGATACCACGTCACCTGGATGCCTTGGCCTGAAAAATGGCGATTCTGGCTCCATGCGCGCCATATATCTGCCTTTCGGAGTTAACTCGTCAGTATCTGCACAAGGCTCCAGTTTTGTGTTCGACAGAGTCTCTTACTCCTATTATCTGACAGCATCACTTGCCTATACCGTCGTTGACAATAAGGTCAGCGGAGCATTCAATATGCAGATTCCAGATGGATATGTGCAGTTCTTTATCGAGGATCCTAATGTGAACACCAGTCCTTTTTACTGGCTGGCAACAGACGCTGTAATTCCAGTTGGCGTGGTATCCGTAGATGCAAACGGATCCATAATGGAAACATCTGACAAAGTTGCGGGAGACGAAATGAGAGGCTACCCGTACAAAGGCGGATGGCTTTTCAGCGGCGTCCTTAACAACGAATATGCCTATAAAGGCAGATACTACTTTGCAAAAACAAGGTATTCTGACAATTTCCGCCAGGATTTCTTTATAACCGGCAAGACTCTCGCCAGCCACAATGCAGTTAAACTGCCTGCCAATGGCAGCAGCAAATGGCAGACAGTGGGAAGCGACGTAACAGTAACCTTGAGGAAGAGCGACAATACAAGCCTTGGAACCTGGTACACCTGCAATTATGGGCAGAGTGCTCCTGAATCTCTTGGAACACTATGTGATTTCTACACTGCAAATTCAGATACCCAATTCAAATTACCCAAGAGAAATGATTTCGAGGGAATATTCAATAACTGCACCTGGACACGTGTATCTGTAAAAGGCAAAAACGGATATGTAGTCCAGGCTGCACAAGGATTCATCTTCCTTCCGACCCAGACTGTAAGTGGCCAGTACTGCTATTATTGGACATCTGAAACGCGCAGCGATATCGGAACTGAAACATTGTACGCTTACAATCTTGATTATTCAACTCCTAGCACCAGCGGCGTCTTCTTCACTTCAAAAGATCAAGAATTTGCTGTGAGGTGTATAGTAAACTGATTATTCAGTCTTTACAACAAAGCCTTCGCGAAGCCTGATATCCGAGCTGTTGCACCTCCAGTGGATGGTGTATTGCTTTACACCCTGTTCTTCGGCAAACTGCTGGAGCATATCATAGTTATCGGTAAATGTTTTCTTGGTTGCCAAAATGTTGGCATTAATAACCTGTATGCTGGTTGGTGTTCTGTCGCAGAGAGATATCTCATCTTTGAAGCAGGAGAACTTGGTGCGGAGGCGGTCCTCAATCTTGCTGGCAGCACTGCCTGCAGGACCTCCGTCTGCCATCTCGTCTATTGTAACATACATCCTCCATAACTGCATAGCTCTGAAAGGATCCAAAAGGGTATGGCTGAGGCTGTTCTTTTCCCAAGTATGGGTTTCCTCCAACTTGTACTGGATGGTAGAATATTTTTTCCTGTTTCCATAAACATACAACAGAGCTCCCGTATATGGATCCGAAGTAACATCCAAAGTATATTGCCCGGAAGGATTGGTGACAGACCAGATTATCTGATTGTCCAGATTAATATCAGATACAATGGCTTTAGGAGCAATAGAGTGATTATAATATGTTGTACTGCCTATGGTCGCCACACTGAAGGTTGGAACAGCGCCTGTATATGTCCATGTCACTTTGTTGCCAACAGTGTTCTTGGTAACGGAAATATCATTGTCCACATGCGTGCTGCTGACTTCAAAGTAAGTGCCTCTTGTGGTTCCTACAGAATACTCTCCTCCAACACTGGCACTGGCTTCCATATAGCCCGCTGTAAGTCCCCAGGAAATACCTATCGTTTCAGTTGTGCTCTGCTCGGTGCCGATATTTACAGTCCTGTAACCTGTACTGTTGTCTGTATAAGGCATGGCCTCTTCCAGTTTAACAGTGCCTTTTCCCGTCAGATTCATAGAAGTAAGATATCGGGAGAAAAACGAACCATACCAACGGTCAAAGTCGCCAAAACCAGTAGCTGTTATCCAACCATTTTCACCCTTTTCAAAAAATATGGTATTCTCACCCTTGCCAACTCTGATAAGAGTGCTTTGCTGAATGTAGTAATAATCCTTATTGGTTACCATATTATGAACTCCCCAAGAATAGAAATTATTAACCACACTATTCTGGCGCCATCCCATTGAGTGATCCCAATATCTGAAATAAATCGGACCGCTCAGGGTAAATGTTTCACTCGCATTCATCAGTTTGTTCAGAGACTGTGAGCCGGCCTCTGCCTTGGTGGCGATATATTTGGTCTTGGCTTTGGTTTTTTGGCGCTGCTGGTCTATTCCGTTAAGCCAGGACGCCACGCCATCAGCAACAAGGCCGCAATGATATGCGTTAAATTCTATTGTCTCATTAATCTTTTCTGTATCAGAGGTAATGCCATCCTGGTCTGTAGAGATACTGCCAAAACTGATTTCACCATCGCAAGGCTCCTGAGAATAATACTCGCGAGTTGAAAAAACCAGTATCTCTGTCAACGGCTGGTCCGAACCGGTTACGCCAGCCTTGGTAGCAATGCTCCGAATTGTAGAAATGCGGGCATTAAAGCGTGCGGCAATCGACTCACGGATATCGGAAGCGACATCAACGTCAGGTCCAAAAATATAGTTATCTTCGATATAAGCCTTCTGGCGGCGTGTTTCTATATCAATAAACTTTGCAACAAAATAAAGGAGCTCATTGGCTGAAGGTCTTGTAATGGCTATAAAGCCATCGCGATAGATGACATCTATCATACGTTTGAAATTGTCATCGCTTATATTTGCCAGATCGCTGCCCTTCAACATAACCATCAAAGTATTATCTCCTATTGTAGTTGTAGGTGAGTTCAAGCGTTTTACAAGGGAAGCTCCAACGGTATTATCTTCATAAATGCCTAAAACAGCCGTTGGAATATTGGCCGTCACCCTTACGTTCAGCTGGTCTGCAGTGGGCAAGACATCCTTCTGCCCCGGAGTTGAATCATCGCCCCTGCCCTTGTGGTCGTCTTTGGTACAGGAAACAGAACAAAGAACCATTCCGCAAATGGTAATGATAGCGGTGATCATCGAAAATCTTTTCATTGTATTCAATTTATAAGGTAACTAACAATGTATATTTGCAAATATACTATTTTCGTTCCAAACAGACTGCTTTACTTGCTACCACTGTTCCCAATGGATATTCTCAGGCTTCCACTTGTCTTTTGGCTTCGGATACTCTGAAGGAACGCCACCCGGAATAACGCAGAGAATCTTTACGTTCTCAGGGATACCAAGAGCCTCAGCTATTGGAGCAACCCTCTGCTCGCCAGGATAGCCTGCTGTCCAAACCGCGCCAAGTCCCAGAGCCTTGACTGCCAGAAGGATATTCTGGGCAGCGGCAGAACAGTCTTCATACCAGAACATGTTTGGAGTCTCGGTTGCGGGAGCGTCAGGCTGGCCATACGGCTTTCTCATTACGGTTGTCTGGCCGCATACGACTATCACAGCTCCGGCTGTAGTGAACATCTTGCTTCTTGTGCCGAACACCTTAGATATCTTTTCCTTGTCTGTAACCACAACAAACCTCCAAGGCTGAATGTTCATCGCTGAAGGAGCCGCCATTCCGGCCTTAAGAATAGTTTCAAGTTTCTCTCTGGATACCGGTTCACCGGTAAAACTGCGGATACTGGTTCTGGCCATAATAACTTCCAGAGCACTCTGGTCCTGTGCCTGTGAATTGGATGTGCACAGCAGCATTACCGCCAGGGCCGCCATAATGCTGATTGTCCTTAAAGTCTTCATATTATCTGATATTTGGTTTTTTGTCAAGTCTCATTACCCTTATCGGGCGCTTGTCGCCTCCATAAAGGAAATCGCAGTACTGGGTCTTGCCGGTGTCCTGAAATCCGCATTTTTCCATCACTCTCCGCGATGCCGGGTTGTCTATGAAATAGTCACACCAAAGCGTTCGAAATCCTTTCTCGTTGAAGCAATAGTCAATTATCAGGTTCAACGCCTCGGAGCAGATGCCTTTGTTCCAGTATGGCTTTGCCACCCAATACCCAGCCTCAGCCTCGCCCTCATTCATTTCTATATTACTCTCACCTTTAATCATATAGCCAATGCAGCCGATAATCTCGCCGGTTTCCTTGAGAACAATGGCCCAGGTACGGTCGTTGCTGAAAAAATTGCGGATGACCTCCAGACTGTCCTCTACGCTTTTGTGAGGCGGCCAGCCTGCCCGTATTCCGATCTCTGGATCAGAGGCGTATTTATAAAGCGAATCAGCATCGCTCTCTTTCCAAGGGCGAAGCAATAATCTTTCGGTTTCCAAGATAACTGTCATCAGAATAATACTAAATTCAAATTTACAAATTTTCTGTCTTTATTATTTAACACAAAACGATTAACTTAGCGGAAAATAAAACAGAATGAGTGAAATGAAAACCACAAAGGAACTCTATGGACTCTATGTCCAGAGATTCGGCAACTGCCCGAGAACTCCTTATCAGGCAGAGTATTACAGAAAATGGCTGGACCTTCTCAACTCATGTTCCTCAAACGAGGAGGCGGAGGAAAAGTCAAAGCAGAACGGGCTCTTTACCGCTGGCGCTGCAGCCGTGGCAATGGACCGCATCTATGCAAACAAACAGGCAGCTCATGACATGGGATGGACTGATGTTGAAGAGTTCTGCGATGATATTATCCAGAAAATCAAGGCCGACCCGTACTACACATTCACCCACACAGGTCTGTGGGTAGACCTCCAGGCCAAGAAAGACGGATGGATCAGAACCATTGAAGGATTCGGTCGGCTTTACAAGGATTTTGTGGAATACAACGACACAAGGACCGACACTCAGAGAGCAATGTCCGGCATCGCTGAGAACCTTAAGATGCTCTCAAAGCCGAGTTCTGATTTCGCCGCCCTTGCCGCAATGCCTCAGTTCAGGGCTATGATAGACTGCAGCGACGAGTACTACAAGGAATTCACCGATACCATCTGCAAGGCAATTTCAACCGGAAGCCTTGAGACGATCCAGTGGAGCGCCCAGCCATATCAGGACCAGATCGAAGAACTCTGGAACAAGAAGGACACTCTCACCCAAGAGTGCACACAATGGTACAGCCAGCCTGTCAAGCCAGTATGTCTCAGGCTCTCACCAGATTCCCCTGACGGCAAGTATAAACTCATTGATATCGAATAATATGGACGCTACTATAAAAATGATGATCCAGGGCTACATAGACGGCCTGGACAATATGCATACAGACGATGAATCCATCAAGAAAGAGGTGGAGGATTACAAGAAGGAACTGATCGCGTTCGGTGAAAGTCAGAACGATCCGGCCACTTTCTTCCCCAAGTTCCAGGATTCCGGACTGATGGGCAAATATATGGATCTTGCAACCAAGATAACCATGGCCGCCCAGACCAAGCAGCAAGACTCTCCGTCCGAACAGCCGAAAAAGCACATTGCCACGCCAAGCGAGTGGCTGGAGCCTTTCAGGACATCATATGATTACATCAAGAACCTTCCGATAAGGGAAAGAGGACTTGCAGTGTACCGCAAGCTGTTCGAGATCGGTGACAGGCACACCAACATCACTGAATTCCTCTTGGAAGTGGAGAAAGAGAATCTCCTCTGGAAGATCACTTCCGAAGACACGCTGGGAATCCTCAATATATCGCTTTCAGGGATGGACCCTCTGTACAAAGGCCTCACCTATCCGGTACGGAAGAATATCGAAGCCTGGGAAAATTCCATCTGCGAAGCCGACGCCTACTATCTGCAAGACCGTCTGGCAGAGGATGTTGCAAGGAATTCCCAGAAACTTCTCCAGAAAGAGCTCTTTGTAATACAGCTTGGTCTTCACTTAATGATTTACAGAGGCCCTAAAGGTAAGGAAGGTCTTATGGAGATGATTGCTACCGGCAACTGCCCTAGAATAGAATTCATGGGCAAGGCTTCTGCGATGGCCGTAGGCAAGATGCAGGCAAGACGCACCCTGGATATCATCAAGAAGGTCTTCGGTATCACTTTCGACGACATTATCGCAGATGAGTTCCTCAAATACAAACTCATTTCCACAGCCAACGTGTGCGGCCTCTCCAAGGCATATGTCCAGAGCAATGCCAACATCCTTGACATCCTGGCTGATGCCGTCCACAATGAGATTATCCCTGACATTTCCCTAATCGATGCCATCAGAAGGGAACCTTCTGTAAGATTCGGCCGATGGAGGATGCCTGAAGACAGTGAGCATGCCAAGGCCGAGGCAATGGCTAGAAATCATTTCCAGGACCTCCCATACTTCAAGTATGAGGATCAGCTCAAGAGCGCCAGCTTCCATGTTGGCACCGGCGAAGGATTTGATATCAAGCCTTTAGGGTAGACTTCTCTTCAAGCCGCATCACCCTATTTGTAAAGATATCGCTTGATGCTAAGTTTAGGAGTCTTTTCAAATGGATTGTCTACCAATTCTACCCTGTTGATCTGGCAGTATTTGGCAAGTGAAATGTTCGCAAGGGTACAGATGGTTTCAGGAAGATCCTTCAATGTAGCCTCATCCAGTTCATCCTTGTTTGCCGGATAGACCAGAGCCACTATTTTGCCGTCACGGTCAACAACCACACTCTCTTCAACATACGGAATCCCGGAGAGTATGGCTTCTATCTCTTCCGGATAGATGTTCTGCCCGGATGAGCCAAGAATCATAGACTTGATCCTTCCACGGATGAAGATGTTCCCGTCTTTATCCATTATTCCCAGGTCTCCGGTGCGGAACCATCCGTCTTCCGTGAAAGCCAGGGCATTGGCTTCAGGATTCTTGTAATAGCCGATGGTCAGATTAGCTCCACGAGTCTGTATTTCCCCTGGAATCCTCTGAGGGTCGGGAGAGTCTATGCGAGCCTCGTGGATAGGCTTTCCGCAAGATCCGGGAACAAAGTCCGTCCACCACTCATAAGCGATAAGGGGACAAGCCTCGGTCATTCCGTAACCTACCGTGAAAGGCAGTCTGATCTGCTTCAGACAACGCTCTACCTCAGGTTTGAGTGGGGCGCCACCCATAATGAAACATCCGACATTTCCACCGAAAGCAGCCATCAGTTTATTACGCACCTTATTGTAAATCAACCTTCTGACCAATGGAATAGCCAGAAGTGTCCTCATCTTGGACAGAGCCGGCTTTATGGATGTGGCATAAATCTTCTCCATTACCAAAGGCACAGTGATAACCATATATGGCTTCACTTCCTTCATTGCGGCCAGAAGCGTGGTCGGAGAAGGAGTCTTTCCCAAAAAGTACATCGTAACGCCATCAACGTTAGGATGAATGAACTCGATAGCCAAACCGTACATATGTGCCATCGGCAGCATGGAAACCATAGTCTGCCCCGGAGTGTTCGGAAAATGAGCGTTTGCGAAATCGTCCATGTCACTCATGGCGCCATATGTCAGCATCACGCCTTTTGGATCTCCGGATGTACCTGAGGTATAGTTGATTATTGAAAGAGTGTCAAAGTTGTCTGTAGGATAATGAACATCCTTAGGACCGAAACCTTCAGGATATTTGTCGCCGAGCAGCTTCTCCTTTTGCTCCCAGGCGGAAGAAAACGAATCATCCCTGGACCAGAGAAGAGAGAAATCTGCTACGTTCACGGCAGCATTCAGAACCGGCATTGCCTCTGGATCAAGCTTGCTCCAGATATCGGTATCGGTGAAAAGGAGAACGCTTTCGGAATGGTTTACCAGTCTTATTATACTGTCTGGATGAAAGTCCGCAAGAAGAGGGACAACAACCGTCTCATAGGTATTAACCGCATAGAACGAAATAGCCCAATGAGCTGAGTTTCTGGCGCATATTGATATTCTATCGCCTTTCTTGATTCCGGCTTTTTCAAAGAAAATATGGAATGTCTCCACATAGGTAGCAAGCTCTCCATATGTATAAGACTGTCCACCATAATCAGCCACTGAAGGTAAATCCCAATGGTTACGGATAGTATCCTCCAGGGTTTGCAGATAGTGTTTCATCGATAACAGGTTACAGGTTTCGGTATTAATTGCAAAAATACTATCTTTATACAATAAAACAAAAGATGTCCCTATGCAAACTATAAATTCAAAGGCAATCCAGACTCTGGAAGAATACATGAATGAGGTTCCATTCCAAGTGATCAGGCGCAATCTTTACACTGCAGAAGAACTATATGAAGGCTTTGATCCTGAGGATGATAAAACCTCGAAAACTTGTCTTGACGCCCTCATATACAAGCACTATCTAGCCAAAGGCAAACAGCCTGAAGACATAAGGGAATCTTTGTGCCGGTCTATCCACGACCACGATATGCATATAAACCTTAAGAACTTTTTCAAGGACCATGACTCCCGTAAATGTGTCGGAATAATGGGCGGTCACGCAAATTCCAGAACCGACAAGATGTTCCGGGAAGTGGTCCTGCTCAGCAAGAAGTTGACTGAGAAAGGATTCGTTATGCTGTCCGGTGGTGGCCCAGGTGCAATGGAAGCCACTCATCTGGGAGCCTGGATGGCCGGAAGAAAAGTCAAGGATGTGGACGATGCCCTCCGGATACTCTCTGTCGCCCCTACTTTCAGGGACAAGGGCTGGCTTTCCTCAGCGATGAAAGTGAAGGAGAAGTACCCCCAGAAAAAGTACCACAGCCTGGCCATTCCAACCTGGCTTTACGGACACGAGCCTTCCACCCCTTTTGCAACCCATATTGCCAAATTCTTTGAAAACAGCATCAGGGAAGATAGCATCCTGACCTATGCTTTCGGCGGGATAATCTACACTCCGGGTAGCGCCGGAACAATTCAGGAAGTATTCCAGGATGCCGTTCAGAACCATTATGTATCATATGGATTCTCAAGCCCTATGGTCTTTATGGGCAAGAAATTCTGGACAGAGGAAATGCCGTTTTACCCTCTCCTGCAGGACCTGGTCAAAAAGGGCAAGTACAAGAATCTGATAATGACTTTAACAGACAGACTTGACCAAGTGGAAAAGTTTCTTGTCAAGTTTCGCGACAGTCTTATCGGGAAACACTGAGAAAATACAGCATCGGGTATATCTCAAGTCTGCCAATCAGCATTTCAGCCATAGAAGACAATTTGACCAGAGCCGGCAAGTCTGCATAATTTGCCATAGAACCCACATCGCCGAAGCCAGGTCCAACATTGCCAATACATGATATGGAGGCGGTAAATCCTGTCGTAAAATCCAGGCCTCCGGCCAGATTGACCGCTGTTCCAGCTGCTACTATAAGCATATACAGGAAGATGTATCCCATAGCGTCATTAACCTGCTCATAGCTGCGGATTATTCCGTCCACCTTTACGATCTTCACGATTCCAGGGTCAAGGGAAATACTGATCCTTCTACGTATTCCCTTCATAGCCAACAGCGCCCTGTCTATCTTGATTCCTCCAGAAGTGGAACCGGAGCATCCGCAAATCAGAGAGCAGATAATAAGGACAGACATGGAAAGCGGAGGCCATAATGAGGTGTCCGCCGTAGCGAATCCAGTGGTAGTCGAAATCGAAACGGCCTGAAACACAGCATATCTTAAAGCTTTTCCGACTGAATCGAAACCACCGCTTACCAGGAGATCTACCGTTATTGCTATGACTGCTATCCCCACAAAGGCAAGAAAAACCCTGATGGTTTCACTTCTGAAGATGTTATGCCGGCTCCGTCTGAAGAAGGTCAGGAAAAGTATACCGAAATTCATTCCGGCCGCAAGCATCGCCAATGTCAGTATACCCTCGACAGCTAAACTGTCATAGTAGGCTATGCTTAGGTTACGGACGCAGAAACCGCACGTACTGCAGGCAGACATGGCGTTGGTCAGAGAATCAAACCAGCCCATTCCGGTTGTCATCAGAGAGATGAAAGTCGCCAATGTAAGCAGTAAATACACTACGAGCGTCCTGTGGAAAAAGAATCCGTTTCTCTCGCCTTTGAAAGCCTGGCCGGAAACATTTGAAATCTCCCTCCTGGAAAGCATGGACCAGTCCATCCTCCTCATCATAATCATGGAGAACAGTGTCACGATTCCGATTCCCCCTACCCATGCAGTCGCTATCCTCCAGAACTGAAGTCCCCTCGGAAGAGACTCTATATCAGTAAGAATGGATGCACCTGTAGTAGTAAACCCGGAGACACTTTCAAACAAGGCATCTACAAGTTCGAACTCATCTCCGTACAATAGAAACGGAAGCATACCCAGGATGCAGGCAAGAATCCAGGAGATTACAACTATACAGTTTCCTTCCTTGAACGTCAGCTTATGCTTTCCCTTGCGCACATAAATCAACGGAAATACACCCAACAGACCTGTAATCAAAGCGGAATAAAAAAGAATAATCGCACTAGGGTCTCCCGGAGTAATGCAAGCGATAATACCTGCCACAGCCATCAATGCGGAAACAAGCAGGAGAGATACCCCGATGTACCAGCAGATTATTCGTAGATTCAGATTCATAGGTAACGGTTTGATGGTGCAAAGGTATTTTCCGGTTTTTCATTTATCAACACAAAAATATTTATCTTTGTATTGATAAAATCAATTAGAGATAAGTATGACTCTACAACAGCTGAAATACATCGTGGCCCTTGACCAGTGGGGCCATTTCGGTAAAGCGGCAGAGGCCTGCAACCTCACGCAATCCACTTTAAGTTTGATGATCAAGAAGTTGGAAGAAGAACTCGACATTTTGATTTTCGACAGGGAAGCTCATCCCGTAACACCCACAGAGATAGGCAGAAGAATAATAGACCAGGCCAAGGTGGTGCTTTACAATGTCAGTCAGATAACGGAGATGACTCGTTCGGAAAAAGAGAATTTGTCCGGGCCGCTTAATATCGCGATGATTTCCACTGTTGCTCCGGTACTTGTCCCGGGGCTGTTCAATTTCATAAAGAACAATTACCCATCCATATCTCTTCAGACCGAGGAGATGTTATCGGAGACAATAAAAGACAAAATCCGAAAGACAGAGGTGGATGTTGGTATACTTACAGCTCCGTTCAACGACCCTGAACTGCTGGAAATACCGGTCTATACAGAACACTTCTACGTATACGTATCAAAGAACGACCCTGCTTACGCACTGGATAGCATAAGTTTGGATAACCTAAGGGGCAGATCTATCTGGATAATGAAAAACGGCGTGAGACTCTATGACATGTCTTCGGTAAAAGAGTTCAAGGCCGGTTCCTACGAAAGATTCTTTGAAGGAGGAAGGGTTGGGATCCTTATTCAGATAGTCAATGACAACGGCGGTCTTACCATCATTCCGGAGTCACATATAAAGCTCATAGATCCAAGCCTTCAGAGTTGCATAAAGCCAATCGTTGAGCCTGCATTAAAAAGGACGATAGCCCTTGCTATACGCAAAGACTATGTCCATGAGGCTATGCTCAACGTTGTACTAAGAGCTCTCAAGACCATCGTTCCGGCAAGGCTTAAGGAAAGCGCTGTCAAGAAAGAATGGCTGAAACTCTGATTATTTCATCTGTTCGGCAAGGACTTTTTCCAGATCCTGACGGTTAATGTTGCCGTCGATGCAGATAAAAGTGGTCTCTTCCTGGTCAATGGCGTACATCACGAAACTGTTCACGGTCTTCTGGTCTCCCACCGTGTACATCTTCATCGTCTGCCCGTTATCCTTTGCTTCCATAAGAAGCTCGTATTTTTTGGAAGAGACAAACTTCTTCACGTCATTTGCCAGAGCTTCCCTGATGGCAGGATTCTCGCTGCTGAGGATATACATCCCGGTAAGGGTCCTGACCACTGGCGCCAGGTCCACGGTTCCGTCCTCCACATCTGCTTTTATTTCAGGGAGTTTACCAATAAGCTTGAACATTGCCGGAGAAATGTAGACGGCACTCACGCCATCGTTGTCAGAATACTTCTCATAGATGTTCCTTCCTGTCTGGGCAAAGGAGGTGATTGTTACAAGCAGCAATGCTGCAACTGTCAATATGCGTTTCATTTTTCGTTAATTTTTCTGATTATTTCAATTGGTTTTTCCATTTTACGGGCTGCCTGGGCAGTCTTGTCAGCAGCTTTGGACATTTCGCCTGAAATACGGCTGAATGCCTTTTCCACTTCAGCATAGGCAAGGTACGGATCGTCGAAGGTATCCTTAAGTTCTGTCTGGGCAGGATTATGGAGGAATACTGCGGCAACAGTGCAGGCTGCGGCAACGGCAAGGCCGGTTATCCATCTGGTCCTCAGCGATGTAGCTGGAGTATCACCCTTTCCGGCATCTTCAGAGACCTTCTGGGAAAGCAGCGTTTCCGCTATCCGGCTCTCCAGTCCCGAAGGAACGGAGACTGAATTGTCTGAGGCCACCTTCAGAAGATCCTCCACTTCCATCATCTCTATATCTTCTATTTTTTTCATAACTTGTTTTTCAACGATTTCCTTGCTCTTGAAAGCATTACTCTTATTGTAAGGTAATTCAGTTTTGTTATCTGGGCAATCTGATCATAAGTTTTTCCTTCGACCAGACGGAGAACGAGAATCTGCCTCTGCCTTTCCGGAAGGGACTTTACTGCCGCCAGTACCTTCTCCAGCCTATGCCGGGAATCGATTCTTTCGTCTTGAGGAACCTCTTCCTCCTTTTCCGGAATAAAAGCCGGATGAACTTCCTTTCTTGAAGAGCGAATGCGGTCTATGCAGATATTCTTCAGGATAAGAGCGCAGTATGCCATCGGGTTTCTGATGGAGTCCAGACCATCCCTCATTTTCCAGAGTTTCAGGTACAGATCCTGGAGAGCGTCTTCAGCTTCTGTCTGATTCTCAAGGATATGGTAAGCAATCCTATAGAGTCCGCCGGAAAGGCTCAGATAATCCCTATGGAAAACAGCCTCTGTCATTTTGCCGTTGCCTTGGAAATATCCTCAAGGTTGAATGAGCCTACAAGGAAGATGAAAGTTCCGTCTGTCGGGGAGAAAATGCCAACATCGCTGACCTTTCCGGTCTTTTCATTAAAAGTTCCATAGATGCGCATTGTTTCCCCATCGTCCTTGGCTTCCATCAGAAGTTCCACACCCTTG
>R25__coassemble_632_pt1 | contig 20333 bp, 14 predicted proteins | sample R25__metabat2_low_PE_028 | metagenome-assembled genome bin R25 | reverse complement strand
AACCCGCGACCCTCAGCTTGGAAGGCTGATGCTCTACCAACTGAGCTACTTCCGCAACTAAATTTAGTGGAGGGGGAAGGATTCGAACCTCCGAAGGCATGAGCCAGCAGATTTACAGTCTGCCCCAGTTGGCCACTTTGGTACCCCTCCGTCCAATAATTATGTCTTTTTTTGAGCCGATGGAGGGATTCGAACCCCCGACCAGCTGATTACAAATCAGCTGCTCTGGCCAACTGAGCTACATCGGCAGATAAATCTGCGTTTCTCAAAAGGGACTGCAAAGGTAGAAGATTTAAATTATTTACCAAAACTTTTTTGAAAAATTATCAAAAAAAGTATTTTATAGCCTTGAGAATGCTCTCGGTATCAAGGCCGCACTCCTGCAGTTGTTCAGGCACGGTTCCTTGTTCTATGAATCTGTCCGGTATGCCCAGAGGGGTAACAGTACAGTTATGGTTCTTGTCTGCAAGGCTCTCGCATACAGCGCTGTAAAGTCCTCCGATAACGCTTCCGTCCTCAACGGTTATGATATGGTCGTGCTCTGCTGCGGCTTCCAGGACGGCATCCTTGTCAAGCGGACGGAGGAACCTCATATTGTAATGTGACGGAGTGATTCCCTCCTGTTCGGCCCTGGCTATGGCCTCCTTGACCTTGTTGCCGATGGTTCCAATGGAAAGTACGGCAACACGGCTTCCTTTTTTCAACCTTTCTGCCTTTCCCGGGACGATCTTCCTGAATTCCTCCGGAAGTTCGAGTCCCTGACAGTTGCCCCTAGGGTAGCGGATGGTAACCGGGCCCTTGTAATCTTCCAGGGTAGCGGAGTAAATCATATCCTGCATCTCAATCTCGTCGATAGGGGCCATCTCTATTATATTAGGTATAAACCTCAGGTAAGCCAGGTCGAAGGCTCCCTGGTGGGTGGCTCCGTCTTCTCCGACCAGTCCGGCGCGGTCTATCGTGAATATGACCTTGAGTTCCTGGAGGGCCACATCGTGGATAATCTGGTCGAATCCTCTCTGGAGGAAGGAAGAATAGATATTGCAGAACGGAATCATTCCATTCGCGGCAAGACCTGCCGAGAAGGTTACGGCGTGTTCCTCAGCGATGCCGACATCGAAAGTCCTTTCCGGGAAGGCCTTCATCATATCGCTGAGCTGACCTCCGGAGCGCATGGCAGGCGTTATGCCAACGAACCTGCTGTCCTTTTCAGCCAGTTTCACTATGGTCTGGCCGAAAATGTTCTGGTATTTCAGTGGAGCTCCCTCGGTGCGGATCCTTTCCCCGGTTTCTATATCGAACTTGCCCGGGGCGTGCCATATGCTCTGATGCTCTTCGGCAGGCTTGTAGCCCTTGCCCTTTAGGGTTCTTATGTGAAGGAGTTTAGGCCCTTTCATAGGCAAAACCCTGTTGAGCATGCCCACCAGTTCCCCGACATTGTTTCCGTCGATTATACCAAAATACCTGAACCCCAGCCCGGAGAATATGGTCGAATGCTTGAAGAAAAAGTTCTTTGTGCTGACCACCGCCTTCTGGATCCTGCTTCTGAGCCAACCGTTGCCCAAGATTCCCCATACCTTGTTCTTCAGGCTGTTGTAAGTCTTGGAGGTGCTCATTCTCAACAGGTAGTTATGCATCGCGCCAACATTCTCGTCTATGGCGATCTGGTTGTCGTTGAGAATTACCAGAAGGTTCGTACCGGAAGCTCCGGCGTTATTTATGCCTTCGTATGCGAGGCCTCCGGAGAAGGCTCCGTCTCCAAGAACTGCAACTACTTTGGTTGCCTTTCCCTGAAGTTTGGCAGCAGTCGCCAGTCCAAGGGCTGCCGAAACGGAAGTGGATGCGTGCCCTGCTCCGAATGAGTCGTATGGGCTTTCGCTCATCTTGGGGAAGCCGGACAGGCCGTCCTTCTTGCGGTTCTGTTTGAAGAGTTCCCGCCTTCCGGTGATGATCTTGTGGGCATAAGCCTGATGCCCCACATCCCAGACGATCTTGTCTTCCGGAGTGTCAAGTACATAATGAAGCGCCACGGCAAGTTCCACGCTTCCAAGGGAAGCTCCCAGATGCCCCGGGTTGGTTGCGCAGCACTCTATCATATATTCCCTGATTTCTTCGCACAGGGTTTCCAGTTGCCTTATGGTAAGGCTTTTGATATCTGCAGGTGAATTAATCTTATCTAGTATAGCAAATTCCATTTCTGAAATGTTAGTCTCATTTTTTCTTTCCCTCGTCGAGTCCGTAATGTCTCTTGCGGTCCAGCCTGCGGAGAGCGAAGGCCAGGATTATGGCAACGACTCCCATTGCCGCGAAGATGATCTGAGGGAGGGTATAATCGTACTTAATATTGTCCGGATAACTTACGGTTCCGCCTGAGAATGTGCTCAGAAGGCAGAATTTGTCAAGTACCCACCCGATGGCCATGGGAACCAGCATCAGGCCTATGTTCTGGATGAAAAACGCCAGGGCAATGGAGGTTCCGTATTGCTTCTGCGGCATAATCTTGGCCAGGGAAGGCCACAGTGCAGCCGGAAGCATTGCGTAACCGAGCCCAAGTAGCAGCAGCAAAGCTACTGCAATCCAGATGCTGTGGACTCCCGGAAGACCGAACACTACGTGAACCACCGTTATCGCCAAGGCTCCGATGATCATGAGCAGGGTACCCTTTCCGTATTTGTCGTAAACGGCTCCGAAAAGAGGGGAGAACAAAATGCATCCGAATGGTATAAGGGATGGGAATATTCCTGAATAGAAAGGAGTTACGTCGTTGAACTTATTAACCATAAGGTCTGACGTGAACTTGAAGAACGGGCTTACCGCAGCATAGAAGATAAGGCACAGTATGGATATCAGCCAGAATCCCGGATTGGAGATGATGCTCTTGACATCCTTGAGGGAGAAGGAGGCTTCCTCGTCTTTTCCCCCTTCCTTTCTCCGCTCGGCTATCTGTCGGTCCAGTTTCCTGTCCTGCAGGCAGTAAACGAAGAAACCCAACATTCCGATTATCAGGAACACCAGACCGATTCCCACTGTGGTAGTGACATTGTGGAGCCTTTCAGAAATCATCGGGGAGAAAATTAGGGCCACTCCGCTACCCAGCCTGGCTATTGACAGCTGTACGGCCATCGCAAGAGCCAGTTCCTTGCCGCTGAACCACTTGACTATGGCCTTGCTGATGGAGATTCCGGCCATTTCACATCCGGTTCCAAAAACAGCAAACCCCATACTTGCCCAAAGAACCTGTTTCTTCATTGTCATGCTCAGGAAAGAAACGTTCCCGGCATCCGAAGGAATGCAGGTAACGGCATAATACTTAAGGGCGAAACCTGCCACCATCAGTATGCAGCCCAGGTTTCCCGTCAGTCGTATTCCTTTCTTGTCCAACAGCAGTCCGCTGAAAATCAGCATGCCCAGAAAGACATTGAACACGCTCTGAGCTGCCCCGAAGTAGCCATACTCAGTGCTTGTCCAGGCGTTGTCCTCCTCCAGGAGCGTCTTGAGCGGAGAATAAACGTCTGAAGCCAGATAGGCCGCAAACATTACGAACGACACTATCATAAGTGCCGTCCAGCGGGCTTTTGCCGAATCTCTGAGCAATTTCTTTATGTGCTCCATATAGTGTCTTTGCTAAAATCAGGTGGCAATTTACTCAATATTTTGTAAATTGCGAAGTCATTTTGGCACTGAAGGAGAAAAATATCTTTAAACATATAAACAATGACTACAGATCTTAAAAAGACTCTAAGAGATTCGGCCGCAATACGCTGGACTGCCCTGCTGCTTCTGGCGCTTGCAATGTTCTGTTCATATATCTTTATGGACATACTGAGCCCGATCAAAGATTTGATGCAGGAAACAAGGGGCTGGGACTCAACCGCATTCGGTACAATGCAGGGTTCCGAGACGTTCCTTAACGTGTTCGTTTTCTTCCTGATTTTCGCGGGTATCATCCTGGACAAGATGGGTGTGAGATTCACCGCCATCCTTTCCGGATTCGTGATGCTGGTAGGCGCGGTGATCAAATGGTATGCTGTAACTGACTCGTTTGCCGGAACTTCCATAGCCGCTTGGTTTGACGCTAACCTTAATTATATTCCAGGTTTCGATGAACTGGGCATTTCTCCGTTCTACAGGGGAATGCCGGCATCTGCCAAGTTTGCCGCCGTGGGATTCATGATCTTCGGATGCGGAGTGGAGATGGCCGGAATCACGGTTTCAAGAGGTATCGTAAAATGGTTCAAAGGCCGTGAGATGGCTTTGGCAATGGGTTCAGAGATGGCTCTGGCCAGACTGGGCGTGGCAACCTGCATGATATTCTCGCCGATGTTCGCCAAGATGGGCGAGCATATAGATGTATCCCGCAGCGTGGCTTTCGGAGTAGTCCTTCTGATGATTGCCCTGATAATGTTCATCGTCTACTTCTTCATGGACAAGAAGCTGGATGCCCAGACCGGAGAGGCTGAGGAAAAGGACGATCCTTTCAAGGTCAGCGATATCGGAGCTATCCTGCGCTCAAGCGGATTCTGGCTGGTTGCCCTGCTTTGCGTTCTCTATTACTCAGCGATATTCCCGTTCCAGAAATATGCGGTTAACATGCTTCAGTGCAACCTTACCTTCGTGGATGTGAAGGAAGGTTCCTTCTGGGCAAGTAACACCGTTACCATAGTACAGTACATCATCATGCTGGTAGTTGCGGTAGCCGCCTTTATGAGCAATTTCTCCAAGGGCAAGGCGAAGAAAGGCTTCTTGCTGGCCATCGCGATAATCGCCCTCGTAGTATTCTGCTACATGGGTTATATGAGAGGCAGTGCGGAGACCATATTTGCCGTATTCCCTCTTCTGGCAGTGGGTATCACCCCGATTCTCGGAAGCTATGTTGACCACAAGGGCAAGGCCGCCTCTATGCTTGTGCTGGGTTCCATCCTCCTTATTATCTGCCACCTGACATTCGCCTTCATACTGCCGATGTTCAAGGGTAGCTCAGTCGGTGGAGTTGTGGTTGCCTACGTTACCATCCTTGTACTTGGAGCTTCATTCTCCCTGGTTCCGGCATCACTCTGGCCAAGCGTTCCTAAACTGGTTGACCAGAAGATCATCGGTAGCGCATATGCTCTGATATTCTGGATCCAGAACATAGGTTTGTGGCTCTTCCCTCTGCTTATCGGCAAGGTTCTGGACAAGACCAATCCGGATGTGGACGATCCTACACAGTTCGACTACACGGCTCCTCTGGTTATGTTGGCCTGCCTGGGTGTTGCAGCCCTCATCCTGGGCTTCATACTCAAGAGAGTGGACCGTAAGAAGGGTTATGGCCTGGAACTTCCTAACATCAAGGAATAAATCATTCAGAAACAATAATAAACAACTATAAAGATGAACAAAGCAGTCAAACTTCTCAGAGACTCCAAGAGCGCAAGGTGGATTGTGCTCGCCTGTCTCGTGGTCCCGATGTTTGCATCGTATTTCTTTGATGATATGTTCTCAACCCTGAGCCATATCTTCAAGACTCCTGAAATGCTCCAGCTCGGATGGGATTCCCAGAACTATGGTTTCTACGCCGGCGGTTATTCCTTCCTCTGCGTATGGGGCGGACTTATTATCTGCGGTATGCTCCTCGACAAGTGGGGCGTTAGGGTAACAGGCTCAATCTTCGTTGGAATGATGGTGGGCGGTGCTGCAATTGTGGCCTATGCCATTTCATCAAGCTTCAACGGTAGCGGCCTGGCAAACTGGATGCATAATTCAGTAGGAATCGCCAAACCTTCACTGTGGCTGGCGTATGTCGGATGTATGCTATTCGGTCTGGGCAGCGAAATTGCCGGAGTCGCAGTTACGCGTTCCATTGCCAAATGGTTCAAAGGCAAGGAAATGGCCTTTGCAATGGGAGCGCAGCTTGCTATCGCCAGACTGGGTACTGCAATGGCCTTCGTGCTTTCTCCTGTTCTTGTGGGCGAGCACGCAAAGGACGCTCTATACACCTTCGCCGAGACTAACCGTCCTGCTCTTGTAGGCCTTGCAATAATGATTGTGGGCATCATACTCTGGAGCGTATTCATCACGATGGACGCCAAGTTCGACAAGCAGACCGGAGAGACCGACACCAAGGAAACCAGCGAGGACGACAAGTTCAAGTTCTCAGACATCTTCAAGATTCTGACCAACAAGCACTATATCCTGATTTCCCTGCTTTGCGTGTTCTTCTACTGCTGCATCATTTCATTCAAGAAGTTCGCTACCTCCATCATCATCCCTCGCTTCGGCCTGGATGTGGAGACAGCAGCCTGGATGGTTTCAATGATTCCGTTCTGTACGGTTATCGGAACTCCTCTGTTCGGTATCCTGGTTGACAAGATCGGAAAGGCTACCACCTGGATGATTCTGGGAAGCTGCATGGTACTTGCCGCTCACCTTATCATCGCATTTGCACCTGAGGGAAGCCAGTTCTCCGGCTATGCCGCTATCGGTATCCTCGGAATAGGTTACAGCCTTGTTCCGGCAGCAATGTGGCCAAGCGTTCCTAAGATCATACCGGAGAAGAACCTCGGTACTGCATACTCCCTGATTTACTGGATCCAGAATATGGGTATGCTGCTGGTTCCTATCTTCGTTGGCGGAGTGCTGAAGAAATACGTGATAGACGCCGGCAACCATGCCCAGGAGATTACCGCTGCCGTAAGGGCAGAATATATCTTCATCGGCCTTGGAATAGTTGCTGTCATCGTATCTCTCCTGCTTAAGGCTTCATCCAAGAAGAATCCTCAGCTGGAGCTCGACCTTCCTAACAAGAAGAAGTAATGAAATGAGTCAACAAAAAAAAAGCGCCACACGGCGCTTTTTTTTGTTTTACAACTTAATTGTCTGGGATCGGTCAGGTCCTATGGAAGCGTAGGAAACCTTTACTCCCAACTCTTTCTCAATGAAGGCTATGTAGCGTTTGAAGGCTGAAGGAAGCTCCTTGGCTGTCTTGCACTTGGTCAGGTCTTTCTTCCAGCCCTTGAATTCTTTGTAAACCGGCTCTATCTTGGCACTGACTTCGTAAGGATAGCGGTCTGTCTTCTTGCCGTCCACCTTGTAGGCTACTGCAACCTTTATGGTGTCAAAGCTGTCGAGTACGTCAGCCTTCATCATAATCAGGTCTGTAACGCCGTCCACCATAATCGCGAACTTGAGGGCCGGCAGGTCCAGCCATCCGGTTCTTCTCGGTCTTCCGGTTGTTGCTCCAAACTCGTGTCCTTTCTGGCGGAGTTCTTCTCCGACAGCATCGTTGAGCTCGGTAGGGAAAGGTCCACTGCCGACTCTGGTGCAGTAGGCCTTGAATACTCCGAATACCTTGCCGATCTTGGTAGGGGCCACTCCCAGTCCGGTGCAGGCTCCGGCGCAGATCGTTGAAGAACTGGTCACAAACGGATAAGCTCCGAAGTCCACGTCCAGCATTGTTCCCTGGGCTCCTTCCGCAAGTGCTTTCTTTGTCTTGAGCAGAGCGTTAAGTTCATATTCGCTGTCCACGATCTTGAACTTCTTAAGATACTCTACTGCCTTGAACCACTCTTTCTCGTTCTTATTGATATCGTATTCAAAGTCAAACTGTTTAAGGTATGAAGCATGCCTTTGTTTGAGGGTGTTGAACTTCTTCTTGAAATCCTTTGACAGAACTTCTCCCACTCTGAGGCCGTTTCTTCCGGTCTTGTCCATATAGGTAGGTCCTATGCCCTTGAGGGTGGAACCGATCTTGGTCTTTCCCAGACTTGCCTCGGAAGCGGCATCCATAATCCTGTGGGTAGGGAGTATCAGATGGGCTCTCTTGGAGATGATAATGTTCTTTGTCGGGTCAACACCCATCTTGGCGATGGCCTGGCATTCTTCCTGGAAGATAATCGGATCCAGCACCACGCCATTGCCGATTACATTGACTGTGTTCTTGCGGAAAACTCCCGCCGGAACGGAATGGAGTACAAAACTCTTACCTGAGAACTGCAGGGAATGTCCTGCGTTGGGGCCTCCCTGGAATCTGCATATAACAGGGTAGTTTCTGGCAAGCACATCCACAATTTTGCCCTTGCCTTCGTCTCCCCACTGAAGGCCCAATACAACATCAACTTTCATATAGTGTTTGTTTTAATCGCGATAAAAATCAAGTTTAGAATGGAAGGTCGTTGGATTCGGTATCATTGAAATCATCCATTGCCGGGAAATCCTGAGGTGCTGGCTGCGCAGCTGGCTGAGGCGCAGGCTGAACAGGCCTCTGATATGGCTGCTGATAACCTCCCTGAGGCTGAGGCTGGGCCCCCTGACCTTCCGGTCTTCTTCCGGTCAACTGGATATTGTCAGCCACAATCTCAGTCCTGTATCTTTTCTGGCCGGTCTGGTCTGTATATTCACGGGTAGTAATCCTTCCTTCCACGAATACCTGGGTTCCTTTCTGGATGTACTTCTCGGCGAACTCTGCCAATCTTCTCCAGCACACGATGTTGTGCCACTCTGTTCTCTCAGTGCGGTTGCCGCTTCTGTCTGTAAATACCTCTGATGTAGCAACCCTGAAATTTGCCACCACACTTCCGCCGTCAAGATGCCTAACTTCAGGCGCTGCGGCGGTGTTCCCTAAAATCAATACTTTGTTGAAAGACATAATAAATCAAATTTAACCGAGTAAAGTTACTCCAAAAAATCAAATCCTGCAACTATTCTCTTGGAGTAGTGCCGGTAAAAATTCTGAAACTCTCTGAAGCCTGGTATTTAAGCCATTTCAGTCCGCTTTCCGGGTTAAGGCAGGGATTCTTGTAGTTGGCTTCGATGACCGTGAAGGCTTTTTCCCCGTTTTTGAGAGTTTTGCTGAGAATTCCGTCAGGCGAAGGGATGGCGTAGATTACAAGAGTATCTCTGTCTGTTTTTTTCAGTAGGATGTCTGCCTCGGCGATGCTGACTGCCTTGATTCCGATATGTTCTGCAAAGATTTCAGCTTTCTTCAGGGTGCGGTTGGTGATGAGGGTTTCCAGTCCTTCATCCCTGCAGGCCAGGGCTGCGGCCTTGGCGGCACCTCCGCAACCGGTTATCAGAGCCCTTTCCGGTTTTGGATCAAGTTCTCTGACCATTCTCCTTACGGCCAGATAATCTGTGTTGTAGCTGAAGATTTTATCGCCTTTGAAGAGGATGAGGTTGGCGGCGTTCAGGTTTTTGGTTATCTCGTCAGGATCGGTGACAAACTTCATTACGCTCTCCTTGAAAGGGGAGGTGACGTTTGCTCCGCAGTAGCCATTGGCTTTAAGTTCCGCCACGGATTCTTCCACGGTATCTCTTTCCAGCAGGTCGTATGTCATGTCGCCGTCTGGAAAAGCCTCCCTGAAAAGCTTTGGGCTTTGGGAGTGTGAAATGGGTTTCCCTATGAGAGCGAACTTTTTCATTTTGCAGTTCTTTGGCGAAGTGCCTCGTAGCAGAGTATGGCGGCGGAAACGGAAACGTTGAGAGAATCCAGGCGGCCGAGCATCGGGATCATTATCTTGCGGTCGGAAGCCTTTCTCCAGATATCGGAGATGCCGTCAGCTTCGCTGCCCAGGGCTATGGCGCAAGCCTCGGCCATATTTGTGCCGTAGTACGGAACGCTGTCCTGGAGCTGTGCGGTGTAGATCTTGATATCGTGGGCTTTAAGGAAAGCGATGGCATCCTCGCTCTTGCAGCAGACGATGGTCTGAGTGAAGACTCCGCCCAGGCTGGCGCGTATGAGGTTGGGATTGTAAAGGTCCGTTCTCGGGTTGGCGAAGATTATCGCCGTGGCGCCCACAGCATCCGCAGTTCTGAGGATGGCTCCAAGGTTGCCGGGTTTTTCCACGGCTTCGGCAACTAGTATCAGAGGGTTTTGCGGATTGTCTTTGAGCATTTTGCCCAAATCATCAAGAGTTGTGTGCCTGGCTTTGGCCAGCGCCAGTATGCCTTCTGTGGAAGAGCGGTAGGCAATCTTTTCGTAAACCTGTGGAGTCACGCTGAAGATTCTTTCAGGACTTACGCCTTCAAGGTCAGGATTGGTTTGAAGTATCTCGTCGCAGAGGAAAACCGAATCGATTCCGAAGCCGTTTGCGATGCAGGCGGAAACCTCCCTTGTCCCCTCCACAAGGAACAGGCCGGTCCTTTCCCTTTCACGGGCCTTCTCCTGTAAAAGGACAACCTCCTTGACCTTTGGGTTCTGCAAGGAGGTTATTCTATTCTGCGACAGATTGTTGCTCATATTCTACTGCTCTCTTTTCATCTGCGGGAAGAAGAGAACGTCCTGGATTGAGACCTGGTTGGTCATGAACATTGCCAGACGGTCCATTCCGATGCCCATTCCGCTGGTAGGCGGCATTCCGTACTCAAGTGCGCGGACAAAGTCGTAGTCGATGTACATAGCCTCGTCGTCTCCGCCGTTCTTGAGCATCAGCTGGTCCTGGAACCTTCCGAGCTGGTCGATAGGGTCGTTGAGTTCGGAGTATGCGTTGGCAAGTTCCTTTCCGCAAACGAAAAGCTCGAATCTTTCCACCAGGTCAGGATTGTCTCTCTTGCGCTTGGTCAGTGGAGAGAGAGAAACCGGATAATCTATGATGAAAGTAGGCTGGATGAGGTTGCCCTCCACATACTCTCCGAAGATGGCGTCTATAAGCTTGCCTTCTCCAAAGCTCGGCTGGATTGGAACGTTGAGCTTCTTGCAGGTTTCCCTGAGCTGTTCAACGTTCATTCCGGTAACGTCCACTCCTGCATACTGCTTGATGGCTTCCAGCATAGGGAGTCTCTTGTAAGGGCCTGCAAAGTCAACTTCCTTGTCGCCGATGGTGGCCTTGGTGGTTCCGTTCACGGCTACGGCTATCTTTTCCAGCATCTTCTCCGTGAAGTTCATCATCCAGTAGTAGTCTTTGTAGGCCACGTAGATTTCCATGCAGGTGAACTCAGGGTTGTGGGTGCGGTCCATACCCTCGTTGCGGAAGTTCTTCGAGAACTCGTAAACGCCAGGGAAACCGCCCACGATGAGCCTCTTCAGGTAAAGCTCGTCTGCAATCCTCAGATACAGGTCCATATCCAGCACATTGTGGTGGGTGACAAACGGACGTGCGTTTGCTCCTCCCGGAATAGGCTGGAGGATAGGGGTTTCAACTTCCAGATAACCGTGAGAGTTGAAGAACTCCCTCATAGTGTTGTATATCTTGGTCCTCTTCTCGAACACTTTTCTCACTTCCGGATTCACGATAAGGTCCACATACCTCTGGCGGTAGCGCATCTCAGGATCTGCAAAGGCGTCAAACACCTCTCCGTCCTTTTCCTTGACGATAGGAAGCACCCTGAGTGACTTGCTCAGTACAACCAGTTCCTTCACGTGAATACTCTTCTGACCGGTCTGTGTCACGAATGCAAAACCCTTGATTCCGATGATATCTCCGATATCGAGGAGTTTCTTGAACACCGTGTTGTACAGGGTCTTGTCCTCACCCGGGCAGATCTCGTCTCTTTTTACGTATGCCTGAATCCTGCCTTCACTGTCCTGCAGTTCTATGAATGAAGCTGCACCCATAATCCTTCGGCTCATAAGCCTGCCGGCCATGGAAACGGTCTTGAAGACTTGCTGGGACGGGTCATCTTCTGCGGCATCGGGATTGAAACCCTCAAGAATCTGCCTGGAAGTAGCGGTTATGATATACTCCGGAGCAGGGTAAGGATTGATGCCCAGATCGCGTATTTGTTGAAGGCTGTTCCTTCTATTCTGTTCTTGTTCGTTAAGATTGAGTTCCATAGGTTTTTCTATTTCCAGGCAAAGGTAACATTTTTTTATGAGATAAATTTATTAAATTTGCAATCCGCCCGAGCAGTGGTAATCCGTTATGGTAGTAAAGAGCAGGGAAAAACAATGGATCGTAAGGGAACCTGGCAATCCGATTTACACTCGGCAGCTAGTTCAGGATCTCGGTATAGACGAGGTCCTGGCTAATCTTTTGGTCCAAAGGGGCATCAAGAACTCTGACGAGGTGCGCCAGTTCTTCCATCCGTCTCTCGCCTCGCTTCACGACCCTTTCCTGATGAAAGATATGGACGTGGCGGTTGACAGGGTCCACAAAGCTGTTCTTAGCAAGGAGAAGATTCTGGTATATGGAGACTATGATGTGGACGGCACATCTGCAGTATCCCTGGTTTTCTCTTTCCTGAGAAGGCTTACAGGCAACATAGATTATTACATTCCAGACAGATACGACGAGGGATACGGCATATCCTTCTATGGCGTGGACTGGGCTGCGGAGAGAAAGTGCTCTCTGGTTATAGCGCTGGATTGCGGAATCAAGGAAGCCGAAGCCGTAAGATATGCCAAGAGCAAGGGCATTGATTTCATCATCTGCGACCACCATCTTCCGGGCGAAGAACTCCCTCCTGCCGTAGCCACGCTGGACCCGAAGAGAGAAGACTGCCACTATCCTTACGACGACCTTTCCGGTTGCGGGGTTGGCTTCAAACTGGTACAGGCATATGCCCAGAAATACGGCATTCCGTTTGAGGCAATCGAACCTTTGCTGGATCTTGTAGCCGTGAGTATAGCTGCTGACCTTGTGAGCGTTACAGGAGAGAACCGCGTACTTGCCTACTATGGTTTGAAGCGGCTGAACGAATCGCCGAGGAAAGGCCTTCTTTCCATGATAAAGCTTTCCGGTCTGGAGAAGCACAAGATCACGATAGACGATGTCGTTTTCAAGATCGGTCCTAGAATCAACGCTGCCGGAATAATGGAGAGCGTACGTATGCCTGTTGACCTTCTGAAATAATAAAATATCAATGAAGCCAACCACATTGCCAAACAGATCAACGACCACAATAACGAGAGAAAGAGCATAGACCGCACCATCACCCAGCAAGCCATCGAGATTGTACGCAACCATCCGCAGTTCAGTACATTGAACTCCACGGTGGTCTACAATCCGGAGTGGCATAAGGGAGTTGTGGGAATCGTTGCCAGCCGTCTGGTGGAGGCATTCTACAGGCCTACGATTGTTTTGACCAAATCTTCCAACGGATTCATTTCCGGTTCCGCCAGAAGCATTGCGGGCTTCGATCTCTACGATGCCATCGAGAGCTGTGCAGACCTTCTCGAGAACTTCGGCGGACATACCTATGCCGCCGGCCTTACACTCAAGGAAGAGAACCTCGAGACTTTCCGCCAGAGGTTTGAAGAGATTGTAACAAAGAACATTACAAAGGAGATACTGACTCCTATCATCAACATAGACGCTTTCCTGGAATTCAGACAGATAACTCCAAGATTCTTCCGCCTTCTGAATATGTTCCAGCCTTTCGGACCGGGCAACCAGTCTCCGGTATTCATGACCACAAGTGTCTATGACAACGGAAATGGCAGGATCGTTGGAAATCCGGTAGACGGCAGAGGCGGACACCTCAAACTGGAGCTTATCCAGGAAGCTGATTCCTTCCGTCCGCTAAGCGCTATCGCCTTCAACATGAGCGAATACTTCGACCACTTGGCAGCCGGAGAGCCTGTGGACATCTGCTACAGCATCGCCGAGAACTTCTACCGTTCCAGCATCGCCAACATCCAGCTCAGGATTAAAGACATCCGCGAGGGTAAAGATACTACCCTCTAAGTATTTCCCCGATTATTCTTTCAATGTTCCAGTCGGAGGTGTCGACTGTCTTTACTGAGCAGGCTTTGTAGATTGGCTCCCGTTCATGGAGCTTTTCTTTTACCCACTGCTCGAGGATCTGGAGTTTTTCTTCAGGGGTGGAAGATTTGTGGTTTGCCAGCAGGTTTTTGACAAGAGGCCTGCCGTCCTGGAGGAGGAGCATCCTTTCTGCGAGGACCTTTGGGTTGCAGGTCAGGAATATGCACCTTGTCTTTTCTTTCAGAATCGCGGAGCAATTGGGATTCATTGGAGTTCCTCCGCCCAGGGAGAGAATGATATCATCTTCTGTTTCAACGATTTGCTTGAGGTATTCTTCCTCTCTTTTTCTGAAGTATGGCTCGCCTTTTTCCCTGAATATGGATTCCATATCCATACCTTCCTGCTGCTCTATGTAACGGTCCAGGTCTATGAGTTTTCTGCCCGTCTTTTCAGACAGGGCTTCTCCGGCCAGGGTCTTGCCGGAAGTCATAAAACCACAGAGTGCAATGATCATATCAGAAGAGGGTTGGTTCGTCTTCTCCTTCCCAAGAATCCTCTTGGCTGTCTTCTTCAGGGAAATCAGTGTCTTCCGGAATATCTGAAGGAGTATCTTCTTGAGGTTCCGAAGTTGTTTCTTCAAAATCAAAGTCCTCGTCTTCGTCCTCAAGGACAGGAGGTTCTATAAGCACAACCTTTTCTGTTTCATATTGGGTGAGGCGTTTGCCCTTAGCCTTCCAGCCTTTCTCGGCGATGAAGCTGTCCACAGCCACGGCCTCGTTCTGACGGCCTTCATGCTTACCGCCGAACTGTATGACTACCTGGCTTCCGGAAGCTGAGGTGATGGCCACCAGATATGAACCCTCCTCTTCGCTGATGAAGAGGTTGGATGGGTTATTGTTGAGTTCGAACTTGAATCTCTTGAGGTAGAACTTCTGAGATTCCGCATCGTAATAAACGGCGGCATAGACCTTTGCCGGATCGAATTTCTCCACCCGGATCAGTTCTCCCTCGTAGTGGTTGTTCAAATCCTGGCTTGTGGTGGCGTATGTTCCGTTCTTGTAAACGGCCAGTATACGGTCTTCGTCCTTGAACTTGCCGAGATATGTTCCTCTCTTGTCCTCGTTGAGACGGTTGACATCGGTGTCGAACCACAGAGGCTTGTCGCCGATGGTGGAACCACCCTTGGCCTTCAGTGTTATCTTGCTTATAGGATTCTTGCTCAGGAGGTTGCCCCTGGAGGTCTTTCCCTTGATGGCCAGGGTTGCAAAGTCATAGTCGAAGTTCAGCTTCTTGAGCTTGAGCCGTGGACGGAGGTTGACCCTTACCGTCTCGGCTTCTCCGTTGTGGTTGGCGGTGAACCAGAGGATCTTTGAATCAGGAGTACCCATTGTAACGTCATACTCCTTGTCCCTGGTTACGGAGGTTACGGCAAATCTCTTGACAAAGTTGTTGCCGGATTTTCCGTCGCGGTATATTACATTATAAATAGTCCTGAGGTCATTCTTCTGGAAGACTGCCGCATGGATGATGCCCTTGCCTACGAATGCCTTGTCTGATATCTTGGTAACCAAATATTTGCCGTTGGACAGGAAGACGATGATGTCATCTATGTCCGAGCAGTTGCAGATCATCTGGGCGTTGTCGTCCTTCTTGAGGTCCATTCCGATGAAACCCTCATCGAAGTTGGCGTAGAGTTTGGCGTTGGCAACTGCCACCCTGGAAACCTGTATGGTCTCGAGGTTGGAAATCTCAGTGCAGCGCGGATAGGCCTCGCCGTATTTGTCCTTCAGGCTCTGGAAATATTCTATCGTGACCTCGGTAAGGTTTTCAAGGTCGCGATGGACTTTGGCGATTTCCTTCTCCACGTTGTCTATCTTGGCGTTGCACTCTTTGATATCGAAGCGGGAAATCTTCCTTACAGGCTTTTCAACCAGCTTGAGAACATCATCGCGTGTGACTTTCTGGTGAAGGAGAGGTTCATAGACCTTCAATGCCTTGTGTATTTCGTTGACCTGGCTGTCCCAACTTCTGGTCTTCTTGTCTTCCAAGAGCTTGTACTTGCCTTCTTCGAAGAAGATTTTCTCAAGAGAAAGGGAGTGCCAGTTTTCTTCCAGTTCGCCGAGCCTTATCTCCAACTCCTTCTTAAGGAGGTCTTTTGTGCGCAGCGTGCTGAATTCCAGCACTTCACTTACGGTGAGGAAATGAGGCTTGTTATCCTTTATGACGCAGGTGTTAGGGTTGATTGAAACCTGGCAGTCCGTAAAGGCGTATAGAGCGTCTATGGTTTTGTCAGGGGATTCTCCTGCAGCCAGGGTAACCACGATTTCGGCCTTCTTGCCGCTGAGGTCTTCTACCTTGCGCACCTTGATTTTGCCCTTGTCATTTGCTGCTATGATGCTCTGTAGAATGTTCCCGGAATTTTTGCCGAAAGGCAGCTCAGTGATTTTCAGGGTCTTCTTGTCAACCTTGACTATCCTGGCCCTGACGGTTATCTTGCCTCCGCGCTTTCCGTCTGCATAGCGGCTGACATCCATGATACCACCGGAAGGGAAATCCGGATAGAGATGGTATTCCTCACCCCTTAGGAAAGCTATGGAAGCATCTATGATTTCGTTGAAATTATGCGGAAGGATCTTGCAGTTGAGTCCAACGGCGATACCGTCCGCTCCTTGATAAAGAACCAGAGGAAACTTGACAGGCAGGGTGACAGGCTCCTTGTTCCTTCCATCGTAGGAGTTCATCCACTCGGTGGTCTTCGGGTTGAAAACCACTTCCAGGGCGAAGTTGGAAAGCCTTCCCTCTATGTATCTTCCCGCTGCGGCCTCATCTCCGGTAATGGTGTTTCCCCAGTTTCCCTGGCAGTCTATAAGGAGGTTTTTCTGTCCGATCTGCACCAGAGCGTCCTTGATGGAGGCATCACTGTGGGGATGGTATTTCATTGTTTCTCCCACGATGGTGGCCACCTTTATCAGTGAACCGTCGTGGATCTTGCGCATAGCGTGAAGAATCCTTCTCTGAACCGGCTTGAGTCCGTCTTCTATGTGCGGAACGGCACGGTCCAGAATAACATATGATGCATAGTCCAGGAACCAGTTCTTGAACATTCCCGGAAGCCTGTATTTGTTTTCTCCCTCTTTAAGAAGCTTTGAGAACTTGCCTTTCGGCTCTTCTGACTGTAATTCTTCCTGATTTATATCTTCCCTGTCTATCTCTGACATTTCTGTATCTTTTGTAATCCCGCGCAAATTTAAGAAAAAATCGCGCCTTCAAAATTCTATTCGTACCTGAGAGCCTCGATAGGATCCAGCGCAGCGGCCTTCTTCGCCGGAATGTAGCCGCTGGCAACTCCAACCACGACGCAGATAAGGACGGCGGCTATGATCCACATCCACGGAGTCACGAAAGAAGCATTCATAACCGCAGCAACCAGAGCTCCCGCCAACAGTCCCAGGATGATTCCCAGGATACATCCTATCTGGGCTATAGCCACACTTTCCACCAGGAACTGCTGCCTTATAAGGCGGGCGGATGCGCCGATGGCTTTCCTTATGCCTATTTCCGCAGTCCTTTCCTTTACGCTCACCAACATTATGTTCATGAGGCCGATGGCGGCACCCAGAAGGGTGATGAGTCCTATGATTCCCGCTATCAGGGTAATGGTTCCCATAGTTTTGCTGGCTTCCTTGGCCATTGTCTCGTTGTAACTTATGCTGAAGTCTGTCTGGTCTGTAGGGGAAAGCCTCCTGACGGAACGGAACAGGGTCTCAGCCTCAGAATAAAGGTCTTCCATCTGGGCCTGGGAGGAAGCGGGCCGTATTCCTATGGAGAAAGAGGTTGAGTTGAAGCGTGCCCTTCCGTTGGTGATAGGTATGATAGCTGCCTGGTCTATGCTGCTGCCCATTCCTCCGGAAGAGGACTTTGCCAACACTCCGACCACCGTATAGGGACTTCCTCCTATTATGATGGTTTTTCCCAGAGGATCTTCCTTGCTGTCGAAGAGGGTGGCTGCCACAGAACGGCCAATTATGCATACGAAAGAGGCGTCCCGGATGTCCTTTTTCGTCAGGTCCCTGCCCTTGTCTATGGTAAAACTGTTGAAAAGGACATAGTCCTCGTCGCCGAGTACAGCGGTGACATTCGGGCTGGTGCTCTTCTCAGCCCGCTTGAAAGTCATTCCTCCGTTTCTGGTAAAGATGGTTACCACACATGGGGTTTGTGGTGAAAACACATCTTTGAACGAAGTAGCTTGGAAGTAACTGATAGAAGGATTGTTGCGTATCCTTCCGGTTCTTTCTCCCGAAGACCGGAACGTCGGTTGGATGAAGAAAGACTGGGAACCTATGGAAGCAAAACTCTCGTTGACTTCATGTTTGAGGGCTTCGGTAGCAGTGAGGATTCCAAGCAGGGAGGTAATGCCCACGGCTATCATCAATATTGTCAGGACACTTCTCAGTTTGTTGCTTTTGATGGATTTAAGGGCGACCTTCACATTCTCCCTCACCAGTGGTGTCATCAGAACTCGTCTCTTTCTGTCCATACCCTTAACTTTTAGAGCCGTAAAAGTAGGAAAAATACTTTAATCGGCCTATATTTGCATGATAAACAGGTAGAATTATGGCAAGATCAGAAAATACGGGAAGATCCGCTTCCAGGACAAAGAAGCCTTCTTCAGCAAAAAGACCTTCCTCTGCGGCAGGCAAACGTTCATTCTCTCCAAGGAAATCCTCTTCCTCCGGTCCGAAGAAAAGCTTTTCTCCAAAAGGCCCTTCTTCCGGTCCAAAGAAGAGCTTCTCATCCAGAGGTCCTGCAACAGCCTCAAAGAGAGCCTCATCGCCGAGAAGCGCATCTGCTCCTAAAAGATCCTTCTCTCCAAGAAGCGCTGAAGCTCCTAAGAGACCATTCTCCCCGAGAGGCACTTCTGCTCCCAGAAGGACTTCTACATCCGGAAGGACTTCACAGGAAATCAAGAAAGCTTTCACCGCAAAGCCAACCAGGACCAAGCGTACCCGCAACGATTTTGAGCAGGTTAGAAGCCAGCTTGAAGGAAGGGAAGCCGTTGTATCCGCGAGGAAGCCTCGCGTGGAAGCCTACACCCCGAAGCCTCGCAAACCGAAGGCCAAGGGAGAGGAGGGCATCCGCCTGAACCGCTTCATCGCAAACTCCGGAATCTGTTCCAGAAGGGAAGCCGACGAATATATTCTCCAGGGCATCATAACCATAAACGGACAGACTGTTACTGAGTTGGGAACCAAGGTATTCCAGAGGGACGAAGTCCGCTTCGACGGTAAGGTTATCCAGGGCGAGGAAAAGGTTTACATCATAATGAACAAGCCGAAAAACTGCGTAACCACCACAGACGATCCTCACGCCCGCAAGACCGTTATGGACCTGATTGCCGGAAAGTGCCCTCAGAGAGTTTATCCGGTTGGACGTCTGGACAGGGATACCACTGGCGTACTCCATCTGACCAATGATGGCGACATGACTGAAAAACTCACCCATCCTTCATACAACAAGAAGAAGATTTACCACGTTTTCCTGGACAGAAATCTTTCCCAGGCTGATTTTGACAAAATTCTCAAGGGAGTTTACCTGGACGACGGAATGATTAACGCAGACGCTTTGTCCTATATCGATGGAGACCAGACGCAGGTGGGCATTGAGATACACAGCGGAAGGAACCGTATCGTAAGGAGAATCTTCGAGGCTCTGGGCTACAAGGTGGAGAAACTGGACCGCGTTTATTTTGCGGGCCTGACAAAGAAAAACCTCAGGAGAGGACAGTGGCGGTTCCTGACCGAGAAGGAACTTGCCATCCTGAAGATGGGCTCTTACGAATAAAAATCCTCTAAACGTATGGAAGACAAGATAATCCGTTCAGGCTTCGTAAACATCATAGGTAATCCTAACGTGGGCAAGTCCACTCTGATGAACGCCCTCGTTGGGGAGAAACTGTCCATAGTGACCGCCAAGGCCCAGACCACCCGACACAGGATTATGGGCATTGTCAACGGAGACGACTACCAGATAGTGTTCTCCGATACCCCCGGCATTCTCAAACCTTCCTACGAACTTCAGGAGGCAATGATGAACTTCGTGGACACCGCCATCGGCGATGCCGACATTATCATCTATGTCACCGATGTCTACGAATCTTCCGAGAAGAACAAGGAATATGTGGACAAACTCAATCTTCTCTCCGTTCCGGTAATTGTCGTGGTCAACAAGATAGACAAGATTGAGGATCCAAAGGTTCTGGATGAACTTGTGGAGAAATGGCACGGACTGGTTCCCAAGGCAGACATCCTCCCTATGAGCGCCCTGACCAAATTCAATACGGCCATCCTTCTGAACAAGATCGTCTCCCTTCTTCCAAAACAGCCTGCCTGGTACGACAGGGATGTGTTCACCGACAAGAACCTCCGCTTCTTCGCCTCCGAAATCCTCAGGGAGAAGATTCTCGAGAACTACAGCAAGGAAATCCCTTACTGCACCGAGGTAGTGATAGAAAGTTTCAAGGAGGAATATGAGCTCTATTCAATCGAAGCTGTTATAAATGTCGTCAGGGAATCCCAGAAGGGCATCATCATCGGAAAGAAAGGCGCAGCACTCAAGAGGGTAGGCACCCAGGCCCGAAAAGAGATGGAGAATTTCTTCGAGAAGAAGGTCTTCCTGAAGATATTCGTAAAGGTGGATCCTTCCTGGAGAGAGAACAAGCGG
>R25__coassemble_580_pt1 | contig 21524 bp, 17 predicted proteins | sample R25__metabat2_low_PE_028 | metagenome-assembled genome bin R25 | reverse complement strand
ACGGCCTTTATATGTCTTATTCCTGGCATCAGGAGTAAGGCAGGAGACCGTGCATTTGCAGTTTTTGGTTATAGTGTGTGTTCTCCTGCTTTGATTGAAGCGGGATTTTTTTTTGCGCCAAAGTGGCGTATGTTGATGCTCTTGAGGACTGCAATCGCTATATTTGCAGGGGAAAGTAAATAGGTTTGGATAATGCCCCTGATATAGGATTGCAGAACACCCTTGAGTATTTTTTTATGAAGTCCAGGATAAAAATCATAGCTGGCCCTTGCAGCGCTGAAAGCAGGGAGCAGGTTCTAGAAACGGCAAAGGCTTTGGCCAAGACAGGCATTTACGCCTTCAGAGCGGGATTGTGGAAACCCAGGACCAGGCCCGGAATGTTTGAAGGCGTCGGAGCCAAAGGCCTTCAGTGGCTCAGTGACGTCAAAAAGGAGACGGGGCTGAAAGTCTGCTGCGAGGTGGCAACCCCCGAGCATCTTCACCAGGCTCTGGAGGCCGGGGTGGATATTCTCTGGATAGGGGCTCGCACAACTGCCGACCCGTTTGCGGTCCAGGCTTTGGCAGACGCCGTCAAGAATCTGGACAAGACTCCGGAGGCTCTTCTGATAAAAAATCCTGTCAATCCCGATGTTGAGCTCTGGGCGGGCGCCCTGGAGCGTTTCCTGAATGCCGGGATCAGGCAGATAATACTTGTCCATCGCGGCTTCAGCTCTTACGGCAACCAGATCTACCGCAACATTCCTCTGTGGCACATCCCGATCGAGATGAAAAGAAGGTTCCCGGACATCCATATGCTCTGCGACCCGAGCCACATGGGCGGCAAGCCGCAGCTGATCGCTCCTATTTCCCAGCAGGCCCTGGACCTGATGTACGACGGCCTTATGATAGAGTGCCACATCAATCCTGACCAGGCTCTCAGCGACAAAGCCCAGCAGATCACCCCGATCCAGCTGGAGAAAATCCTCTCCCACCTGAAAGTGAGGGAAAACTCCCAGAACCAGCAGAGCCTGGAGTCTTTCCGTTCCCAGATCGACTCCCTGGACGAAAGCCTTCTTCAGATTATTTCAAAGAGAATGGACGTTTCCAGGCAGATAGGGGATTTCAAGCAGAGAAACAATATGCCTGTCCTCCAGAGCAAGCGCTACAGCGAGATCGTGGAAAACAGGTCAGACCTTGCAGAATCCTTGGGTCTGGACAGGGATTTCGCCAAATCGCTGATGGAAATAATCCACAAAGAAAGCGTCAAGGTCCAGCTAAAGCAGAGGAACGAGGACTCTAACCCCAAGTAGCGGCTACATAGTCCAGGAGTTCAAGGACTTTCTGCGGGTCGTTTTCGGTGACGAGCTTCATCCTGGTTTCCTTGAAGTTGAAAAGGTTCTTGAAGTAGCAGCTAAGATGCCTTCTCATTTCCAGAAGGCCACGTCTTTCTCCTTTCACCTCTATTGATTTCAGAAAATGTCTCTTTGCCAGCGCCACCCTTTCGTTGACGCTCATAGGCGGCATCTCTTCTCCCGTGTCCAGATAGTGCCTTATCTCCTTGAATATCCACGGGTGCCCATAAGTGGCTCTTCCTATCATTACCGCATCCACGCCGTATCTGTCAAAGGCTTCTTTGCAGGAAGGTCCGTCAATGATATCTCCATTACCTATAATAGGATTCTTCATCCTCGGATTCTCTTTCACCTTCCCGATCAGTGTCCAGTCAGCCTGCCCCTTGTACATCTGGCAGCGGGTTCTCCCGTGTATAGTCAGGGCCTTGATTCCCGCATCCTGGAGCCTTTCCGCCAGTTCCACTATAATCAGTGAATCTTCATCCCAGCCCAGCCTTGTCTTCACCGTCACCGGCAGGTTCACGGCCTTCACAACCTTTTCCGTTATCTCCACCATAAGGTCCGGAAACCTCATCATTCCGCTCCCGGCTCCTCTCTTTGCAATCTTGTTGACCGGACAGCCAAAATTTATGTCTATCAAATCCGGATGATACTGCTCAGCTAACTTGGCAGCTTCCACCATCGCCTCGGGAATATGACCGTAGATCTGGATCCCGATGGGCCTTTCATAGTCAAAGACCTCCATCTTCTTGAAAGACTTCTCCGCATTATGCGTCAGGCCGTCTGAAGACACGAACTCTGTGTACATCATGTCCGCCCCGTACTCCTTGCATATATACCTGAAGGAAGGGTCTGTCACATCCTCCATCGGCGCAAGGAAAAGCGCCTTGTCCCTGAATTCTATGTTTCCGATCTTGAATCCCATCGCGATGACAAAGATATTGCAAATAAAGAAATTTTACCTATCTTTGCACCCCCTTAAAAATGAGGGGTCCCGTTTTTGACGGGTATTTTTTAGTAATTTAAAACAACAAACAGTGGATTACAGAAGTTACAAATCGGCCTTTGTAAACGATGCTACAGCTACCAAGGAGTGGCTGGTGATCGATGCAACAGACCAGATTTTAGGCCGTCTTGCTTCCCGATTGGCACTGATCCTCAGGGGCAAGAACAAAGCCAACTTCACACCTCACACAGACTGTGGCGATAACGTTATCGTTATCAACGCCGAGAAGATCCGTCTGACAGGCAAGAAGTTGACTGACAAGGTGTACGTAAGGCACACCGGTTATCCTGGCGGCCAGCGTTTCACAACTCCAGCAGAGCTTTTGAAGCGCAAGCCGGTAGCAGTTTTAGAGGAAGCTGTAAGAGGAATGCTTCCTAAATCAAGACTCGGAGCCCAGATGTTCCGCAATCTGCACGTATATGCAGGCAGCGAGCATCCTCACGAGGCACAGAAACCAAGAACAATCACTTTAAACGAGATTTAAGAGCATGGAGAAAGTAAACGCCCTTGGAAGACGTAAATCAGCTGTTGCTCGCGTTTATGTGGGTTCAGGCAAAGGCAACATCACAATCAACGGAAAGGAACTGGCAGTATATTTCCCTGACGATTCCCTCAAGTACATTGTAATGCAGCCTCTTACAGTTACCAACACCCAGGCCAATTTTGACATTGTCGCTAACCTGGACGGTGGTGGAATCAAAGGACAGGCAGAGGCTCTTCGCCTCGCTATCGCCCGCGCTCTCTGCAAGGTGGATGCCGAGGCATACCGCTCAGTTCTGAAGAAGGAAGGATTCCTTTCAAGAGATGCAAGAGAGGTCGAGAGAAAGAAACCTGGCCAGCCTGGTGCACGCAGACGCTTCCAGTTCAGCAAGCGTTAGTATTTGCGTTGTAAAGTATTGAGCACAGAAGAGGTAGTAAAAGCTGTGGACTCGAAATGATTACCACTCTTTGCCCTTCTGCGGAAAACCTCAGAGACTGAGGTTGATGAAAAGAGGCCTGATAGAATGTCAGGCAAAAGAAAAAAGATTAACAAAGCATTAAAGGTTATTAAAATGCCAAGAACAAATTTCCAAGAATTATTAGAGGCAGGCGCACACTTCGGACACCTGAAGAGGAAATGGAATCCTAAGATGGCTCCTTATATCTTCATGGAGAAGAACGGAATCCATATTATCGACCTGCACAAGACCGTGCTTATGATTGATGACGCGGCAGCTATGATGAAGAACCTCGCCCGCAGCGGACGCAGGATTCTTTTTGTCGCAACAAAGAAGCAGGCCAAGGACATTATCGCGGAGCAGGCCAAAGCCGTGAATATGCCATATGTAACTGAAAGATGGCCAGGTGGTATGCTTACAAACTTCCCGACAATCCGCAAGGCTGTCAAGAAGATGAATACCATTGACAAGATGAAGACTGACGGAACTTACGAGACTCTTGCAAAGAGAGAGAAACTTCAGGTAGACCGTCAGAGAGCAAAGTTGGAGAAGAACTTAGGTTCAATAGCAGATATGAGCCGTCTCCCGTCAGCACTGTTTGTTGTTGATGTTCAGAAAGAGGCCAATGCCGTTAAGGAGGCCAAGAGACTGAATATTCCTGTTATCGCGATGGTAGATACTTGCTGCGATCCAACTCCAGTAGATTATGTGATTCCTGCCAACGACGACGCTGCAAAGAGCGTTCAGGTAGTTGTCAGCGCACTCTGCGGTGCAATCGCCGAAGGTCTCGAGGAAAGAAAGCTCGAGAGAGAGAAGGCTGCTGCAGAAGAAGAGAAGAGAGCAAAGGACAAGGAGCTTGCAAAGGCTGAGGGTGAGAAGAAGGCTTCCGACTCTATGCCAGAGGGCAAGAAGATCCGTCCTAGAAGAAAAGTCAATACAGAGGACAAGCCTGCAAAGAAGGCAGAGCCAAAGGCTGAATAATTTAAACGAGACTGATTATGGAAATCAAAGCATCAGACGTAATGAAGCTTCGCCAGATGACGCAGGCCGGTATGATGGACTGCAAGAAGGCCTTGATCGAGGCTGAGGGCGACTTCGAAAAAGCAAAGGAAATTCTTAGGGAGAAGGGTAAGGTTATCGCTGCAAAGCGTTCTGACAGAGAGACCACCGAGGGTGCAGTTCTGGCCAGGGCAAATGCAGACAAGACCGTTGCCACACTTTCCTGCCTGGGTTGCGAGACAGACTTCGTAGCCAAGACTGAAGGATTCCAGGCTCTTGCTAACGCTATCGCAGACGCAGCCATCGCCAATACTCCTGCAAATCTTGACGAACTCAAGAAGTGCAAGGTAGGGGACCTGACCATCGAGGATGCAGTTATGGACCAGACCGGAAAGAGCGGCGAGAAGCACGTTGTTGCTTGCTATGAGAAGATAGAGGCTCCTTTCGTAGGACTCTACATCCACAGCAACCAGAAAGTTGCCACCATCGTAGGCTTCAGCAAGAAGATTTCTGACGATGTTGCAAAGGAGATCGCAATGCAGATCACCGCTATGGTTCCTATCGCTGTTACAGCAGACGATATCCCTCAGAAGATAAAGGATGAGGAATTGGCTCTTGCAGTAAGCAAGACCAAGGAAGAAATGGTTAAGAAGGCAGTTGACGCAGCTTTGAGCAAGGCTGGTCTGAATCCTAATCACTTCGACAGCGAAGACCATATCGAGAGCAACACCGCTAAGGGATGGATTACTCCTGAGCAGGCTGAGCAGGGCCGCAAGATCATGAAGGAAGCCGCCGAGCAGAAGGCCGCCAACCTTCCTGAGGCCATGATTCAGAACATTGCCAACGGACGTCTCCAGAAGTTCTTCAAGGAGAAGACCCTCAACGAGCAGATTCTGGCTCTTGGAGATGGCAAGGAGACTGTAGCCCAGTACCTTAAGAGAATGGATCCTGAGGTTAAGGTTCTTTCCTTCCGCAGATTCTCTCTCAGCGACTAAAGGCTGGATTTGCAAAAGAAAGCGGGGTGGCTATACGGCCATCCCGTTTTTTTTTATTATTTTGCACCCAAATAGCGTGTTTCCAATATGAAGAATTTTCTGAAAATATCTTTTATCGCAGCCATTGCAATCCTTTTGTGCGGTAATACAATGTCTGCCCAGAACAAGCTTGAAGAACGTTTCAAGGCTTATTCCCAGCTTCTTTCGCCTGAGAAACTCTATCTTCAGACAGACAGGGAAACTTACTGTGTGGGAGATACAGTTTGGTTCAAAGGTTACCTGGTTAACAATTCCCTTGTGTCCGAGTTCCCAGAGAGCAATTATATCTATGTTGAGCTTCTGGATTATTACTATGCCAAAAATGTGTATTCCAACAAGATAGAAGAAACTTTCAGGACTGTTCAGAGAGTCAAGATTAAAAGAAGAGACGGTGTTCTTCAGGGTTATGTCGTCCTGGACAGCGAAATGAATACAGGCAGCGCCATACTGAGGGCTTATCCGTATTGGGCTTTGAATTTCCCGGCCGAATATATCTACAGCAAGAGACTGACCGTAATCAATCCGATAAAGGACAATTACGTGAAGGAACTTGTGGAGCGCAAGGTTGACAAGACAGAAGAATATACCAGGGTTGGAGTGCAGAACCCGTTCAAGAAGGAGAAGACTCCGCGGCATGACATCGATTGTCAGTTTCTTCCGGAGAGCGGCCGTTATTTTGCTGGCAAAAAGGCAGTTATAGGAGTCAAAAATGTTGATGAAACAGGTTTCGGTTCCTATGTTGAGGGTATTGTTGAAGACGCCAATGGCATAAAGGTGGCAGAATTCAAGACCAATAACCTTGGTATGGGCAAGTTTGCCTTCATGCCTGTTCCCGGGATGAAATACTACGCACGCGTGAAGGATCTAAGGGACGTTGAGAAGAAAGTGGAACTGCCTGCTTCTGAGACAAATGGTGCGATGATTAACCTCAGTTTTCAGGGAGACAATATAATCGCCGAACTGTATGCTACGGAGGGACTGACAAGGATTCTCTGTTTTTCATACTTTCAGACGGCAGCGAGATTTTCTACAGCAAGGCTCTTTCTGCCGCACAGAGGCTGGCTCTTCCTGTAAGCAAGCTGGGTGAGGGTGTGAGTGTTGCAACCATTGCAGACAACAGCGGAAATGTTTACGCTAAGAGGCCGTTCCTCGTTCTTCCTGTTTCTGAAGGCGGAGTGCAGATGAAGACCGACAAACCTGTCTATGGCCAGAGAGATCCTGTTACATGTGTTGTCACACTCGGACGACCTGTCAACGGTGACTTCTCTGTTTCTGTCACAGACGACAGCCACTCACCTTATACGGGAACGGAGGACAATATAGTTTCCTATATGCTTATGTCTTCCGAGATTAAGGGATACATTGAGAACCCGCAGAGTTATTTCGACGACTCAAGAGACATACACGAAAGAGAAGCTGAGGCAGACCTTCTGATGATGACTCAGGGCTGGCAGTATTATGACCTTCCAAAGATTTTCAAGGGTCAGTACGAGATGCCTCTTTTCGGAAAGGAATATATACAGACAGTTTCAGGAAGAGTGAAAAAATCATCGCTGAGGAAAGGTAATACTTCTATTGTTTCATTTGTGGCTCCTTCCATAGGCTTTACGGCTATGGGTCAGTTGGATTCATCCGGTTTCTTTGAGCTGAAAGATGTTAATTTCCCTGATTCGACACTGTTCATCGTGAATGCGGTAAGCCCTGGCGGAAGAAAGTCTTTCATACCGTCAATCACTGAAGATTCTTTTGCTCCTACAATCAATTACCAGAGAAGGAAAGAGAAGGTCAACTACTCCGAGCAGACTGCTCAGTATATGCTCCAGAATTACTATGAGTCAGGCGGAGAAAAGGTTTATCAGCTCGATGCCGTATATGTGACAGGGCAGAGGATGGTAAAGGCTAAAGACAATGTGTCTCCTTTCCCGATCCAGTACTTCAAGGAGGGGCAGCTCAAGACGGAAAAAGACCTTGAGCCTTATATCGGATATGATGTAATGACCTATATTATAGAGAACTGCACGGGCATACGCTACAGTACAGATACAGTGACTGGAGAAAGAAAACTCGTTTGCCGTATCCCGGCCCAGGCTTCTAACTGGGAACTCTCTGAGTATACTGAAATCATAGTTTACGTAAACGGGTTCCAGGCTACATCTTCTTCAGAACTTGACCATTACAATGTGGATGAACTTGAGGCTTTCGTCTTCCTCAGGGGTGCAGACGCAGCTCCATTCTCTCCTATGCAGGGAGGAAGCGGAACAATAGTTCCTGTGGTTATGATCAAGACCAAGCCGGCTGCCGGAACTGGTATGCCTAAGAATGTGACAAAGGGTTATCCTCTGGGATGGCAGAGGCCGAAGCGCTTCTACTCTCCTGCCTATGATTTGAACGGCAAGGCTATCAGCCGTGCAGGCACTGACCGCAGATCTACAGTTTACTGGAACCCGGCTCTCAGGGTTGAAGACGGAGAGGGCAAGTTCCACTTCAACACTTCAGACGGAAGTACGGATTATACCGTTATTATAGAAGGTGTTACAAGCGACGGTGAATACATATTCTCCCGTCAGCAGATAAAAAGGGACTGATTTTTGAGAGGCACAAATATTGATAAAGAATAAATATCTGGTTAAATAAGAAAGAGTTATGAAACGTTCAGAATTCTATCTCAGGACAAGAGCACTGCTTTTGGCTGTGTTGATGGTATCATCGATGCTAGTAATCACTAATTGCGGAGGCGGAAGCGGTGGAACAGGTAAAGCAGAACCGGAAACACCTTCTTCAGCTGTTTCTTCGGCCTGCAACCTCAGCCTTTTCCAGTTTAAGGCAGCATCAAATCCTGGATTGGCCAACAATCCTACGGCAGTTATAACTACAATAAGGAGTTTCAATATGGTTTTGATTACGGTACCGGAATCTACAGACCTTACGAAACTTGTCCCTACATTCTCAGTCAGCGACAAGGCTACCGTCACGATAGGGGGGAAGGCTGCGGTATCAGGAACCACGGCGGTAAACTTCACGGGAGATGTAAGCCTTATTGTTAAGGCGGAAGACGGAAGCCATTCAAAACAGTATACGGTGCTTGTAAGAAAGGGCGATGCGGAAATGGATGCCCAGGTTTATTCCGTTATGGCCAAGTACAACATTCCGGGCATAAGCGTTGCTACTACCAAGGGAGAGAAACTGGCCTACGCTGCGGGATATGGCTATGCCAATCTGGAATCCAGTCCAAAGCAGAGAGTTACTCCGGATATGCTGTTCCGTCTGGCTAGCGTTTCCAAGTTCCAGTGCGCCCTTTGCATCATGACCCTGTATGAAGAAGGCAAGCTTTCCCTTGACGATTATGTATTCGCTCCGGCCGGAGCAAACGGTTCGGACAGCAAGGAAGGTATTCTCCAGAGCATGTATCCTGGCGCCCACGCTACCGGTGTAGACCAGATAAAGGTACGTCACCTTCTTACCCATACTTCCGGCTGGCAGTACGCTACTACCGGCGGTGTGGATCCCATCTTTACAGGCGACGGCAGATTCTATGGCAAAACCCTGAAGCAGAGGGTTGAGTATATGGTTAATACCGCTGTGTCCAACACTCCTGGAAGCGTTTATTCTTACTATAACCTTGGTTACTGTGTCCTTGGACAGATTGTGGAGAAAATTACAGGAGGCACTTATGAGGCTTATCTGAAACAGGTTGAGGCCAAAGCAGGAATCACAGATGTGTGGATTGCCAAGAACTCTAAGAGCCAAAGAAGGGACAACGAAGTCTGCTATTACGCCCAGCAGAGCACAGACGCATACCAGAACGATATGGCTGTAGTTGCAGCCTGCGGTGCGGTAATAAATTCTGCCGTTAACCTTATGCAGCTTGTGTGTGCAATTGATTATGGAACCGTTGTTCCAGATATTCTCCAAAAGGAAACTCTGGATAAGGTATATACAAACTACACATCTTCCGGCAAGGGTGGTTACGGTTTCGGATGGAGAATCGAGCACAATACTCTTACCAACTGGGCTTCATACCACGGAGGAAACATCAACGGAACAGCAACGATTATCGTTAGAGGCAAGAACGGTGTTCATGGAGTTTTGCTCTGCAATTCCAGAAGTTATATAGAAGACTTTGATACGGCTCTCTATCTTGCCCTGAACAATATCATGTCCAGAACTAACTACATTTATTGATTCTTCTTTCGGTTTAGCCGCCTTTAAACGAAAAAGAAAAGGGATGGTCACATTGACCATCCCTTTTGCTTTTCTGATATCTGTTTCCGTCTTATTCCGGATTTCCTACCACTGCGCTCGCCACACCTTTGCCACCATGGCCATCAACAATGGTATGAGCATAGAAAGCGTAAGCCAGATACTGGGGCACAGCAGCATAAAAACCACTCAGATTTACACAAGGATAACCGTTTCCAAACTTGATAACGATTTCACTGTCTTCAAAGACAACATAAAAGCATTTTTTTAGTAGATTTGCATCTATATGGCATCTACCGGAATTGCAAGCAAGACCCTGCTGTTTCCTTATTGGCTGACTTTGGCCATACGGAACAAGCTTTATGACAGGAACGTTTTCAAGTCTGAACGGTTTGATATACCCGTAATATCGGTCGGAAACATTTCGGTGGGGGGTACTGGGAAGACCCCTCATACGGAAATGCTGGTTTCCCTTCTCAAGGGAGACTATCGGGTAGCCGTGATCTCCAGAGGTTATAAGAGAAAGACCAAGGGATACCGAGTGGTAAAGGCTACGGATGACTTTTCCCTATGCGGAGACGAACCCCTGCAGATCAAGCGCAAGTTCCCAGATGTTGTGGTTGCCGTGTGCAAGGATCGCGCCCAGGCCATCCGCAAGGTCCAGGAGGAGTTCGGAGTGAATCTCGTCATTCTCGACGATGCCTATCAGCACCGCAAGATAACTCCTTCCTGCAATATCCTTCTTGTCAACTACAACCGGACCATTGCCGGAGATAACCTTTTGCCCATCGGCAGGCTCCGCGATCTTCCATCCCAGGTTAAGAGGGCGGATGCCGTAATCATCACCAAGTGCCCGGACTTCGGCCAGTTCGACGGGGCGGAAAACGAAGAAAAGGGACTTGAGGCCATCGCATACCAGGAAAAGATTTGGAGGAAAAACCTGTCGCTGAGACAGGACCAGCCTATATTCTTCTCCACCGCCGAATATTGTACGGCAGTACCTGTTTTTCCTGGAATCTGCAATGTGCGTTACCTTTATTCCAAGTTTGCAGTAGCTTTTACCGGCATCGCCGATGATAGGCTTTTCCGGTCCCAGCTGGTTTCTACCCATCAGGTGGAGGAAATTCTAAAATTCCCGGATCATAAGAATTTCTCCCGTTCCGATATCCGAAAGATAGAGGCGATGGCCCGCCGGCAGAAAGAAGCGGCGGTCATAACCACGGAAAAGGACAGTATGAGACTGAAAACCAACAAATATGTATCTCCCGAGCTTAAGGAGCGGCTGTTCGCCCTTCCTGTAGGTTGTCGCATCATCACCGCGGCAAAGAGGGAGGAATTTCTCAGGATTATAAAAACCAACAAATAAAAACTAACTATTATGACTCAAGGTCAGCACAAAAATTTCGTTGTCCCATTGGCCTGCATAGGATTCATGTTCTTTGCGGTGGGCTTTGCCCTGGGACTTAACGGTTATCTGATTCCTCTGCTCCAGGGATCCCTGAACGTATCCGGAGCGGCTTCCTATCTCATAGTGTTCGTTACTTTCTCGGCTTTCCTGATTTTCGGATATCCGGCCGGAAGCATTATCAAGAAGATAGGTTACAAGAAGACGATGGCCCTGGCTTTCCTGATTTTCACCATCGCTTTCCTGCTTTTCGTTTGGCCGGCCAAGATAGCCGTAGCCAATATGGACGGGAGCGCGGTTTCGGCAGGCGTAAGGACTAAATGCCTTATCCTTTTCCTGGCAGCTTCATTCATCAGCGGACTTGGTAACACCATCCTCCAGGCTGCCATCAACCCTTACATCACCATTCTCGGACCTCTGGAAACCGGAGCCAAGAGAATAAGCATTATGGGTATCTGCAACAAGCTGGCCTACCCGATAGCCACCATTTTCCTTGCCTGGCTTATCGGAAAGGGCATCAAGGATGTCCAGATAGAAGATATCATCAAGCCATTCTACATCATAGCCGCCATTTTCTTCATTCTTGGAGTTCTGGTGCTTTTTGCCCCTCTTGAGGAAATCAAGGCAAAGGGAGAGGAGGAAGGTCACGAGGAAGACTGCCCTTATGCGGCAAACAAGACTTCCATCTGGCAATTCCCGCATCTGGTTTACGGCTGCCTTACCTTATTCTTATATGTAGGAGTGGAGACCCTGGCCCTTCAGACTCCGGTAGACCTGGCCAAGACACTTGAATTACCGAATCCGGAGCTTTATCCTTGGCTGCCGTCCATCGGCATGACAATAGGATATATAATAGGTATACTGTTTATCCCTAAAGTCCTGTCACAGGCAAAGGCTCTTAAGATTTGCGCCTGGCTGGGAGTTCTGGGTACGATCTGCGCCTTCCTTATAGCTGTGCTGATGCCACAGCAGGCGAAATATTCCGTATGGGTACTCTTCACGATGGCTCTGGCTTGTTCCCTTATGTGGCCGGCTATCTGGCCTCTGGCTATGGCTGACCTGGGAAAATTCACAAAGAAAGGAGCTGCCCTTCTGGTTGTTACGATATTCGGAGGAGCCGTGATCCCGTTCCTGTTCGGCCTTCTGAAGGATTATCTTCAGAAGAATGCGGACCTTTCCGCACCTCAGGCCATCCAGTACGCGTATCTGATAGCATTACCTTGCTTCCTGGTGATTTTATGGTATGCTTACAAGGGTTACAAAATAAGAAGGGCTTCTTAAGAATGCGTTAAAAAACGGCGCAAATGCAACTAAAACCTCATTTTTTGCATCTATAATTAGGTTTTTAATTTTTTTTCAGTAAATTTGCGTCCGTGGTTTTTTGCCCAAAATAAACGAAAAACCTATTAAAACACTATAACCAACTAAAAAATTAACTATGTTCAATCAAACAAAAACTAACAGGCATTTACGCCTGGGCGTTGCTTTCCTGATGGCAATGATGCTATCTATAGGTCAGATTTTCGCTCAGAATGTGAATGTCAGCGGAAAGGTCACCGACCAGAACGGTGAGCCGGTTGCAGGTGCCGCAGTCTTTGTAAAGGGCACCAAGACCGGAACAAGCACGAACGTAGACGGAACCTACTCTCTGAAGTGTTCTCCTAAGGCAGTGCTTGTATTCCAGTCAATTGGCTACGGCACCATTGAGGTTCCCGTAAACAACAAGAGTGTGGTTAATGCAGTCCTCAGAGACGACGCCAACGTCCTCAGTGACGTTGTCATCACCGCAGAGTACGGCCAGAAGCGTGTACAGCGTTCCGTAGGATCGGCTGTGCAGAACGTGAAGGCAACCGACATCCAGGAATCTGGACGTGACGCGTTCGTAACCGCCCTTCAGGGACGTGTTGCCGGTATGACAGTAACACAGACCGGTGGTGCCCCAGGTGCCTCCACAACAGTTGTGCTGCGTAGCGTTACTTCCATTTCCGGAAACAACCAGCCACTTTACGTTATCGACGGTGTGCCAATGAACAACACCACCGTTGACTCCCGTAACCTGTTCGCAATCGACGACCAGCAAGGTAACGGCGGCCAGATCCGCTTCTCCAGTTTGTATGACGACTTCTCCTCAAGAGGAAACGACCTCAACCCTGAGGACATCGAGAGCATGACCATCCTTAAAGGTGCTGCAGCTGCAGTGCTCTATGGATCAGATGCATCCAACGGTGCCATCGTCATCACCACCAAGAAGGGTTCCGCCGGCAAGGGTAAGGTTACTTACAGCAACCAGCTTTCCTGGAGCAAGAGTTACGGTTACCCTAAGCCTCAGACAACGTTTGCAAATGGTGCATACGGTGTAACCAACTACTACTATCAGGGATTTAACGGAGGTCTTTATCCTGCAGACGGAAGCGTAAAGATTTACGACAATGTCAAGGCAATCCTCCAGACCGGATTCTCCCACACCCACAACGTAGCAGTTGAGGGCGGTACAGACAAGGTGACTGTACGTGGTGCAGCCTCCTATCTGGATCAGAAAGGTACTGTAAAGACAACCGATTACACCCGTCTGAACATCACCTTGTCCGGCAGGGCTCAGGTAACCAAGTGGCTGAACTTTGACGCCATGATGGGTTACACCGAGACCACCAACCACAAGGCAAGAAAGGGTGCCTACGGTGTTCTGAGAAAGGCTTACGGATGGCCAATCGTTGACGACATGTCTGACTGGCTGGATCCGGACGGAGTTCAGATGAAGCTCCCTAAGTACTATGAGGATACAGACCTTGTAAACCCTCTGTACGACCTTTACAAGAACCGTAACTACGACGAAACAAAGAGGTTCTTGACTACTGTAGGTGTTAACATCACTCCTACCAAGAACACCTTCATCACCGCAAAGATGGGATGGGATAATTCCAAGTCCGTTTACGAGAACTTCTACCATCCATACTATGCAGACCGTAATGCTACAACTTACGGACAGGGTGGTGCTATCAACATTTCCAAGTATGATCTGTTGGACAAGTCTTTGAACATCCTCGCCGGATACAACAACCAGTGGGGAGACTTCACTTTCCGCGCTCAGGTTGGTTACCACCAGCAGGAGAACGGTTCCAACAACATTGCCACCTATGGATCAAGATTCCAGGTTATAGATTTCTACTCTCTTGCTAACTGCGATCCTGAGACCGTTGTAACCAGAACCCGTCATCGCAAGAGAAGACTCCAGGGTCTTTCCGGAGCCATCGAGCTTGGTTGGAAGAACATGGCCTTCCTGAACTTCCGTGGACGTAACGACTGGTCTTCTACTCTTCCTAAGGACAATCGCTCATATTTCTATCCTGCAATCGAGGCTTCCTTCATTGCAACCGAGCTTCCGTTCCTTAAGAACAACGACTACATCTCATACCTGAAACTGAGAGCTTCATACGCTCAGGTAGGTAAGGATGCCGACCCTCTTGCAATCTATCCTGCTCTCGAGGCTACTGAAAATATCGGTGGCGGTTTCAAGTACGGCTACACCGGCCCTAACGAGACCCTGAAGCCTGAGATGAACATGGAGACTGAAATCGGATTCGAGGCTAGACTCCTCAACGACCGCATCAATATGGACTTCTCCTACTTCTGGAGAAAGTGCAAGAACCAGTATGTAACAGACTTCCGTCTGTCTTACGCTACCGGTTTCGTATTGAATAACATGAACGTAGGTACTTTCAAGACTTGGGGCTGGGAGTTCCACATCGACGGCGACATCATCCGCAATTCATCAGGCTGGAGATGGAACGTTGGTCTGAACCTCGACCACAATGATTCAGAAGTAACCTACCTGCCAGACTGCGTTTCCGAGTACTACAACCCTTATACCTGGGTTCTGGACGACGTAAGAAACGGTGTGAAGAAGGGCTATCCTATTTATGCAATGACAGGTTATGACTTCGAGCGTAACGATAAGGGCCAGATTCTCATTAACGACGGTACCGGTCTTCCAAGGACCAAGGCCGAGTGGGTTTACATTGGCGACCGTAATCCTAAGCTGAAGTATGGTATCACTACATCCCTTAGTTGGAAGAACTTCCGCCTGAGCATGCTGTTCGCAGGCCGCTTCGGCGCTTCCATCATCAACGGTACAGCTCGCGACATGCTCTACAGAGGTATGAGCAAGAGCTCCCTGAAGCTGCGTACCCTTGGCAAGTATGTCTTTAACGGTGTACTTTACAACGGTAACCAGAACAATCCGGACTATGCAAACACCAACCATATAGTACACGACTTCGCTCTCCCTGCAAACGGATCTTATCCTTACCTGGGACCTGGTATCTCCTGGTTTGAGAAGCACGTGAACTATCTGCGTATGCAGGAAATCCGCTTCCAGTACACTCTTCCAAAGAACTGGCTGCAGAGCGCAACCCACAACCTGCTGTCTGCAGCAAGCGTATGGGTAAGTGCAAACGACCTGTTTACCCTCACTAACTACTCCGGTATCGACGCTGTAGGTAACTCTAACTCCGCAGCCCTCGGTGGAACCGGTGGAGTCGGAATTGACAACTGGAGTATCCCTACTCCAAGAAGCGTTTCCGTAGGTGTCAACTTAACCTTCTAATCGAAAGGAATATGAAAAAGATTTTCACTATAATTCTCGTTGCAACCATGGGATTTTTCTTCACGGGTTGCGACCACTATCTGGATGTGAACAAGAACATTGACGCACCAGATGAGCAGCAGCTTCCGGACTACCTGTACCTTGCAGGTATCGAATCTGCCTTGCAGGGTCTGTACTGGGATATTAGGGCTACTGGTCCTATGACCCAGATGTTTGCCACCAGTTCCTACACAGGATTCTGCAACTACTACTGGACTCCTTCCGATTCAGGTGGAGAAATGTGGAGGGTAGTTTACTGGCTTCAGGGAAAGAACCTGGAGAATATGATCAGAGACGCTTCTGCAGCAGAGCGCTGGACGCTGGCCGGCATGGGATGGATTCTCAAGGCTCACTCTTGGGATGTCCTCACCAAGGAAGTTGGCGAGATGCCTTGCCAGCAGGCTTACGAGCCAGGCAGGCTGTCTTTCGACTATGACTACCAGCCTCTCATCTATGATTCAGTACGTACATGGGCTGAAAGAGGTATCGAATACCTCGAGAGGTCAGATGCCAACAACTATGGCAACACTCTCAAGGAGAGCGACATTATCTACCACGGAGACAAGGCTAAGTGGATCAAGTTCGGCCACGGAGTTATCTGCCGTAACCTGGCTTCCCTTACCAGGAAGTCTGACTTCGTCTCCAGTTATGCAAACGACCTTATCGCTCACGGTAAGCTCGCCATGCAGACTCTGGATGATGACTGTATGATCGAGACCCCTGGCGGAAGCGCACAGGCCAAGTTCAATGCTTACAACAACTTCTGGGGACCAACCAGAGGCAACATGGCCAATTCTTACTGGCAGGCCGAGTACATCGTGGACATCATGTGCGGAAAAGTTCCTCTGTACAACCACGAGACCGGAAACAGGGAGGAGAGCCTTAAGAATGACCACCGTACTTGGTACTATCCATACGAGTTGAACCCTAACCAGATTATCTGCGATACTATGGTAGAGGTTACCGGACACTTCGACCCTCGTTCTGCCGCCAAGCTGTCCACCCGCGACGACCGTACTTACGAGAACGTGGCAGATAAGGATTCTGTCAAGTATCTCAAGCACTTCGGCGGACAGTTCACCAGCCAGACCGGATACCAGGGATGGAATGCCGGAAACATCTGGGGTAGAAACGGCTACGCCGGCAATGTAAATACCGACGGTACAGGCCGCTGGCTCTTCCGCGACGACGCCCCTTACATTATCATGACTTCAGCCGAGATCCAGTTCGAGATGGCAGAGGCCTACTGGTATATGGGTGACAAGACTAACGCACTGGCTTGCTGGAAGAAGGGTGTTGAACTCGACATGAACTTTACCGCCAAGTGGATTCAGGCAGGATCCAAACTTGCCGGAAAGAATGCCAAGGGTGAAGACATCTTCGTAGAAAACGGTGCACGCCCTGGTGGAGACCACATTACCGTTGCAGTTTACAACGCTCTTGCAACCGAGTATCTCAACGGTCCTTTCGTAGGTGGCATAACCGCTTCAACCCTTACCCTTTCCCACATCATGATGCAGAAATACGTGCACCTGTGGCCTTGGGGAGCTTACGAGGCTTGGGTTGACCTCAGGAAGTATCACTACGATATCGATTACTCCGGAGACTATCCTTCTAAGGGTAACGGATGGGAGAACACTTATCTTCACCAGAAGTGGGATGAAGACGCCACCAAGGTTTACAAGGGATTCTATCTCATACCTGCTCAGGTTGAGGGAAGAAGAAGTGCTTACAACTCTCTTAACGAGGGTGCTCCTGCTTACCGTATTACTCCTCGCTACAACTCCGAGTACATGTGGAACAAGCAGGCTCTCAGAAACCTGAAGCCTATGCCTGCTCTTATCTACAATGCAGATAAAGACTCTGATACCTACACAAGTTATCACTGCTCTATCCCTTGGTTCGCTTATCCTGGCGATATGCCTGAATCACTTTAATATATGACAGATATGAAAAAGTTTAGATTTTCTATATTGGCAGTATTGTCCATTCTGGCTCTTGTTTCTTGCAAGAAGCACGACATGTTTGACGGATATGACATGACTCCTGTTCCTGATGACCATGCAGAAATCCAGATCCACTACTTTGAACCAGTGCTCAACAATAGCAACAACTATATCGATTCAGTATTCCTGAACGGTGAGCTGTACTCCAGTTCAAGGGGTAACGGTGTGCTGACTCCTTTTAATGGTGTCCCTGGATATATTACCGGTGCATTCTTTGATGTGCCTTCCGGCAATGTAAACATGAAGTTCTACAGGAAAGACGAGGTCATCTATGACAAGAATGTAACCCTCACTCCAGGAAAGCAGGATGTATGGGTTGCACGTTTGGATTTGGATCCGTTCGTTACAGACAACGGATTCCCTTACTGGAACAAGACCGCTCCTGCAACAAGCGTTGGCTGGGGTTCAGACTCTGTTGCCAAGGTTCAGTTCATCAACATGCTGTTTGAGGACAACACAGGCCACCCTGCAACTCCTGCAACTCCTTATCCTGGAAAACTTAAACTCCAGTATCAGGACAACAAGACCAAGGAGTGGGTTGACGTTGGAGACTATGTTGCATTTGGCGAGGCTACCGAAAGGGCTGAAGTACGCGTAAGAAAACCGGACGGAGTTATCACTTCCGGTTATGAGTCCATTATGTTCAGACTCCTCACCGAGAGTGGAGACATCTTCCAGTACAGGTCTGGAGCAGCCGTTACGGCTTACTCCGACTGGCAGTACTCAAGAACTCTCTACATTGGTAGGGTTTACGAGTACATCATAGGTGGTGTACGCACAGGACGTTCTCCTAGTACTTCAGTTTATACCTGGACTTCTAACTAACAGTCTTTTTGATAATGCTGCAGGGTGTTTTGCCCTGCGGCATTATTGGCTATAGGCATCCGGAACTGTCCTTTCAAGAATTGGAACGATATTTGATTCTATTTGTTGAAACCGGCAGTTCCGGTTGTTATAGGCAATAATTCAGGTTTATTAACATTAAACATAAAAGAAGATGAAAAAGTTTTTAGTTCTTGCAGTTGCACTCCTTGTAGCGCTTCCTAACTTTGCCCAGAAGCTCAGCAAGGAGGAGAAAGCCGCTCAGCAGAAGGCTCTTTACGAGACAATGGTAAAGGCTCTCGAGGAGAAGGACTGGGCCATTGTGCCAACTTCTTATATCGATGACGATGGCGTGGACAACCAGCTGACAGACAACAGCATATTCATCTCCTACGAGAAGACGAATATGTTTATGCAGGGTACTAGGGTTTGCGGAAACTCCTACACCAACATCGCCGAGGTAAAGGATATGGAGATGAACAAGGACAAGAAGGGAAACCTCAAGAACATTATCATCAGAGTTCAGGGAAGGCACATCAATGGCACGTATAAAATTACTCTGCCTAAGGTGGACAATGGAAACGTGGTGGATGTGATCTTCACTCCTTCTTCCGGAGCAACCCGCAAATTCCAGGGACCTATCGTTCCTTCAAAGGTTGCCGGTTTCTACAAGAAATCCAATCCGGAATAACAGCTAACCGTAAAGAATCATGAATATTGGGGATGGCCAAAAACTTGGTCATCCCTTTTGTTTTTCCTACCTTTATATCGCGATAAGAATAATTATTAAAACCTTATACTATGTTTCCAAAGAAAGTTTATCAGACTAGGCGACAGATTCTGGCTAAGGATCTGGAGAGCGGAATAATTCTTATTCCAGGCAATAGCGAGGCTCCTGCAAACTACAGGGATAACTGCTACAAGTTCCGTCAGGACAGCACTTTCCTTTATTTCTTCGGCATAGCCGATCCGGATTTTGCCGGAGTGATTGATGTAGACAAGAATGATGAAATCATTTTCGGGAATGACGTGTCAATTGATGACATAATCTGGATGGGACCTCAGAAGAGCGTTGCAGACAAGGCTGCCGAAGTAGGGGTGAAAAAGACCAAGAAGCTTTCAGATCTGCCTAAATATATCAAGGCTGCCATCAAGGCCGGAAGGAAGATTCATTTCATCAACCCTTACAGATATCAGGTAAAACTTTGGCTCAGCGATATGCTCGGCGTACCTGTTCCCGCTCTGGAAAAACAGCAGTCCGTAAAACTTATCAAGGCTATTGTATCGCAGAGGATAGTAAAGGACAAATATGAGATCGCAGAGATTGACCATGCCTGCGATATAGGATATGCCATGCATTATTTCGTGATGCAGAACTGCAAGCCTGGCATTGGCGAGCAGACTCTGGCAGGAATGATGGACGGTATCGCTATGAGCAACGGGGCAGGCGTTTCCTTTGCCACCATTCTCTCACAGCACGGCGAGACCCTTCATAACCACGACCATAGCGGAATCATCACTAAAGGAAAGCTTCTTACGGTAGATGCCGGAGCCGAGAACAACAACAATTACTGCTCCGACTTCACCCGTACGATGCCTTGCAGCGGCAAGTTCACAACCAAACAGAAGGAAATCTACCAGATAGTCTGTGACGCCAATAACCTGGCTCTCCAGCTGGCAAAGCCTGGTGTGGCTTACTTCGACGTTCACGTTGCTGTTTACAGGCTGTTTGCAGAGAGACTTAAGGCTCTCGGGCTTATGAAGGGAGACGTTGACGAGGCTGTTGAAGCCGGAGCTCCTGCTCTGTTCATGCCTCACGGCCTGGGCCACAATATGGGCCTGGATGTCCACGACATGGAGAACTACGGAGAAGATTACGTTGGCTATGGCAGTGCCGCGAAGCGCAGCAAGAAGTTCGGCTACGGAAGTCTCCGAATGGCCCGCAAACTGGTTGAAGGTAATGTGATTACAGACGAACCGGGCATTTACTTCATACCTGCTCTGATAGAGAAATGGAAGAAGGAGAAGATCAACACCCAGTTCATCAACTTTGCCAAGCTGAAAGACTACTACGATTTTGGCGGAATCCGTCTGGAAGACGATGTGCTGATCACCAAGACCGGCAATCGTCTGCTCGGATCCAAGAGACTTCCTATCACGGTAAAGGAAGTTGAGGCCGCGATGAAAGGCTAGCGTATCTTCCTGAATTCAAAGATGGCACCCTTATCTGCAATGATTGAGATAAGGGTGTCTTTTGTAGGTATTGACAACATAAGGTAGGTGTTCTGGAGGGAATCTTTGTAGATGAGCAGATTTTCCGCCACATCGTATCTGGCCAATCCGTGTGAGAACAGGAAGGCATAAGTTCCAGAACCCTGGGTACCCAAATCCTTTACACTGCTGTCAGAGGTTAAATGCCAGCTGACGGTCTTTCCGTCTCCATTGAAGACCAGTGTGTCATTCCCGCAGACGAAAACCCCTTCATGAGGCTCGGGCACGGGCGTTCCGGGATCCGGTGGAAGGTTGATGTTCTTGCATCCTTCCAGTATGGATCCAAGGAAGTAAAGGGTAATGAGAATCAGCAGGATGATTATCAGCCAGCTGAAAAAGCCTCTCTTCTTTTTGGGGTGCTGCTGTGGAGGAGCAACGGGTCTCTGCGGAGGAGCCGTGTATTGTTGCTTTGGAGGTACAGTGTATTGCTGTTGTCTAGGCTGTGTCTGCTGCTGTGTCTGCTGCTGTGGCGGCACTTGTTGCTGCCGTGGCGGAGCTTGCTGTTGCTGGTTCTTGGGACTTCCCCAGGAGGAGAGCACGACTTCTCCTTCTTCTTCAGTTGCGGTGAAAAACACTTCACCGTTATTGTCAGGTTTAACCTGTTGTGACGCCGGTTTTCTTGGAGCTGCCGGTCTCTTTGGCTTTTCAGGCTTTGGCTCAGGTGCTTTCGGGGCCTCCTGTCTTGTTCCGCAGACAGAGCAGAATTTGGCGTCATCGCTGAGCTGGGTTCCGCAATTTGTACAGTATTTCATGGCTTATAGGTATTCGTTCACTTCTTTTATCGCTCCGGCACATTCTTCCACAACTTTTTCTAATGTAGTGCCGTACTGCTCCTTGAGGACAAGCCTCGCTTCTTCCAGGGTTATAGGA
>R25__coassemble_579_pt1 | contig 21544 bp, 17 predicted proteins | sample R25__metabat2_low_PE_028 | metagenome-assembled genome bin R25 | reverse complement strand
GCCTCTATCTTTTCATTCGATTCCACAACCTCCCTGGCCTTGTCAAAACCCAGGACCATCAGGTATGTTGCATAACCGTCCGCGATTGTGGCATCAGGAGCAACTACAGTAGCACTCAGAAGATTATGCTCAACCGGATATCCGGTCTTTGGATTTATGGAATGGGAAATCTTCTTGCCGTCCTTGATGTAGAACTTGCGGTAGTCTCCGCTGGTTACAAGGCCCTGGTTCTGGATATGAACTACAGCCTGGATGTCTTTTCCCGGAGAATTATTGCCGTCAACCGGTCGGTCTATACCCACATTCCAGAACTTGCCCTTTGGATTTACCCCTCTGGCGTAAACCTCTCCGCCAACCTCGACAAGGAAATTCTCCATACCCATTTCGGAAAATTTTGCCGCTATAAGGTCTGAAGTATAACCCTGTGCAATCGCGTTGAAGTTAAGCCTGCAACGCGGATCGTCCCTTTGGATGAGTATGCTGTCAGACCCGTCCCCCGCCTTGAGGGAGTCCACGTGGAAATGGTCCATCCCAACAAACTGGAGCACACTGTCTATCATGACCTGGGTAACTTCCGTCCCGGTTCTGAAGCCAAAGCCCCAGAGGTCAAAAAGCGGAGCCGCCGAAGCGTCGAACATTCCGAGGCTTTCTTCCGTCATCCTTACGGAAGCGAGGAAATTATCCAGGAATATCTTGTCTACGTGAGGATTCCCCTCTTCGTTGAAAGCGGTCAGGACTGATTCCTTATTGTATCCGCTTACGGAAAAGTCTATCCTTTCCAGAATAGCGTTCACGCTGTCCCTTACGGCAGCAAAGGAAGAATCGGAACTGACCTGGGGCTGGAACACTATGTGGAATGTCGTTCCCTGGGTTGTCCCGTCTATCGTATAATAACGGTTGTCCGGAGTGCAGCCGGCACAGGCCATAATCATGGCCGCAGCAAGAATAAAAAGATTATCCTTTGACATAATTTTCAGAGTTTGGGGTGGCACGATTTTCGTTGAAAGTGCCCTTCGGAACAAAGTTACGCAAATGTTCGTACATTTTTTCTTAAATTTGTGCGATATATCAAATTTTGAAAGATGAGAATTAAGTTCAGATATCTACTCCTGGTACTGGGAATGGTTCTGGTGGCAGCGTCCTGCCATAAGAAAGAAAAGACAAAACCTTATATGGAAGGCAACATGAATCCCCAGATTCCGGCCTATAAGGTTTGCGGAACTGCCTGTATTGGCTATACCGGGGGCATCGTGATTCCTTCCAGCGGAGTCAAATATTATTGGATAAACAATTACCGGACAAAAGATACTATCTGGAGAGAACCTGGTCAGCCTTACTACTTTGTCGTTCCTGACAGCCTTGCCAAGTACACCGTTACCGAGGTGGCCGTGGCTGACGGTTACTACAACGATATTTATCAGTCTTACGTTACCGCCATCATGCCTTGGCTGGGAGGTTCCGTAGTGGGACTGCCTGAACCGAAAGACTCCGTCCTGGACGCAAGGGACGAGCAGTACTATCACATCGTTGAAGTTGGTAATCTGGTATGGTTTGCAGAAAACCTCAACTATCACGCTAGCGGAAGCGGATATGAGAAGGCGGATGACATCGGATATGTAACCGGAAGACTCTACAAATGGGAAGAGGCTACCGGAGGTGAGTCCGGAACCGGACTGGGTGGTGGTCCTCAGGGAGCCTGCCCGAGCGGTTGGACAGTTCCTACCAACGAAGATTGGGAAGACCTGGCCAATGCCCTTACCGGGAAAGACCATCCTTTCTTCTCCCAGTGGAGCGGAGTGGGTAATTACGTGATGAATGAAGCCACATTCAACGGAGACCGTTTCTGGCCATTCAGCATATATACGGAATTTGACAACTCTGCCGGCTGGAACGCCCTGTCAGGCGGAATGAGCCAGCACGACCATAATAACTTCGAAGGTCTGCTCTCTTATGCCTACTTCTGGAGTTCATCAGACAAGGACTCCGATAACGCTTACTACAGGTATCTGTATTATGATCTTCCGGACTTCCCGTTCGGCTATGCCCTTAAGGACGGCCCTGGATTCTCCGTAAGATGCGTCAGAAAGAAATAGTTTCATTGAATCAATTCTAAATTACTTCAAATATGAAAAAACTCGGATGTCTCGCAATTATATTGATTGCGCTTATTTTTGTAGTCCTTTGGGGCTTTAGAAAATACAACTCCCTGGTTAAGGAAGAGCAGAATGTGGAAAGAGCCTGGTCTGACGTTGAAAACCAGTATCAGAGAAGGGCTGACCTCATTCCTAACCTTGTAGAGACTGTCAAGGGATATGCCGCCCACGAAAGCGAAACCCTCCAGAATGTTATCGAGGCAAGAGCCAAGGCCACCAGCGTTCAGGTTGATTCCAAGAATCTGAATGAAGAAAGCATCCAGCAGTATCAGCAGGCTCAGACAGAACTGGGAAGCGCCCTTGGAAGACTCCTTGTTTCCGTGGAAAGATATCCTGACCTGAAGGCAAACCAGAACTTCCTGGAGCTCCAGAGCCAGCTGGAAGGAACAGAGAACCGGATCAACAATGCCCGCGACGCCTTCAACAGCGCTGCCCAGACATACAACACAGCTATCCGCGTATTCCCTGCCAACCTGGTGGCAAAGATCACCGGATTCGACTCCAAAGCTTATTTCAAGGCAGCGGAAGGATCTTCAGAAGCTCCTAAGGTTCAGTTCTAATTCCTATAGCCGTGTTCTTCCATCACAGGCTGATAAAGAAGAGCGAGGAAAGGAAGATCGTATCGGCGATCAAGAAAGCCGAGAAGGATACTTCCGGGGAAATCCGTGTTCATATAGAAAGGAAATGCAAGGAGGGTGACCCTGTGGCCAGAGCCATATTCATCTTCAACGCCATCGGTATGTTCGACACCCGTGAGCGCACCGGAGTGCTCATATATATTTCCCTCAAATCCAAGATGTTCTCCATCATCGGCGACGTTGGAATCAACTCCGTCATCCCTCAGGATTTCTGGAACAGGATTAAGGAAGACTTGTCTTCTTTCTTCTCTCGCGGACAGATAACGGAAGGCATTATCGAAGCTGTCAACCAGACTGGAAAGATCCTTAAGGAACATTTCCCGGCAACAGAAGACAACCCTAACGAACAACCAGATGAAATCTCGTACGGCAAATAGGCTGTCCAGACTCATAATTGTCTGTCTCCTGCTGACTGCAGGCGCTACCTGTTTTGCCCAGAGAGGTATACTGGAAGAATTCAATCCTATCCGCCAGGAAAGGCTGGATTCCCTGAATGAGATTTCCCGCCAGGCTGCAGAACAGACTCTCAGGGATGTTGTCAAACGCGACAGCGAAGGGAATCTTATCGGAACATCCTGGGGGCCTACAACCGCAACCAAGCCTTATGTTCCTGTTTCAAAGCAGAATATACGAAATGCGGAAGAAGCACTGAAAAAAGCCAGAAAAGGAAAATCCGGACTCCCTTCCAGACCCAATCCTCCTCATCTTGTAAACGACTTTACCGGCATCCTTACCCAGGAACAGGTGGATCAGCTAACCATTAGATGCAACCAGTTTACCAACAAAACATCTAACCAGGTTGCCATCGTGATACTGCCTTACCTGTACGGCATGAACCGCGCGGACGCAGCCTACAAGATAGGAACGAGCTGGGGAGTTGGGCAGAGTAAATTCGACAACGGAGTTGTATTCTTGGTAAAGCCTAAAGTCGGCGACGAAAGCGGAGAAGTTTTCATAGCTCCCGGCAGAGCACTGGAACCTGTCCTGACGGATGCTTTCACAAAGAGAATCATTGAACTGAGGGTTATTCCGGCCTTCAAGGAAAACGATTATTTCAACGGTATCAACGATGCCCTCAACATAATCTTCCCGGTTGCCAGCGGAGAGGTTTCTACAGATGAATTCGCCTATAGCGAAGACGAAGAATCTCCACTGATGGGTTTCCTGGGCTTCCTGTTTGTTGCAGCAATATTCCTTCTGATTTCGTACCTTTTGAACAAGGATGACCGGAACAATAACTTCGGTAGCGGTAACCGAAGAAACGAAGACTTTACAACAGGGTATATTCTCGGCAATATTCTAAGCAGTCTTGCCCGCGGCGGATTCGGCCGTGGAGGTGGAGGCCATTCCGGCGGCTGGGGTGGCGGCGGACTCGGAGGCGGGTTCGGAGGTTTCGGCGGCGGAGGATTCTCCGGAGGTGGAGCCGGTGGAAGTTGGTAATTACCTTATTGTCTTCAGTACCGGCCTTTTGCCCCAGCCTGAATAAACGGTCTTCTGGTCTTCCTTGCTTATTTTCACATCGCGGTTTACCGGGCGGTCCTCATCGTTCAGAGAATGGGACATCAGCCATTCGTAAATCTTATCCATGTAGAAATATCTGGCAAGATAGGAGTGAGATGCTCCTATAAGCCACTCATATCTCAGACGTGAAGCCAGATGCTTGCTTTCAAGATCCTTGACAATAACCTGTGATGCCTTTATGCTTACCAGGTTGTCTGCCGTTCCATGGATTATCCACAGCGGAACCTGACCCATAGGACTTACGTCCTTTGCTGTTGTTCCGCCGCAAAGGGCAACGGCTGCCGCAACCCTTTCAGGACATGCTGCCACAAAGTCCAGGGTTCCATAGCCTCCAAGGCTCATTCCCAGGACATAGACCCTTGCGGTATCATAAGGATATTCTTCTTTCAGCCAATCTAGGATGGCGCACAGTTTCTTAGGATTCCACCACTCTCCGGGATTCTGGGGAGCAACCACCAGGGCGGGTATCGTCCTTCCCCTTTCCACGCAATCTATGCTGCCATATCGGCGAACCTTCTCAAGGTCATTCCCGCACAGGCTTTTGCCGTGAAGGAAAAGCACCAGCGGAGTGTCTTTGCACAATGTGTCCTTGCGGTCATATCCTGCCGGGGTATAGAGCCAGAAATTGTAGCTCCCCTCAACCTTTTTCCTCATGGCCCTGAGCACAGGCTCCCTAACCTTCATCAGGCTGTCCTTTATCTGTGCAATCCTAATGCTGTCCGCTCTCAAACTGTCTGCCACGATCTGCATCCGAAGGCTGTCTTCCTCCACCATCCTTACAAACTTTCCCTGCGCCTTCCCCGCTACCGGGAGCAGAAACACAAAACAGAACAGCAACAATGATCTATAGTACCTCATAATGCGGTAAATTTCCGTTAATTATTTTATCACGAACTTGAAAATGCCGTTCACCCTGGAACCAACAACGGCGGCATTTCCGGCAACGGTCGGGGAAGACTCAAAGTTGTAGGCCACCTTCTTTGTGTAGATGACCTGACCAGTCTTGCCCTCAATCAGGTAAATATTACCTTCCCCGTCTCCCGTGAATATGTACATATTTTTTTCCTTGTCATAGAAGGCAACCGGAGAAGACCAGCAGAACTGTTTCAGAGGAACGCTGTACAGAATGCTGCCGTCTTCTGTTGAAAGTGCCATCAGTTCTCCGTTGGTCTTGGCTGCCTTGTTACGGCATACGTTTGCAAAAATCATCCCGTTGCAGTCCCCTGCCCCAAGCAGCGGCGTGGAGTACATTCCGCCATCCAGGATCTTTCCACCAAGGTCTATTCTCCTGCAAGGAATCTTCTGTTCCCACACCACGGTACCGTCCAGGCCGTTGATCTTGATGAAGAAGCAACTGCCACTCATACCCTGGCGGTCCACCTCGCTGGCTGCATATACATACGGAATACCGTTTTCTACGCGGCAAACAACCGTTCCGTCTGAATCATCGTGATTCCAGTAATGCCAGACCGGTTTCATCGTGTTCAGGTTCACGCAAAGGATGTTTCCGGCATTGTCCTGGAACCAGCCATAGTTCCTCCATATTGCTATGCTGGATTCTATTCCCGGAGCTGCTCCGTTAACCTTGTATCTAAGGGTCTGGAGAAGTTTCAGGCTACCCTGTTCCCTCTCAAACTTGTAAAGGCTTCCATTCTCTCCCGGCCATATCAGATAGCCTCCGGCCACAACCGGAGAAGAATCGAAAGCTCCCCAGTTCCTCCAAGCCTTTTTGTCTGAAAACTTGTAGGTTATCTCGTGTTTGAGAAGGTCCACTACAAGAAGGCACATAGGAGTCTTTCTGGAAACTCCATGACCTATGTACAGGTTGTTCAGTTCCGGATCCAGCGATGGAGAACCTTTTATGGTATTGAGTACGTCCAGGTCAGGACGGCTTCTTTTGCCTGTATTGAAATCCAGGAAGTAGGCTTTTGAATTCAGCGATGCGAAAAAGATTTCCTCCTTTTCCCCGTCGCGGACATAAATCGGCTGGCCGGTCCATCCGGTCCCGCCTCCCCAGTTTCCCAAACTTGTCTTGTAATTATCTTCAGGAGTGTTGAACTGCCAGGCGATCTCCACGGTTTCAGGCCTCTTTTCCAGAGTTCCCCCGAAGGAAGCATCACGGAGCATATTCCTTCTGAAAGTAAATGAGGAATTATCCGCAGCATAGCGGTCTTCCACGTCCTTTAGGAAATAATCAAGACTATCTTCCTGTTCTACCACAAAAGAAACCTTTTTCGCGGAAGCGTACACCGTATCCGGCAGATACAGCTCTTCCAGTGGAACTTGCTTCGGTAGAGTGTCATTTTCGCCCGGTTTCGGTTCAGTAGCCTGGCCTCCACGGCAGGCGGTGGACAAAAGGATAATCGCTGAGAAAAACAATACTTTCATCTTAGAATTTGCTAACTTTGGGGGTGTAAAGGTAATTATTCTGTTTTGAATTATTAGGCAAAGCATATAATGGAGAACTTTAAGGAACGCCTGGCTGCGTTAAGGAGGTCTCTTTGACTACGACGGCAAGGTCAAAGAAATAACTGAAAAAGAAAAAGTTACAACATCTGCCGGCTTTTGGGATGACCCTAAGGAGGCAGAAGCATTCGTAAAGAAACTCTCAGCCGTAAAATATTGGGTAAAGGAACTGGACTCCCTTAAGAGCGAGGGAGAAGACCTCGACGTGCTTAAGGAAATGGAAGCCTCTGAAGAAGAAATCGCCGAGGCTGAAAAAGCTCTGGAGACACACCTCGATGATATTGAGTTCAGAAGTAGGCTGGCCAACGAGGGATATAACCTCGGAGCCCTGGTAAAGATCAATTCCGGTGCAGGCGGCACTGAGGCCAACGACTGGAGCTCCATGCTTATGAGAATGTACTCCAGATGGGGAGAGAGGAATGGCTACAAGGTAACCGTCACCGATCTTCTTGAAGGAGACGAGGCCGGCATCAAATCAGCCACCCTGCAAATTGAAGGAGACTATGCATACGGCTATTTGAAAGCCGAGAACGGCGTTCACCGCCTGGTAAGAATCTCCCCTTACAATGCCCAGGGAAAAAGGCAGACCACTTTCTCTTCTGTATTTGTGTATCCTCTTGTAGATGAGAGTATTGAAATAGTCATCAACCCGTCCGACCTGGAGTGGGACACCTTCCGTTCATCCGGAGCCGGAGGCCAGAACGTTAACAAGGTGGAGACCGGAGTCAGGGTAAGGCACATCCCAACGGGAATAGTGGTGGAAAACACAGAGACCAGAAGCCAGCTGGACAACCGCCAGAATGCTCTCCGAATCCTCAAATCACACCTCTACGAACTGGAACTCCAGAAGAAAAGGGCAAAGCAGGCTGAACTCGAGGGCCAGAAGAAGAGAATCGAATGGGGCAGCCAGATAAGAAGTTATGTCCTTCATCCGTACAAGATGGTAAAAGACCTCCGTACCGGAGAGGAAACAGCCGACACCCAGGCCGTACTTGACGGAGACCTTAACGAGTTTATGAAGGCCTTCCTGATGGGCAAGAAAAGAGGCGACAAAGACATCGAAGAAGATATCGAATAAGAACAAAGCAATAAAACATAAACTGATATGGCATATAAATACGAACCTATGTTTCAGCTTGGTGAAGACACCACTGAATACTATCTCCTGACAAAAGACCACGTAAGCGTGGGAGAATTTGAAGGTCATCCTATCCTCAAGGTGGATGCAGAAGGCCTCAGGATGCTTGCAAACCAGGCTTTCCGCGATGTGAACTTCCTGCTCCGCCCCGAGCATAACAACCAGGTAGCAAAGATCCTCAGCGATCCTGAAGCTTCCGACAACGACAAGTATGTAGCCCTGCAGTTCCTTCGCAACGCCGAGGTTGCTGCAAAGGGCAAACTTCCTTTCTGCCAGGATACCGGAACCGCCATCATCCACGGCGAGAAAGGCCAACAGGTCTGGACAGGTTTCGACGATGCAGAAGCCCTTTCAGACGGAGTTTACAAGACTTACACCGAGGAGAACCTGCGCTACAGCCAGAACGCTCCGCTTACAATGTACAAGGAAGTCAACACCAAGTGCAACCTCCCTGCCCAGATAGACATTGAGGCTTCCGAGGGAATGGAATACCGCTTCCTGTGTGTAGTAAAAGGCGGCGGAAGCGCCAACAAGAGCTACCTATACCAGATGACAAAGGCTGTCCTCAATCCTGACACCCTGGTTCCTTTCCTGATCGAGAAGATAAAGAGCCTTGGAACCGCAGCCTGCCCTCCTTACCACATCGCCTTCGTAATCGGAGGTACCTCAGCAGAGAAGAACCTGCTCACCGTTAAACTCGCTTCAGCCAAGTTCTACGACAGCCTCCCTACTACCGGCAACGAGAGCGGAAGGGCTTTCCGCGACATTGAGCTTGAAAAGCAGGTTCTGGAAGAAGCATATAAGATAGGACTTGGCGCTCAGTTCGGCGGCAAGTATCTGGCTCACGACATCAGGATCATCCGCCTTCCGCGCCACGGCGCAAGCTGCCCTATCGGACTTGGCGTAAGCTGCTCTGCAGACCGTAACATCAAGGCAAAGATCAACAAGGACGGTATCTGGATCGAGAAACTCGACGACAATCCTGGAAGACTGATTCCTGAAGAACTCCGCAAGGCCGGAGAAGGCAACGCCGTCAAGATCGACCTCAACCAGCCAATTCCTGAAATCCTGAAGATACTCACCAAATATCCTGTCTCCACAAGGCTTAGCCTCAATGGAACCATTGTAGTTGCTAGAGACATAGCCCACGCTAAACTCAAGGAAAGACTTGACAGCGGAGAAGGACTTCCACAGTATTTCAAGGATCATCCTGTATTCTATGCAGGCCCGGCCAAGACTCCAAAGGGAATGCCTTCAGGCTCCTTCGGCCCTACGACCGCAGCCCGTATGGACCCTTACGTTGACCTGTTCCAGAGCCACGGTGCAAGTATGATTATGCTCGCCAAGGGTAACCGCAGCCAGCAGGTAACAGATGCCTGCAAGAAGCACGGCGGCTTCTACCTGGGCAGCATCGGAGGTCCTGCAGCCATCCTGGCCCAGAACAACATCAAGAGCGTGGAGTGCCTCGAGTATCCTGAACTCGGAATGGAAGCCATCTGGAAGATTGAGGTGGAAGACTTCCCTGCATTCATCCTCGTGGATGACAAGGGCAATGACTTCTTCGCCAAGTTCAAATAGGTGGCGATCAAATCGCTGAGTCTCACCCATTAAAACATATAGTCCTGCGGAGAAAACACCGCAGGACTATATATTTACATACCTGACTTTCAGGTTACTGTCCGCCACTAATAATATACCGGACAAAGCGGTCAATAATATCCATCATCTCAGGCTCAGCCTTCATGGCGTCGTTACGCAACTCGCTTAGAAATTTAATCTTGAACCTGAGTTCCTTAAGCTCCTCTAGCCTCATCTCGTAACTGTCTGAGCTCTCTCCTGGGCGTGGAGACTTAAGGTCTGCAAACTGTTGTTCCAGCCCATTAATGGCAGCCGTCTTCTCCGCCGTATAGTCCTTCACTTTCCACAAAGGAATCGGAGGAGCATCCGGAACATTTACAAACACATTGAAAGCCTTTACCGAAAAGCCTTTCTTTGAACAATCCGCACTCAGCACATAGCTTAACTTTACGCCAATCCCCAGCTCGACAGACTCCTGGTTCTGGGCTATAAAAGCCTCTGCCCTCTGCTGCTTCACCGTTTTCGGAGATTTGTGCTTTACAACCCGCGCAACCGTACTCCCCTCCCCTGCAGGCACATCCTGCGCCTGCATATTAACCCAGGAACCGAACAGCAGCGCCAGTGCTCCAATGAATATTTTCCTGAAAGTTTTCACAACATATCACGGCTAATCAACATTGATAATGGTGGTGCCGTAATCGGCAGGATTTATTTCCGCAATTAGCCATTTTCTCAAAGTTAAGAAAAAAAATAGCGGTAAATCAAAGATTTACTGCTATAATCATCCAATTGTTGGAATCATGGGATTTATTTTTTATTTTTGTTTGATGTAATGAGAATCGCGATGAGATCAGTAAAAGCATTATGGATGGTGGCTGCCCTGGCGGCCGTTTTTTCTTTATGGTCCTGCAAGAATAATAACTCTGGAAATCCGGCAGATCCGTCTATAAAGGTTAATGACAGCAAGGAGACCAAAGCGGTTCAGGAGGTGAAGATAGATGTAGTGTATCTTGCAAACCTGTACTGCAAGACTACAGATTTGGACAAGGCCAGGATATTCCTTGGCAAGGTCACTGACTCTCTGTTTACGGTAGAGAAAGATGTGGAGAATAACTACGCTGCGGTTTATGCCCAGGCTCAATACGAGAACTCGTTGAAATTCTATATGTGGACAGACAAGGACGGAGAGAAGATCCTGGGGGTTAACCTTACGGAATCGGGAGAAAGAGGGCACAACAAAAGATCCCTTCAGTTTTTCACATATGATGCAAGGCTGAATCTGGTGGTTCCGTGCAAAAGGCTGAACGAAGTCATAACCAACAAGGTAATGTCCATGAGAAGGAACCTCTCGCTGTTTGTGTTCAGGATTCCGACCGGTCCCGAGGACGAGAACATCACCATGGGCTACTGGGAGAAGAAAGACAAGGAAAAATACAACGAGCTTGTCTTCGTGTGGGACGGCCACACTTTCAACGTCAACTGATTATTTCGAAGCCTGTTCCCTCAGCCACTGGATGAACGGCATAAGACATTTGGCGGAAGGCTCTGCGGTGCGTTCCGCCATTTTTATATGCTCGCCCATTCCGCCCAGAATCTCAAAGCGGAAATCAGGGTCGTTGACATAATCTCTCTGAACGGGATTCTTGCCTTCAATCAGCTGGATGGCCTCATCGGTCATCGCCTCAAGTTTGAGAAGCCATGGGCGTATGTCATTGTAGAACAAACGGTCAGATTCGCTTGAAGAATCTTTCATCTTTTTTATCGCGATGCAGGAAGCATTCAGCTTTTTCAGTTCGCCGAGCAAGGTGCCAGGAGCGGGCTTCCCCTTCTCAACTGACTGCTTGTATCGCGATACAAGGTATTCGAACTGGTCAAAGTCATAGTATCTGAGAGCCGGAATGATCTTCTTCAGATCTTCCGACCTTTCCGTTCCCACTACCGCAGGAAGGGCGGCCTCCCAGCTGCGGATGCTGTTGAAGGCGGCGGTATTCCAGGAATAGTCTGCCGTGCTGAAAAGGCCTATCTTGGACAGCTCTCCCTGCTGCATGGGGTTCACTATCAGCGTGTTTGCTCCGGTAAGATATTGCTCCAGAGTTGAGGTGCTGTAAATATGGGTCTCGTCCCTGAAGTTTGTATATGCATCGGCGATGAAAAGCTTGGTCATGTCCGCATCGTTGCACAGGTAGTTCCACCACCAGCTGGTGCTTCTTCCCAGCCAGGACTTGACTTTTGCAAGGTCATAGTTGTTCGGTACAGACCAAACGTTTGCTCCCGTGATGTAGATGTTCACCTTCTGGGGTACCGGAGTCAGGCTCTGGAAGAAAGCCTTTGCCTGGTCCTCGTCCACCCAGGAATAGGCATAGAGCTGCGGCACATAATGCAGCGGCTTTACCGTATCTGCCGGAGCTGTTCCCGTCTTGTTCCAGCGCTTGTCCATAGTCTGCTGAAGCAGAGTCAGATTGTCTGCGCACTGCTTTAGGATCTTAGGGTCAGAAGACACTCCCACATCGTCCACGAACACTCCGAACTGCCTTATTCCCAAAGAGTACATACTCTCGAACTTTTTCATTATGTGAGGGATGATATCCTTGTCTTTGCCTTCCGCAAAGGCCTTGCCCGGATGGATGGCCCAGATGAAATCCACCTTGCACTGCCTTGCAGTTTCTGCTATATCCTTCATCATGTCCTGAGTAAGATACCCTACCCTTTCCTGCTCAGCAGTAATAGATGTCGGATACGGCTCGCTCCAGTACCTTGAATGGTAAGGATCGCTCTTTGCCCCGTACATATAGGTGTTCAGCTTGTATCTTGCCATGAACCTGAACAGATCCTTTGTAACCGCCGCAGAATAAGGCACTCCATAGTATCCCTCTATTACTCCGCGATGCTTCACGTCTGCCCAGTCGTAGATTGTGACTGCAGGATGGAAATAGTGATCCATAATCTGCTCCAGCGTTGCCAGGCCATAGAATACGGCGTCTGTATTGATTCCCAATATGAGAACTTGCGCCGGCCTTTCAAACTTGGCAGGATTCTCAGCTCCGGAAACCTTTTCCTCCAGCACCTGATCGCTTGTAAGACAAAGAATGTGATTGTCATAAGTTCCCATCTTTTCATGTTTTCCCATTTCAATGTAAAACTTGTCCAGTTTCAAAGTATCAGCCATCTTGTCCACAACGCCCCCCGAGCCGCAAATGCCAAGAAGAATGTTGAAGTGCTTCTTTTTGTAACTGTCTGAGAATTCATATTCAAATCCTCTTTCAGAAAGAATCTGCTCAGCTCTGGCTATTGTAACTTCATCAATTCCCTGTTCTGCCACAATATTCACCTTTCTTTTTGCATTTTTCACAAAATAACCATTCCATTTTACAGCTTCAGTCAGTGATTCTGGATTAACCATCTTTTTGGGAGTTGGATATATTTTGTAGTACAAGGCACCGTTCCAAAATCCATTCATAGCTTCTGCTGGCCGCTGGGGCATCTGAAGAGATGGATTATAAACAATATCTGATGTATTTTGGCTATAAACAAAACTGCAAAAGCACATCAAAAAAACAGTTAAACCTATTGCACAAATATTCTTTTTCATCGCGATAATTATTTCATATTTACTTGTATAACTCTTTTCAAAACAATTCGGATGGATTGATGCTGAGGAACTCTTCAGCCCTCATACCTCCGTCACCTATTACCAGACAAAGCTTTGGATGGAAAAGATTTTTGAACTCACTCAAGCCTTTGTTCCATTTGTCTTCATTGCTCTTGACTTCAACTGCAACAAGTTTTCCTTTCTTTTCCAAAACATAATCAACCTCACAGCCAGTGCCAACACGCCAATAATACACTTTATAATCTCCGGCGTATGCATAACTCATAATATGAGCGCCTACGGCCGATTCGTATAACCGGCCCCACAATTTTCTGTCAGACAGACACTCTTCCAGACTCTTGTCTAAATAAAGAGTCATGAGAGCATTGTTGAAAACCTGATGCTTTGGAACAGAGTTCTTCCTTCGGGCCAAATCTTTGGCATATTTGTTAAGCCCTGCAACCAACCCGGCCTGAGACAAAAGGTTAAGGTAGCCGGCTATGGTAGTCGTATTGCCGGCATCATTCATCTGCCCCATCATTTTGTTAAGAGCCAGTTCCTGTCCGGAATATGCACTTGACAGCTCAAAGGTCTGCCTCAGTAAAGCAGGCTTTCCTATGTTCTCATTCACTAGAATATCTTTGCTAATGGTGGCGTCAACAATAGAACCGCTGATATAATTCTGCCAGCGGTCCCTGTCTTGCACCAGAGCAGCAGCTCCTGGATAAGCTCCAAAATAGACAAACTCTTCCAAAGAAAAGCCGAATGCATCGCGCATCTCCGCAAAAGACCAATGAGAAAGGACTATACGCTCATACCTTCCTTGCAGGCTGTCTGCCAATCCTTTATCCAGCATCACTCTGGAAGATCCAAGTAGAAATACCTTGAGAGGTATATCGTTAAACGTATCACTGTCCCACTCTTTCTTGACTATTTCGCTCCATCCGGATATTTTCTGGATTTCATCTATTATCAATATCAGTTGCGGCAACTTCTCAACCTTTATCTTTACTCGCGCCGCATCCCAGCAGTTGCTGATCCAGGCAAATCCGGAAGCAGGAATGGCATCAGCCGTATAAAACAGGTACGGTATATCCTGAGAGGACACAACCTGCTTCATCAAAGTGGACTTGCCAACCTGACGAGGCCCCATTATCACCTGAATAAACCTGCGTTGTTCAGACATTCTTTGAGAAAGTATATTATACTGAAACCTCTTATACATAGATACTTATTTCAATAATTACAGATTTTACTCAATACACTGAGCAAATTTACTCAATAGAATGAGAAAAAGCAAATATCATATGTCTTTTATTGCCTTCTCTATCAGTTTGGATGGAAAGCCTTTCGTGCGGGCAAATGCAACAAGGGCCGCTTTGCTCTGGAGAGATGAGTTCCGGAGTTTCGTCTGAAGGGAGTAGATTTTTCTCTGAACAGAAGCCCTTTGTTTGTAGCACTCTTTAGAATCTTTCAGCTGCCGCTCCAGAACTTTCAGCTTTCGATGGTCTTCGGCGGCTTTCCTTTCTGCCCTCTTTCCCAGATCTTTACGCTTTTTGGAAAGAAGATCTGTGAGGATCTGGATGGCAAGGTCATCCTGCTGGTTTACAGCTTCCTCTGCGATGGATTGATCTACTCCCGCATCGCTGAGGCCCCTTAGGATTTTTTCAGGACCCCACTTGGAAAAGCGGAGTTTGTCACGGGTAAAAGCTTTGGCAAAGCGGGCGTCGTCTATGTATTTGTCTTTTACGAGACTGTCTATGATATGCTTTATTTCAGTTTCGGGAATCTCGCGTTTGACCAGCCACTTGCGGGCTTGTCCGGAAGAGATTTCTCTTCTGGAACACTCCGCCATCAAACGTGTCCTGACCTCCTGGGAATCCATATCCTAGAAGAAATATCCGAAGGACAGATATGCCCCTATCTTCTTCTTGTTGATATCGCTCCAGTGGAGGTTGAATGTCAGAGGACCAAGTTTGGTCTGCATAGAATACTGAGTGCCTAAACCCCAGTAGCCTTTGCGGTCGAAGCTGAGCATCTTGTCCGCACTCTTGTCTGTGCGCAGATAATTTACTATTGCATAGAAGTAGTGCTTTTTGCCGACTTTCTTGCGGACATCCACCCTGAATACGGAAACCGAATTGTCAAAGGCGTTGGCATAGTTGATTCCGATGAAAGGAATCTGATGCTCGAAGTAGCGGCTTGGTTCAGAGCCTCCAATGAAGTTATAGAAAGGAATCTCCATACGGTTGCGGATATTGATTCTCCCATAGACGTGAGGCTGTACGGCAAAGCCGTTCCGCAGCGGGATTATGGTAGAGAAGTCTAACCTGAAAGAAGTGAAAGGCTTGAAATCGTGATGAATTCCCAACAGATAGGCAGAGGCGTCTATCTGCAAATAATGGCCGCTTTCAGGGAAGTACCTGCTGTCCCTGGTATCCATTATTGCACGGCCGAATATTGAGAAATAGGTCTTAGCCCTGATTCTCTCCTCAACATCGCGTTCAGTCATGAACTTGGAGAACTTGAAGTTTTCCATGCGGGTTCCGAGTCTCGTATTAAAATTCCTGAAATACTTGATGTTGGCGAAAGCCGCCTCCAGACCTTGATAGACAAATGAAATGTTGTTCCGGGCTGTTTTGTCGGAATAGATGTTCACGTCTTTCTTGGCGATGGTATATTCTACTTCCAAACGAGGGAAAGTGCGGAACACGTAATCGTAACCTAATTTCAAATACGGGTTCAAGCTCAGGCGGGCCGTAAGGTCGCCTTTGGAGCCGTGAAGCGCAGACTGGTTAATACCAAGCCTGACAAGCATCGCCGCAGCCTCTTCAGTATCGTACCTTGCTCCTATGCTAACTATATTGGAAGCACCCTTGAGGAACTTGAACCTGAGGTTATACTCAGGAACACCGGAGCCTGCTTCTGTATCCTGGTTCTTCGTAAGTGTATAAGTAATCTGAGAAAAGGCTTGCGTGCCTGTGAAAAGAGAGAGAGCATTGTTGATCTGCACTCCGCTCACCACCGTATGTTCCTGTAAACCAGCCAGCTTTAGAAGCCATTTACGATCCCAGTCGTCCACACCGTCAAGGGTTATGGTTCCTATTTTCAGTCTGGTCTTGTCTATCTCTACAGCTCTGTTCACCAGCTTTTCGTCACGGTTCTCGCCGATAAGCTTTGCCAGGGCACGAAGCATCTCGTCCCTTTCGTCAGCAGCTTTGTAACCGTTATACATCAGGGAGTCTACAGCTTCTTTTGTAAAACTCAAGGTTCCGTATTTGGACACGTCCGGACGGATATATATGTCTGTATTCTTCTGGTTTTCCATAAACCTGTCATTTCCCATTAGACCGATCAGCTGCATCAGAACAGCGTCTATGCTCTTCAGGTCCTCTGCCGATGCAAGGTCGGACTGAACATCCACTCCAATGACTATGTTGGCTCCCATCTGCTTTGCTACATCCACAGGGAAGTTGTTGACCACGCCGCCGTCCACGAGCACTTTGCCGTCTATGGTCACCGGAGCGAAGAAGCCCGGTATAGCCATACTGGCTCTCATGCTCAAAGGGAGATATCCGTGGTCAAGCACAACCTCGTCTCCAGTAGCTAGGTCGGTGGCTATGCAGGCGAACGGGATAGGAAGAGTCCTAAAATCAATGGAGTCCTGATAACCTACAGCCAGACCGTTGAGAAGATTGAGCACATTATTTCCTTTAACGAAACCGCCAGGAAGGGAGAAGCCTTTCTTCTCTTCCTTTTTCTTTGAAGTTAAATTCTCTATGGCAAGAGAAGAAAACGGGATGCTGATAAAGTACTTGTCATCTTCCTGCTTTACGGAGAAGTTCATGTCTTCTCTCTTGATGTTGTCGGAGAGCAGATAATCCCAGTCCGCATTGGAGATAATGGTATCCATCTGCGAGGAAGTGTAACCCATTTCATACAAACCTCCTATGAGCGCACCCATAGAAGTGCCCACAATCACGTCCGGTTGAATTCCCACTTCTTCTAGTTTTTTGATTGCACCTATGTGCGCCGCGCCCTTGGCTCCTCCGCCGCACAATACAAGACCTACCTTTATCCTCTTCTGGGGTTTTGCGTCCTTGGCATTTTTCTGGGCCGGAACTGTTCCTGCAACCATCAGGATTACAAGAAACGAAAGCAACAGTTTTTTCAACTTATCCATAGATATTGTTTGTTAGGTTATTCTTTTCTTTTCCGCTCAGCATACCGCATGCGGCTTCAATGTCCTGCCCCCTTGACGCCCGTAGGGTTGCAGTGATTCCGGCATTGTTGAGCCTGTCCTCAAAAGCCTGGACAGCCTTCATGGAGGAAGGAATATATTCAGTGTCACCGATATCGTGGAATCTAATCAGATTTACCCTGCATTCCAGTCCCTTGAGCAGAGACACCAAGGCATCCGCATGCCGAGGGGTATCGGTAAGGCCTTTGAACATTATGTACTCGAAGCTTACCCTCCGCTGCCCGGTAAAATCGTAGCGGCGGATGATCTTGAGTGTTTTCTCCAGAGGAAAAGCTGCCTCGGATGGCATCAATGAAAGCCTCTCCGCGTGGAACGGATTGTGGAGACTTATGGCCAGATGAGCTCGGCTTTCTTCCAGGAACCTTTCAAGAGGAGACTTTTCCTGGTCTTTAACGGCTTTGTTTACACCGATGGAACTTACGGTTATCCTCTTCGGGCTCCAGGCACATCCCCAGTCAGAGGTCAGCACTTCTACAGCCCTGAGCACATTGTCCAGATTGTCGAAAGGCTCCCCCATACCCATAAAGACAGCATTGGTAAGTTCTTCCGCCTCATCGATGAGGAAAAACTGGGAAAGGATCTGAGCAGCGTCCAGATTGCCGTGAAAACCCTGCCTTCCAGTCATGCAGAAACGGCAGCCCATCCGGCACCCCGCCTGGGAAGACACGCACAGAGTCTTGCGGTCCCCGTCGGGAATCATCACGGCCTCCACGAAATTGCCGGAGAAATCAAACAGATACTTGCGGGTGCCGTCTTTGCTTAGGGCATATTTGAAATAAGGAACGGCCCCTATCTCATATTTCTCTTCCAGAAGCTGACGTGTCTTCAGGGAAAGATTTGTCATCGCGGAGAATGAAACCGCCCTTTTCTGATAAAGCCACTGGCATAACTGCTTTGCGGTAAAGGTAGGAAAACCTTCCTCAAGGCAAATGGCCTTGAGCTCTTCCAGAGTCGAGCCCAGCAGCTTCTTCTTCATTTTTCAAAAAAATCCAAAAAATTCCGCACTTTGACGGATATTGACAAAGTTACATATTTTTTTTGCATCGTGAATTCAGTATATTTGTAAGGTTAAACACAACTAAAAATTATCATTATGGCTAAAGAGAAAGAGAAAACTGCCGCAACCGTGCAGAATGATGGCGTAAACGCCGAGAAGCTGAAGGCCTTGCAGGCCACGCTGGACAAGATTGAGAAGGATTTCGGCAAAGGTACGATCATGAAGTTGGGAGACCAGCCAAAATTCGACGTTTCAATTATCCCGACAGGTTCCATAGCATTGGACCACGCGTTGGGAATCGGAGGATATCCTAGAGGAAGAGTTATTGAGATTTACGGACCGGAGAGCAGCGGAAAGACCACTTTGGCCATCCATGCCATCGCTGAGGCCCAGAAGGCTGGTGGAATCGCAGCCATGATTGATGCCGAGCACGCATTCGACCGCACCTACGCCAAGAAACTGGGTGTGAATGTGGATACTTTGCTAATCTCCCAGCCGGATAACGGCGAGCAGGCCCTGGAAATCGCAGACAGCCTGATCCGTTCAGGAGCAATCGATATCGTAGTCATAGACTCCGTGGCCGCCCTGACTCCAAAGGCTGAAATCGAAGGAGATATGGGAGACAGCAAGATGGGTCTCCAGGCAAGGCTGATGAGCCAGGCTCTGAGAAAGCTTACCGCCAACATCTCAAAGACCAACACCTGCTGCATTTTCATCAACCAGCTCAGGGAAAAGATCGGCATCATGTTCGGTAACCCTGAAACCACAACCGGCGGTAACGCCCTTAAATTCTACGCATCCGTACGTTTGGATGTCAGGAAACTCTCCCAACTCAAGGATGGAGACGACGCTACCGGCAACCGTGCCAGGGTAAAGGTCGTAAAGAACAAGATGGCCCCTCCTTTCCGCAAGGCCGAATTCGATATTGTCTTCGGCGAAGGCATTTCCAAATTGGGAGAGATCGTGGATCTTGGAGTTGAACTGGGTGTGATCAAGAAGAGCGGCAGCTGGTTCAGCTACGGAGAAAGCAAACTGGCACAGGGAAGAGATGCCGTAAAGCAATTGCTTAAGGACAATCCTGAACTCTGCGAAGAAATAGAGGGTAAGGTTAGAGAAGCCCTCAAGGGTGTCAACGACTGACAATCCGAATGATAGACCAGGCGACCATAGCAAGGATCCGGGACGCTATAGACATCGTCCAGGTAATCGGAGACTTTGTCCCTTTGAAAAGGCAAGGCTCCGATTATGTCGCATGTTGTCCTTTCCACCAGGAGAAGACCCCTAGCTTCCACGTCTCTCCGTCCAGGCAGTATTTCAACTGCTTCGGATGCCACGAAAAAGGCAACGCCATAGGCTTTCTGATGAAGCATGAGCAGATGACTTATGTGGAGGCTCTGAAATGGCTTGGCAACAAATACGGGATCGAGGTCAACGACGTCCAGGAAAGCTTTGAGGAAATCCAGAAGAAGAATCATCGAGACTCCCTGCTTATAATCAACGAATACGCCGGAAAGTATTTCACCAACGCCCTTCTGAACACTGAAGAGGGACGTAGTGTGGGGTTATCATATTTCAGGGAGAGGGGCTTTACAGACGAAACGATCAAGGAGTTCCAGCTCGGATATTCCAAGAAGGAGAAAGACGCCTTCACAAAAGACGCAATTGCAGCGGGTTACAAGAAAAACCTGCTTCTGGAACTGGGTCTTTCCGTAGAAAAGCAAGACGGCCCCTATGCCGGAGAAATTTCGGACAAGTTCCACGAAAGGGTCATGTTCCCTATCCGTTCCGTCAATGGCAAGATCGTGGCTTTCGGAGGAAGGATCCTTTCTTCCGAGAAGAGCCCGGTCAAGTACATGAACTCTCCGGAAAGCGAGATATATCACAAGAAAAAAGTTCTTTACGGACTTTACGAGGCCCGCAACGCCATATCGCAGAGCAAGAATTGCTATCTGGTGGAAGGCTACACGGATGTTATTTCCATGCACCAGGCCGGAATCCAGAATGTGGTGGCCAGCTGCGGAACCGCCCTTACGGATGAGCAGGTTCTGTTGCTGAAAAGGTTCACCCAGAAAATCACCATCATCTACGATGGAGACCAGGCTGGAGTCAATGCGGCGCTTAAGGGAATAAATCTCTTCCTTCAGAAAGGAATGAACGTCAAGGTAGTTCTGATTCCTGGCGGAGAGGATCCTGATTCCTTTGCCAGAACCCATAAACGGGAAGAGATTGAAGACTTCCTGGAAAAAAGCGAGGAGGATTTCATTGTCTATCAGTTCCGGAACCTTTCCAAAAACCTTAACGGCGATCCTTACGAGGAAGGGAAAATGATCAATGAGATTGCCCTGAGCGTCTCCATGATAGACGATGCCGGTATACGTTCCGCCTATATAACCAGAGCGTCCGACCTGTTGGGCATCGGAAGGGAAGACTTCACTGAAAAGGTCAACGCGCTTCGCCAGGAAAGGATGAGCCAGGCTTCCTCCTACCAATCCGGGCAGAGACAATATGTTTCCAGGCAAGATCCTAACGCTTACCGCAGAGCTACAGGACAGAAGACTCCTGCAGACAAGGCGGAAGACGAACTCCGCAAAAGCGAGCAGGACCTGCTCTATCTTCTTCTCAAGTTCGGAAGGCAAACCCTGCATAATCTCAACAACGCCATGGTGGGAGTGGAAAAGGTCTACGAGCCGTCTGTGGCGGAATACATAAAGCAGACCCTTCAGGTTGACGGTCTTCAGATTACGGATCCCGTCCTCAAGAAAATCTATGACCTGTACTTTGAAAACATAAAGGCCGGAGACAGCACAACGGAAGTCGAGAGATTTTTCATGAGCAGTATGGAACAGGAGATCTCAGATACCGCCATAGAGATTCTGTCTTCCTCTTACCGCTTCCGGAGCGAGAAAATAGAAAACTCCGTGGAGAGTCTGGGAAAGAATTTGTCTTCGGTTTTACCGAGAACCGTTTACGTATATAAATCAAAAGTTATAAATTCGCGCCTTGCAACCTTGCGTAGCAAACTTCTGGGTCTTGATCCTTCCCAGGAAGAGGAAAGCAAAATGCTGACAAGACAGATCCAGCAGCTATCCACGATTAAGAGCCGGCTTCAGCGCGAGGCAAAATTCGCCAATTAGAAAAGATATGGAAAAGTATTTAAAGAGACATCTCATTACCGAAGATCTTCCTTACGCCAACGGAAGTGT
>R25__coassemble_478_pt1 | contig 23822 bp, 11 predicted proteins | sample R25__metabat2_low_PE_028 | metagenome-assembled genome bin R25 | reverse complement strand
AGAGTGGGGAGATCCTGAAGACATGGTCATCTACAGAAACAACTTCGACAAGGAACATGCAACCCAGACCTACGGAAGCGGCACAAGCTGGCCATTCACAGACCAGAGTGACTGCTGGATCAACCATGAGGGAGAGGGTGCCTCTAATGTATCATACTGGTACAAGGCCATCAGCGTCAGGGCCAACAGCGCTTCAGACGGCACTTACTCAGACTATGCCGGCTCAGGCGTGAACAACCTGTTCTTCGGAAACGAAGGAATGTTCAAGATCAAGGGCATCCAGACCAAGGCTGAGTACGCAAACTACAAGATCACATTCGGCAGCGAGAAATACCTCAACCAGGGAGACTCCAACTTCAACCCTCAGGAATTCCACGTATATGTCGGAAAGGATACCATCAAGTGGGTTGAACTCACCTACACCTTCCCTAACGGACTGAAGAGCGGAAGATGGGACGAGGCTTCTACAGTCATCACGATACCTCAGGGAACAAGTGAACTGTTCTTCCGCATCCAGGCAGACGTTGCAAGCGCATACCGTCTGGACGACTTCAAGGTTGTAGTTTCCGAAGAGGCAGGAACAAGCATTGACTTCAACCAGGGTATTATCCTCGACGATGACACTCCTCCGGTTCCTGGAGAGGAATACAAGTACAAGAAGGTTCAAAGGATAACCAGCGGCAAGGCTTATCTGATCGTCACCACTGACGGAAAGGTTGCTGCCGGTCCGGTTCCGGCAAACAAGACCTTCGGATATCTTCCTAAGGTTGAGGTGAATGCAGTTGACGATATAATCACTCTCAACACAGACGCCAATGAGTTTGTATTTGAAGAGGCATCTGCTGCAGGATCAACATCTACTGCCTACAAGATCAAGCAGAAAGACGGAAGATATCTTTACATGTCCGGTACATACACCAGCCCTAATGTGGATGCAAATCCGTCATCTGGCCAGTATTGGAATGTAAGCGAGTGGAACCTGGGTATGGGTATTGTCAACACCTCCAACAACAAGTATATGCAGTACAGCACAACCCACTCTTCCTGGGGAGTTTACGACTCAGCCCAGGACGGAGCCCTGATGCCTGAACTGTACGAAAGAGTTGACGGAGACGAACCTGATCCGGGTGGAGATGACGACCCTACCGGCGATGAAATCGTATGGAACGTAGGTTCCAATTTCCAGACCTGGTATGCCGAAACCGACGGCACATACGGAGCCGGCTTCTACGCAACAGACACAACCAGCATAAAGGTAGCTTATTACAAAAACACCAGCAGCTCTACACCTGTAACTGCAGGTCAAGACCATATAAGGGTTTACAAGTACTCAGTACTTGTGATTACTCCTCTTGACCAGAGCAAGAAGATCAAGAAAGTGATTCTGGAAACTACCGCAGCCGCCAACACTTCGGATATGCCTATCCTCGAACCTGGTTCAGGAACGGCAACAGCTTCAGGCACAACAATTACCTGGACGGGCACAGCGGTAACTCCGTGGGTTGCCTATGCTGCCAACGGACAGGTAAGGGTGAAGAAACTAACTGTAGAACTGGAATAACGTGAAAACTACCAGATACATACTGCTCGCGACGCTACTGGCGGCAACACTGCTGCTAGTGGCAGCCTGCGGCGGAGGCGGGGGAGAAAAAGGCGGCAAAACGGATCCATACACTCCTGATGCCGTAGTATCTGTCTCCTTCAGGACTCCGACTGTAGAGGCAGCCAAGGGAAGTCAGTTCATTTCCATCAAAGCAAACGGTAACTGGAAGCTTACCTCTTCTGTCACATGGCTGACAGTCAACAATGCAGAAGGCAGCGGTAATTTCACTGCTTCCGTCAACTATGATGAGAACACTTCTTCTTCTCCGCGACAGGCTACCATTATTCTGGTTTGTTCAGGGAAGACGGCAACAGCTACCTTGACTCAGAAAGGAAAGGAGAGCACACCGGTAGTGGTTATTTCTGAATGGCTGGAGCTTCCTGCCATCCAGACCGGTGCCGGACATAAGTTCGTATCCCACAATTTTACGGGCAAGAGCCTCAGGAGTTTCTCATACGACTGGAATGCTACAGACCAGGTTGCTAACTGGGTGGCCTATCCGCTGAATAAAGGACTCATCGGTTCTGGCAACCGAACAGACAACTGGGATTACGACCCTAAAATGTCTTCTTCTGAACAGCCTACACTTTTCAGCGGCTACAAAGGAAGCTATGACAGAGGCCATCAGCTTCCTTCTGCAGACAGGCTGACATACGCTGAAAACGTCAAAACCTTCTATTTCACCAACATGACTCCTCAGATGAATGCTTTCAACGGCAAAATCTGGGCTACGGCAGAGAGCATGGTGAGAGGATGGTCCACAACATGCGACACACTTTATGTTGTAACAGGCTGCATCACCAAAGGAAGTTCCAAGAAAGCCTATGACAATAACGGAAAGGCAGTCACGGTTCCCGTTGCCTACTATAAGGCAGTGCTCCGCTACAAGAAAAACAGCACCATCGGTTACAGCGACTTCATGGGACTGGCAATGTATTTCGAGCACAAGGCCTACAGCTTCTCCAACATAGACAAGACCAAGACCGATATCGTGATGAGCATAGACGCTCTTGAAGCCAAGATAGGTCTGGATCTTTTCCCTAACCTGGAAAAAGTTGCGGGAAAGAGTGTTTCGGACCAGGTGGAGGCTGAAGACCCTACTAAAGTATCTTATTGGTGGTAAATAATTGCTTTATGAAGAAACTACTTGCATACATGATTCTGGCCCTGATGCTGCCTATCAGTAGCAACAGTCTGGCACAGAACAAGGTAAAAACATACGTCATAGGGTTCTACAATCTTGAGAATCTGTTTGACACCTATCATGACGACGGGAAGAACGACTTCGAATACCTCCCTGACGGCGCCAATGAGTGGACCGATGTCAAGTATCAGAAAAAGGTGCACAATATGGCGAAAGTCATCAAGGCAATGAAGGAAGAGAACAGCGTCTATCACGCAGTCCTTGGAGTGAGCGAAATCGAGAACAGGCACGTGCTGGAAGATCTGGTGAACGATCCCCAGATCGCCGATGCAGGCTATATGATTGCCCATTTCGACGGCCCTGATTTCCGTGGAGTTGACGTGGCCCTTCTCTATCAGCCAAGAAAGTTCGAGGTTCTGGACGAGGAGAGTCTTCCGTTCAACTTCAATTCTGACAAAATCGTTTTTGACCTGGATTCAGCGGGCAAGGCCGCTTTCCGCACAAGAGACATACTGATGGTAAGAGGCCTTCTGGGAGGAGAGATGTTCGCCTTCTTCGTAGCCCACCTGCCTTCCAGGATCGGAGGCAAGGGAGGAGACCTGAGAAGCCGTGGAGCTGAAATCATTTACAAGAGAGCGGAAGAGCTTATGAAAGAGTTCCCGGGGATAAAGATCGTGGTTATGGGAGACATGAACGATAATCCTGACGACGAGAGCATGACAGTCTATTTGCATGGAAAGGAAAACATTGAAGATGTTGGTGAGGGAGACTTTTTCTCTCCGTTCCTGTCTATGCTCAAGGCAGGATACGGTTCCCTGGCATATCAGGGAGCCTGGAATATCTACGATCTCCTTCTTGTCAACCACAATCTGGCACATGCAGAAAATGGCACATTGAGGATAGTTCCTATAGTCCGAAAGAAATTCTATGGCAGGATATTCCACAAGCCTTGGATGGCAACTGAAGAGGGACAGTACAAGGATGTTCCTTTCAGGACTTTCTCCAATGGAGCTTTTGTGGGTGGCTACAGTGACCACTACCCTACTTATATTGTTGTAACGAATAAAAAATAAATATATGCTAAAGAAATTTTCCCTGTTTTTAGCCGTACTTCTGTGTTCAGCCATGACCTGGGCGCAGACACCTACAGGCGGAGTTAAGGGAACGGTAATCAACCGAACTGACCGGTCTCCGGTTTTTGAGGCTAGGCTATTGCTTCTCAGCGGCACTGAACGCGTTGCCACCTCTACCACGAATTCGGACGGAAACTTCCTGATTCCCGACCTTAAAGACGGTGTTTACACTTTGGTCATAGCTGCAGACAACTACGTGACCACAAGGGTAAACGTCACCGTTGTAAATGGATATGTGAAAGACATGTTCACGATTTCCATTTACCCTATCATCCGCCAGAATGAAACAACATCCGATGATGAACACATAGACATTGACCTGGAGGATTCAGGCTATCAGGATAGCCCGACCATACTCTATGGTCAGAACGACGTGTTCAACAACCAGGCCGGCTACAACTTCTCGGCGATCAGATTCAAGACCAGAGGCTTCAACAGCGAGGCACAGGATGTTTACCTCGCCGGCATCAAGATGAACGATGCTATAACCGGATTCTCCCCGTTCTCTCTTTGGAGCGGACTGAACGAGGCAACCAGAACCAAATACACGGTCAACGGTTCCGAGATTTCAGATTATGGTTTCGGAGGTTACAACGGCCTGACCAACATTCCGGCAAATGCATCAAATGTCCGCAAGGGCTGGAGAGCAAGCGCTATGACCAACAGCAGCCTTTACAGGCTCAGACTCATGCTCACATACGCATCCGGAGTTATGGACAACGGATGGAGCTATGCTTTCAACGTTTCCGCCAGACTTGGAGGAAACGATTGGATCAACGGCGTGTTCTACAGGTCTTTCGGGTACTATGCCAGCGTAGAGAAAAACTTTGGGCAGCATCACAGGATAGGAGCTACCATAATGGGAACTCCTGGTACAAGAGGCGCACAGAATGCATCTACGCAAGAGGTGTATAACCTGAGGAATGACAATATGTACAACTCCAACTGGGGCTGGCAGAACGGCAAGAGGCGCAACGCAAGGGAAAGAAGGGTTCACGAGCCTATCGCGATACTCAAATATGACTTTAGCCCTTCTGACCGCTTCAAGGCATCCCTCACCACCCTGTACAGATTCGGTAAGAACGGCTACACCGCCCTTGACTGGTATGATGCCGCTGACCCGAGGCCGGACTACTACCGCAATCTCCCTTCCTACTTCCTGATGGACAATGAGGACTATAACCGCATCAACCTCCAGAAGTATCTATGGGCTCAGGATATGTGGAAGCAGAATGACAAGACCATCACCCAGATCAATTGGGACAGGCTTTATGAGGTCAACAAACACAGCACCACACCTTCAGGTCTCAGATCCAAGTATGTACAGGAAGAAAGGAGAGTAGACCAGAAAGACCTCAACGTAGGGTTCAATTTCAAGTGGAACGCATTCAGATGGTGGGTTATCACCGCCGGCGCGAACGCCAAATGGAACAAGACCGAGCATTATAAGAAGATCGCCGATCTGCTGGGCGGAGAGTATTTTGTCAACATAGACAACTTTGCAGAAAGAGACTATGCATCAAACGAGGCCCTGATTCAGAACGATCTCAATTACTTCTTCAAGCACGGCCAGGCACAGATACTCCACAAGGGAGATAAATATGGCTATGACTACAACGCTCACGTTCATAATTATACCGGCTGGATGAACTGGACCTTCAGATATAGAGGATTCAGAGCCAGCGTCGCTGGTCAGGTTAAGAGGACCACTTTTTGGAGAGAGGGACTATACCGCAAAGGACTGTTCGCCGGACTTGCCGAAGACGGTTCCGAAATTTATTATAACGGTGAGCTGCTAACCAAGTACGACAGGTACGGAGACGTCATATCATCTTTCGGAAACAGTGAAAAGAAAAACTTCACCACCTATTCCGGAAAGGCTGTCTTGAGCTACAGCCTGCTTGGTGGTCACAGGTTTGAGGTCAGCGGAGGCTACTTCACAGAGGCTCCGTTCTTCAACAAGGCATTCATATCGCCGAGAACCAGGAACACCATGATCCCGATGATGGACAAGACCAAGGTTTATTCAGCGGATGCAACCTACTCCCTGAACAACAACCACGTGAACTTCAGAATCACCGGATTCTTCGCCAAGATCAAGGACCAGACTGATGTAATGAGCCTGTATGACGACAGTCAGAACACGTTCACCAATTTTGCAATGAGCGGAATCGACGAAAGGCATATGGGAGTAGAACTGGGCTTCAAGGCTCCTATCTTCCTGCGTGGCTTATTCATTGTGGGCGCGGCTAGTTATGGAGAATACATCTATACTTCCAACCCTCAGATGACCCAGACCTATGACAATACCACGGAAGTCATCGTTGACAATGTAAAGATTCCTTACTGGATGAGTCATCCTATTTTCAAGCTCAACGAAGAAGGTAGATACTACAAAGACGATAAAGGCCATTACGTTGTTGACAGGTACAAGCAACATTATGTTCCTTCCACTCCGCAGCTGGCTTCAAGCCTGGGACTTTCATACAACAGGAACTACTGGTTCCTGGATGCCAACGTAAACTTCTTTGACAAGTCATATCTTGCAATGAACCCTCTTTTCAGGACAGATGCGGCAACAGCCGGTCCTGACAAGATCGTCACACCTTGGGAAATCGAGGATATGGCAGCTCAGGAAAAGTTCAAGAAAGCCTGGATTGTCAACCTTAGCATAGGCAAGAGCTGGTACATAAAGAGAAAATACCAGGTCGGCTTCAATCTCAACGTAAACAACGTTCTCAACAACAAGAACGTCAAGACCGGAGGTTTTGAGCAGAGCCGTATGGTCGATAACACCAGAAGCAAGGAGTGCTACTACAAATTCGACCCTAAGTATTATTATATGCCAGGGCTGAACTATATGATTAATCTCTATATAAGATTCTAATATCCAATGGCTATGAAAAAGATATCAAATATCATATACATTTTAGCTGCGGCTACGTTCCTGGCTGCTTCCTGTTCTGAATGGGATCCCGTTGTAAACATCGGTTATGACGAGCCTATCATAGACCAGTATCAGGATATCAAGGCCAATACCTCCATTGCCGCTGTCAAGGCATTGTACACAGACAAGCCAGTGCATATAGAGAAAAACCTGATTATCGGCGGACAGGTTACATCTTCAGACCAGAGTGGTAACATCTACCGTTCCATGTACATCCAGGACGCTACCGGAGCCATAGAGATCAAGATAGGAAAGAGTTCTCTCTATAACGACTATAAACCGGGACAGTGGGTTTTCGTCAAACTGGACGGACTTACCCTGGGCACCTATGAGGGTATGCTCCAGATTGGTCTGGACGATCCTTCAGAAGAGTATGAAACATCATACATAGACGTGCAGAGAATCATCGATCTCCATATTTTCAAAGGCAGGATAGACACCCCTGTTGCTCCGGTTGAGCTCAGCGAAAGTGAACTGACCCTGTCTCAGAATATGGAAAAGCTCGTAACCCTCAAAGGCTTGAAGTATGCCAACGAGGCCTTCGCCCTCCTCTATCCGGATCCTAACGGAGACAAGAAGAGCAATGCCAACAGGGTATTTCTCAGCGACAAGACCTGGGGAATCACAACCTGGGCGATGAGCAAGAACAAGATGCAGGCATATCTTGATTCCGGCATATGGGATTCTGCAGTTACCGCAGATGGAGCAAAGACCGTGGCAGAGCTCAGGAAAGAGAACGCCATCGAGGCAACAGGCACCTATGTAAGCCAGTACTTCAAGATGGGAGGAACAGAAATCCAGATCAGAACCAGCGGCTATGCAAAATTCGCTGACATTGAACTTGATCCCGAAGTCCTCAGCGGAGATAAATTGATTAACGTAACCGGAATCCTCACAAACTATCGCGGAGCTCCTCAGTTCACCATTATAGATTTGGAAGGAGTAAAGGTTGTTGAACCGTAATTATTATGAAAAAACTGGCAATACTTTTTGCAATACTTATGATGGTTGCTTCGTGCAAAGACAAGAATCCTTTCCTGGCGGAATGGAACACCCCTTACGGAATTCCTCCTTTTGACCAGATAAAGACTGAAGACTATATTCCTGCAATCAAGGAAGGTATAGAACAGAACAAAAAGGAAATCGAGGCCATCATTAACAATCCCGAAGCACCGAACTTTGCCAACACGGTTGAAGCTTTCGAGTTCTCTGGACAGCTCCTGGCAAAGGTTTCCGGCGTTCTTTTCAATCTCGCCGAGACCGATGCTGACTCTACTCTTAATAAGGTTGAAGACGAGGCAAACAAGCTCATGACAGCCCATTCGGATGATATCTTCATGAACAAGAAGTTCTTTGAAAGGGTTAAGGCCGTCTATGAAGCAGACCAGAGCCGTCTGGACCGCGAGCAGCAGATGGTGCTGAAGAAACTCTACCAGAGATTCACCCGCAACGGTGTGGACCTTGCAGACGAAGCTCAGCAGAAGATGAAGGAAATAAACCAGGCCCTCAGCGATGCCCAGCACAAGTTCGGCGATAATCTCCTCGCACAGAGCAATGCCTTCAAGGAGAAGTTCGGAATTCCGGTTTCAGCTTACTCCGACGAGATGGCAAGCTGCCCGGACAGGGAAAGGCGAAAGGCTATGTTCGAGGCATATTCAAACCGAGCCAACCACGACGACGAGTTTGACAACAAGGCCCTCTGCCTTCAGATACTGAAACTCAAGGCTCAGAAAGCCAAACTTCTTGGTTTCGAAACTTTTGCAGCCTACCAGCTGGACGACAAGATGGCCCACGACCCTCAGACCGTGGACACATTCCTGGATGAGATAATGGTTGCGGCAAACGCCAAGAGCAAGGAAGAGGTAGCCGATATGCAGAAGGTTATGGACCGCGACATCAAGGCCGGCCTTCTCCCTAAGGGAAGCAAGATCGAACCTTGGGACTGGTTCTACTATGCGGAGAAGGTCAGAAAGGAAAAGTATGACCTGGACGAAGAGCAGACCAAGCCTTACTTCAAGATGGAGAACGTGCGTAACGGCATATTCTACGCAGCCAACCTTCTTTACGGAATCAACGTTGAGCCTATCCAGAACGCTCCTAAATACAATCCTGAGGTTGACGTATTCAAGGTAACCGATTCAGACGGATCTCTTCTGGGAATATTCCTGACCGACTATTTCCCTAGAAGCACCAAGAGAGGCGGTGCCTGGATGAACAATTTCAGAGACCAGTATGTAGACAAGGACGGAAAGGAAGTCCGCCCTATCATCGTGAACGTTGCAAACTTCAACGCCCCTACCGACTCTCTTCCTGGCCTGCTTACCATCGACCAGGTGGAGACCATGTTCCACGAATTCGGTCACGCCCTCCACGGACTCCTGACCAAGTGCCATTACCCTTCCGTAAGCGGAACCAGTGTGGCAAGGGATTTTGTTGAGACTTTCTCCCAGTTCAACGAAAACTGGGCTTTCCAGCCTGAAATCCTGGCTCAATATGCAAAGCACTATGAAACTGGAGAGGTTATTCCGGATTCCCTGGTTAACAAGATCCTGGCTGCCCGCCAGTTCAACCAGGGCTTCATGACCGCAGAACTCTGTGCCGCATCAATCCTGGACATGAAATGGCACGAACTCAGCGAGGAGCAACTGGAAGGAGTGGATATCAAGGCTTTCGAAGACAAGGTCTGCAAAGATATGGGACTGATTTCGGAGATAATCCCGAGATACCGTACCACATATTTCAACCACATTTTCAACTCAGGTTACAGCGCTGGTTACTACAGCTATCTGTGGAGCGAGGTTCTGGACAAGGACGCATTTGATTTCTTCACCCAGCAGGGAATCTATAACAAGGATGTAGCTACCAAGTTCCGCAAGACCTTCCTGGAGAAGGGTGGAAGCGAAGAGCCTATGGTTCTCTACGAGATGTTCAAGGGAAGCCAGCCCGACCCTAAGGCAATGCTGAGGGCCAGAGGTCTTATAAAGTAATCAGAAACGAAGTCTCAGGTCAACTCCGGCCTGGGAAGGGCGGCCGCGCTGCATGAATCCGGCGTTTCCGCTATCGAAATAGAACAGTGCATAATCCTTATCCAGGATGTTGCTGCACCAAATGGAAACCTCCAGACCCGCATAGCCGCTTCTGGAGGATTTCTTTTTCCCGGTGGAGAAAGTGACCCTGCCACCCAGAAGACCGTAGAAATTCTGGCTGACATCGTTTGCCTCGGTGAAGTAAATTTTGCCGATTCCCGTATAATCCACGCCGAAGGACAGTTTGCTGTTCTGGCTGAGGTCTATTCCGTAGGATGCTGCCAGATGAAGCGTGTGTTTTGGTGCAAACGGCACGTACTTATCCTTGAAGTCCCTGTCTTCCAAAACTCTCTTCCCGTCTTTTATTACAGATACCTGGGTAAGGTTTCTTGTGAATCTGGCGTCAGTATATCCGTACTCGGCCACGATGTCAAGCCCGTATACAGGATTCCAGAGAAGGGAAACCTCTCCTCCGTAACTGCGGCTCTTTCCGGCATTGGAAGTGTAACGTCCCATACCGCTTTCCACAAAGCGGGAAACCTGCTGGTCCTTCACCTTCATGTAGAAAAGGCTCACATCCATGGACAATCTGGAATCGGCTGAAGTGAAATGCCCCCCTATCTCGTGGTTCCAGGCAAACTCCGGCTTGTATCTAAGTGCCGCATTAATGGTCTCGTCGTTTTCCAGGGTGCCAACGTTCTTCTGAAGGTCCGTCTGCATGTAATCGCTGAGCATCTGGATATTGAATCCTCCTCCGCGATAACCTCTGGCAGTCATTATGTAGATGTTGTTCCTCTTGTTGAAGTCATATTTGAGGGCCAGTCTCGGCAGTACAGGCATCGATTCCTGATACTGTTTTCCCAGGTATTCAACCTTGTACGTACCCTCGCTGGTCCTTCCACCGGGCATTGTCATCAGGTAATTCATCGCTGAGGATGTAGCATAGTCTATCTTGACCTTCTCATAATCAAACCTCACGGCAAGGGTTGCGGACAATCCTTCCGCTCCGAAAATATCGTTGAAAACGCTCTGATGGAAAACGGCTCCACCGTATGATGGCAGATGGAAAAGCCCTGGAATGTCCATATAATCGTCCGTAAGCTTGACTTTAACAGGAGAATGTGCCATCGCTGCATCCATAGTTGCCTGGAGAGAAGAAATGAAATCGCTCCCGAATGTCATCGGAGTAAAATTCCTGTTCCACTGATAGAATCCCGACACTCCCGTGGAGAAATCCATTCCGCCCCAGATCTCATTCCACCTGCCCTTTACGATAACCTCCTGGCTTATGGTATTCTGCCTCTGCTGCTGGTTCATCGTGAAACGGTCTGCCGGTGAATAATCCGTATCCATCCTCATCTTGTCACTGAGATACTGCCAGGCAGTGGCACTGTGGATGGTGATTCCCACTCCCTTCGGAGAATAAGACGTTATCAGTCCGGCATTCAGGAGATTTCGGCGGTAACTGCTTTTGTAATTGTAAGACGGGAGGGAAAACTCGCCCGTAGCCTTGTCATAGGCTCCGTATGGATATCCTCCGTCATCATTGTACTCGTAGCTCACGTTAAGGTCAAATGACAAAGCCCCAGATGGCCTCCATATTCCGTGCATCCTTCCTCCGGCACTGGATCCCTTGTCAATCTTCCTTCCGTCAAACTCATTCCTGTAGAAACCTCCGCTATAATCGTAGAAACCTCCGGCCGAGAAAGCAAACTTATCGCTGATCCTATGATAATGAGTCAGATATGCCCTATATCCATTCTTGGTGGCAGCACTCAGCATCAGGTCCGTTCCGGAATAGTCGAACGGGCTTTTGGTCTTGACATTTATCAGTCCGCCCATCGTATTCCTGCCGTATAGGGTCCCCTGAGGTCCTCTCAGCACTTCCACTCTCTCTACATCTGAATAATCAAAGTCAAATCCGCTCTTGTCGAAGTACGGAATACCGTCTACATAGATCCCCACTGCCGGAGAATTGATCCTTGAACCTATTCCCCTTACATAAATGGATGAAGTGTATTTTGTCCCGTAATCCGGGATGTAGAGATTCGGCACCAACCCCGTAAGGTTCTTCATTGAAAACACCCTGCCATCTTCCAAGGCCTTCCGCTGAACGATGGACGAGGAAACCGGCTGGTTCCTCAGCACCCTGTTCTCCTTTGGAGAATCCACGACCCATAGGCTCTCTATTGAATACTCTGCGATTGTATCTGCCTGATAAATAGCCGAATTATCCTGCCCATAAGCATAAAGGCAGGATAAAAGCATAAAGGACAGCACGGCTGTCACATTCCTCATTGTCTTCTTCATATTCATGAGGACAAATATCAGAATAGTTTGTCAGAAAAAATAGTGTTTGTCAATCCGTAATTAGGATTATTTGTGCGCCTCTCTCATTTTTTGTCTGAACTCCAGCGGTGTCATCCCCGTCTGCTTGCGGAAAAAGCGGGAAAAATAAGACTGGTCGCTCAGCCCCACAGCAAAGGCAACATCCAGAACCGGCATTTCAGTTTCCTGGAGAAAGTGCTTTGCCCGGGTCAGGCGGGCAATGGCTATCCACTCTCCGGGACTGCGCCCAGTTTCCCGGCGGATCATCCTGCAGAAACCATTTGGAGTAAGACTTGCCTCCCTGGCATAGTCTTCAAGCTCCCCGAAAGGAAGATCCGGATTGAATATCTGTCTGAGGAAATTGCTTGCCCCGGGATGTCCGCAGACATTTGCCGGGAGCATATCCAGCAAAAGCCTGACAGCGTTCTGAATAAACTCGCCCTTATTCTTTTCGGACGCCCTTGCCATCATATTGAAAAGCTCTCCGGCGAATTGTGCCTCTTCGAACCAGAACGCAAAATGAAGTGGCTGGGCAATCAGCGCTTTTTCTCCAGCCATGGAGGCAGGGAAACCTCCTGTATAACCATGAGCATCGCGATAATATAGAATGGAAAAAGGACGGTTCTCGGGAAGAAGAAAAAGATGCCCTGCAGTGCAATGGAACAGTTCTCCTTCAGCTTCAACCAAAATTTCTCCACCGGTCAGATAAGCAAAACTGACAAGCGGAAAAGCTCTGGGAGGTACCTCAGCGGCCTTGATATAGCCCTTGGTGTCCATCCTTCTTATGAAGAAAGGCATCGGTGACATAATGCAAAATTAGCATTTTTTATTATTACATTTGCCCTTTGGAAACTGCTATATGAACTGGAACGGAATACTTATAGGCGCAATCTCTTTCCTGATCATCGGAATCTTCCATCCTCTGGTGATCAAGGGTGAATATTACTTTGGTGTCAAGATATGGTGGGCTTTCCTTATTGCCGGAATCGGCTTAGGAGTATGGGCCTGCCTTACTCCAAGCATTTTCTGGAGCGCTATCCTGGGAGTAGCCTCATTCTCAAGTTTCTGGGGTATCCTGGAAGTATTCCACCAGAGGGAAAGGGTCCGCAAAGGCTGGTTCCCGAAGAATCCCAAACGCAAATCCTAGATTATTTGCTCATGTTATAATCCGCGATGGAGAAGATTTCGGTGGAGACTTCCCCTATCCATCCGGCTTTGTCATTTACGGCTGTCTGAATCTTTACGAAATCTATGTACTTGAGGTTGGCGGGCTGTCCGTCCCATCTGACTGCATCGCTGATCTTGAAGTGATTGTCAGATGCTCCGGCGGAAGAGTTGTCTCCTCCTGAGAGGCGGTCGATTTCGCTGAAATTGTCTGCATAGCCCCATCCGAAATCCTGATTGATCCAGTTGTCCTTGCTGATTTCCTTGGTCCTTGAGATGAGTTTTGAGCCGTAGAGGGTGTATGTGTTTGTCTTCACCCAGTCAGGATAGTAACTGTCCTGAGTGTGGTATGCAGGAAGGTAGTCAACGCAGCCGGATTTGCCGTCTGAGGAAACCCACTGGACGGAAGACTTGGAATTTGGCTTGTAATAGGTTATTGCGTAATCTTTTGTCTGGGTGCTGTAGTCACTTCCCTTCAGCTCGTACCAGGTGTCGTCCGGAAGGCCGTTGCCGTTCTCGTCCTGCATCACCCATACGATGCCGGGTTCGGAAGAATTGTGGAAGGCGTTGCCGGCAATGGCGAGGTTGTAGCCACCGTCATTATCCACGCTGTGGTCGAAGCCGGCGATGATGTATCCGCCCCAGGCTCCCAGGGAAACGAAGTTCTTGGCTTCCATCCTCTTCTGAGCGTACTGACATGCTTCTTCCTTACTGTTTGCGGTAAAGCCTTCGTTGATGAACTGGCCCGGAGCAGGCATATACTCGTAAATCTTGTTCCAAGGAGCCGTGCCCCCGGTTCTCTTGTATGTACCTTCTGGTTGGCAGACATTTACGGTCAAAGTCTTGGACTGGGAGCGGTAGGAATTTGTCATAGTGACTGTGAGCGTATGCTTGCCGATGGTTTCCTCCGAGCAGACATAGTAAGGCTGGGCTGAATTCTGGACCTCGGTCCCGTCGAGTTTCCAGATGAACTTGGCATCAAAGGCGTTTTCCAAGTCGCGGATGAGAATCCTTATGCTTCTTCCTGTGGAGTAGTTATATGTATCTGATTCAAAGCCCCATCTGAATGGCATATCCTTTTCGTCGAGAACCTTTACCGTAAAGCTCAGAGAAGCCTGCCCATCCTCGTTCTTGGCGGTGAACTTGAAGTTATGGGTGCCCGTCTGGGATGCAGAATACTTGTAGTCTTTGGAAGTTGAAACCTCTGCTCCGTCCACACTCCAGCTGTAAGTCGCTCCATCAGTGTTGGTAACTACCGGGGCAAACTCGTGTTCAGAGCCCTTGAGGATGGAAAATCCGCCCTGCGGGACAGCCATTCCTATCACCGGAGGAAGTTTCTCAGCGACGGTTATCTTCACCTCCCTGGAAGCGCTTCCATTGGAGTTGGTGACGGTAATCTTGGCGTAAAAGACACCCGGGGTGGAGGATGAGAAGGTAAGGTTCCTTTGGGTGGAAATCACTTTGCCGTCAATGGTCCAGCTGAATGTAGCCCCATCAGCGTTGGAATATGTTGGAGTTATGGTTATGCTCTTTCCAACCTTTACCGTAACAGCCTGGCTTTCCAAGGATATGGAAGGCCCCGGTTTAGGTGTGGGATTCACCGGCTTTCCGCCACAGGCGAAAAGAAGCATTGCCAAAGCAAACGTTGCAAATATCCTGATTGCAAATTTCATGTCGGCAAAGATAAGGAATCGTGACTAAAGGTCAACTACAAGTTTCAGCTTAACATTGGTGCCAGGCATAGGATAGCACTGGACTACCTCATACTGCTGGTTGAGGATATTATTGATTTCCAGAGTGATCTTAAGTTCCCTGTTCTTCGGGCCGATGGAAAGGCTGCGGGTAATTCCCATATCGTGGGTATACCAGGCAGGAGAATAATTCTCCACGATGTTGGCTACAGACTCATATCTTTCTCCAGTGTAGATGAAGCTATAGGTAAGAGCCCACTTTCTCCAGTCTGCGGTAACAACAACGCTTCCGCTATGCCAAGGAATATATGGTATCTGGCCCCTGTACCACTGGCTGGTCTTGTCCGTCACATCCTCAGCTCTCTGGTAGGTATAGTTTACTCTGGTATTCCACACCACGTCTCCGGTTGAGAATGATGTCTGGGCGGAAGCGTCAAGTCCCTTGATTTCGACACGCCCGAAATTCAGCATCGTCCAGCGGAACTGGTTGGAAGAAGGAACGGCAACTATCTTGTTCTTGACGGTATTATAGTAAACGTCCAGACTGGCGTCAAGGGTTTTGAAAAAGCCTGAGTTGAACTTGTGGCTAAAGACTGCCCCAAGGTTATACTGCGTGGTGGATTCAGGCTTCAGGTTAATGTTGCCCACAAAGGTGTAGTAGAGGTCGTTGAAGGTCGGAAGGCGGAAGACCCTCTTATAGAACGCCCTGATATCCAAACCTATGCCTCTGAACGGGCGGTATGATGCGATTAAGGTTGGAGTGAACTTGCCGTCTGTGGAGAAATGGGCGGACTCGTATTTTGAACGGTCTTTCACATAAGTATAGAGCAAGCTTGCCTGGAACTTGAACCTCTCCAGGGAAACGGAAGTGGCGGCGGCATTAAGGAAAGTGAACCTGTTGGGATATATGAAGCCCGTAAGGTCAGCGTTCAGCTTGTTGTACTGGATATCGTCAGAAAGTGAAAGGCTCCACCATTTTGTAATATTGAAAAGATGGGCCAGGGACGCATAGACCTCATTCTGGCGGAAATGGCTGTTGATGTACATCGTGGTCACGTCTTCCCTCGGATCAGAAAGGTAATGAAGATAATCGTAGGCGTATTTCCCGTTGAACAGCAGGCTGTAACGCGGACTGAACTCCTTCTTGAACTGGGTCTGTAGGAAGAAGTTACGGTCCCACTGCCTGTCCTGGTGGCGGAACCGGCCCGGCTCCTCCCTGACGCTGGCTCCCGGATATCCTCTTTCAGAATCATAGAAATAGGCTTTGACCTTCCAGTGACCTCCTTCTATGAAACGGAATAAGCCCATCTCAACCCTTTCCATCCTGACGTCCCCGTTATGGCGGTAAGCGGTAGTATCGTAGCCGCCCTTGGTAGCATATGTGAAGCGGTAGCGTCCGTTAGTGTGCATATACTCGGCGGAAGCGCTCAAGGATAGCCTGTCGCTGAATTTGTGCTCCCAGAAAGCGGAAGGATTTACAAGGGCGAAGGATCCTGTCTTGAAACCCAGGCTCAGGTTGTCTTTCTTCCCCGGTGAAAATACAGGAATCTTGCTCTGGAGATAAACCGCGCTGGCGCTGGCATAATCCTTGGCGCTCTGGAAAATCGCACTTTTCTGCCCGTTATAGACGGAAACTGCCTCAAGGTTGTCCAGGCTGAATCGGCCAAGGTCCACGATACCGTTCTGAGCGTTCCCCATCTCCAGGCCATCGTAGAACACCCCCACGTGCTGGCTGCCAAGGGAACGGATGTTCACGCTCTTGAGTCCGCCGATTCCGCCGTAGTCCTTTATCTGGGCACCGGAGAAATAGCGGATGGCATCCGCCACGGAATATGACGTGAGCCTTCTCATCTGTTCTCCGGCAAGATACTGAACCGGGGCTATCTCCCTGACAATCCTCTGAGCCACCACCGTAACAGGGCTCAAAGTATCCACTTTGGGAGTCTCCTGGGCAATGGAGGGAACTGACGCAAGAAGCGCCGCACCTGTTATTATCGCGATAATTATCCTTTTCATTTTTAAGCCGGTGGCAAAGATAGGTTTTTTGTCCCAATCATCATTTTTCTATCAATATACCCTTCGCGGATGAAAAAACCGGTTTTTTGGCATAATTGGTGATAATTGCTAATTTTGTTAACACATAAAAACGCTCTTTATGAAAACTCATCTCTTAACCTTAATCCTTATTATAATGGCAACATTAGGATTCGGTTTCAGTTCCCCTTCTCTTCAGAACGAGTCTTACGACCAGCTCTGGAAGCAAGTCAAGGAGGCTGACAGAAAAGACCACCCTAAGACAGTGGTGGAAATCTGCGACAAGATTCTCGCCAAGGCACGGAAAGAAGGCAATAAAGGCCAGCTTCTGAAAGCCTGGTTCTATAGAGTAGACAAGAAGACCAGTATCACTCCCGATACCATGTATTCCAACCTTAAAGAATTGGAAAACTGGGCGAAGGATGAAAAGGATCCTGTCACCAAGATGGTGCTGCACAGCTGCATAGCATCCATCTATTCCAATTATGTAGACTACAACTCCTGGTCTATAAACAATCGCACCAACATAGATGGAGGAGAAGACACTCCGGATGTGGAGCAGTGGGGAAGCATGAAGTTCGTAAAGACCATCCTGGACAACGTGAACGCCTCCCTTGCAGATATGGAAGCTCTGAGGAAAGCGGACAACTCCAGGTTCATTCCGTTTGTGGAGCAGCATAAGGAAGGAGAGTATTACAACCACGATTTGCTGCACATCATTTCTTTCAGGGCAGTCTTAGCCCTTGGCCAGGCAAACGATGTGGCTAAGGACAAGAAGGCAATCAAGGACAGGATACGCCAGATCGAGGACCAGACCGTTCTTTCCTACAAAAAGGCCGGTAACACAGACGCCTACATATTGTCGTCGATGGAAATGCTGGAACGCAGGCAGGACAGGTTCGAAGAAAGCGACAATTTGGTCAAGGCTCTGGAAGACCTTCTGGCAGAAGATAAAGTCAAGTCCAGACAGACCTGCGTGGAAATCCTCATAGAACTTGCCAAGAAGCTGGAGGGTAGTAATCCGGCCAAGGCCTTGGAGTATTGCGAGATGGGAATGAGGGATTATCCTAAATACAAGAGGAATGGATACCTGAAGGAAATCAAGGAAAACATCCTCTTGCCTTATGTCAGTTTCTATCTTCCGGGTTTTTCATATCCCGGAGAAACCAGAGATCTGCTCATCAGCCATAAGAATCTGGACAATGTCGAGATAGTATTCTACAAGGTCCCTGAGAGCCTCCACAAGATTATCGACGAGAATCAGGCCTATAAGCTTAAAGAAGAAGACCTGAAGAAGTGCACCGCGGTTTCTTCCGCCTCCTATGCCCTGGAAAGACCTGCAGACTACAAGACTAACTACAAGACCGTGCAGATCCGGATTCCGGCGGAACCGGGTATATATACCTGCAAGGCGGTGGCTGCAAATCACGAAGTTTTCCAATGGAACATAATGAGAGTGGGAAGGATGAAGCTGATGACCAACAACTGGAAAGACAGGGATCTTGAAGTTATAGTCGTAGACCGCCTGAGCGGACAGCCTATAGAAGGAGCCAAGGTACTCCTGACCAAGAGAGCTTCCTCTACCAGTGGCAAGGACCAGATTCTGGAAAAGACCAGCGGAAAGGACGGAAAACTTGTCTTCAGCCAGAAAGACGAAGACATGAAGGGCTTCAATACAAACGTTATCCTGAAAGCGGAACTGGGAGATGACAAATATATGCCTAAGACTTCCGTCTATCTGAACCGTAACGAAAGGAGAATGGATAATGACGAAAGCACGGCTCTCCAGCTACTGACCGACAGGTCTATCTACCGGCCGGGGCAGACTGTATATGTAAAAGGCATATATTACGCTCAGAAGGATGACCAGGGCAGAGTCCTGGAGGGCAAAAAATTCACCGTCTATCTGAAGAACCATAACCGCGAGATCGTTGACAAGAAAGAAGTCAAGACCAATGTCTACGGCTCGTTCGAAACTTCTCTCCAGGTTCCGACATCCGGCCTTATGGGCACTTACAGAATTGAGGCTCAGGACAGTGAATTCACTCACGACGCCGCAACCATTAGCGTTGAGGAATACAAGAGGCCTACGTTTGAAGTGAAGGCGGACAGGATTGAGGGAAGCTACAAGTTCGGTGACCAGATTGAGGTGAAGGCCAACGCCAAGACATTCTCCGGCGTTCCTCTGGACGAGGCGGACGTGAAGTACACTGTCATCCGCCGCAAGTGGAGCTGGTGGAGAATGGCGGATGAAACCATTCTGCAGGAGGGCGAGGCCAAGACCGACGAACTGGGAAATGTCAAGATTCCAGTAACCCTTGTGCCTATGGATGAAGAAGATGAAGACAGGTACTCCAGCAACTACTGCTCTTATCAGGTGAAGATAGACGTGACCAACGCCGCGGGAGAAACCCAGAGCACTTCTACCAGCGTTTACGTGGGAAAGAAGAGCCTTGTCGTACGCTGCTCAGTGGGCAAGGAGATAGACAAGGAGAAAGACATCCTGATCAGGATGAGCGTTACCAACCTCGACGGAACAGAGCTTGCCAAGGAAGTATCCTACACTCTCTGGAAAGACAACAAAGGAGAGAAGGGCGACAAGGTCAAGGAAGGAAAGGTTCAGTCCAACACATCGGTGAACATGGATGACTGGAAGGCTCTGCCGTCCGGAAGATATATAATCACCTACTCCGTAAAGGACGACAAGGGAGAGGTTTGCGAGGGAGAAACATCCTTTGCAATGTTCTATGTAAAGGACGGAAAGCCTCTGGAAGGCAGCAACCTCTGGACTTACCGCGACGGAGACAAGATATGGTTCGGAACCTCCCACAAGGATGCAGTAATCTTTATGGACGTGTATTCCGACGGAAAGAAAATCGAGAGCAAGGTGTTCCGCCTCAGCGATGAACTCAAGGAAAAGAACTTCGCCTACATTCCTGAATACAAGGATGGAGCGTGCATCTCTTTCAGGATGGTGAGAAATGACAATTTCTTCAACCAGTCCTACACCATTTCCAGGCCATACCCGGACAATAACCTGAAACTCAAGTGGAGCGTCTTCCGCAACACCCTTGTTCCGGGTCAGAGCGAGCAGTGGACCCTGAACGTCGTGGGCCCTGACGGAAAACCGGCGGACGCTGAAGTGCTTGCTCTTATGTACGACGCTTCTCTGGACAAGATAAGAAGCCACTACCTGAGCACTATCTCCCGCTACTATCCTCGCCATATCACATACCCGAACTGGAGAAGTTCTTCTTCTTCAACATTCGGGATGAGCTATTCCCCTGGCAACAGCGTCTATGTTCCGGCTTTTGAATATGACTCATTCATCAATCTCCCGAGCATCCTCGGCGGTCGCAGATATGCCTATGCCAGAGCCCTGGGTGCAAAATCCGGAGCTGTCATGTATGAATCAATGGCTGTTGAAGATGCAATGGCGGCACCTAAGCAGAATATGAGGATCAGAGGAGTCAACAGCATAACAACAGAAGAAAAAGAGGCGGCAGAATCTGCAATGGATGCCCTTGAAAGCGGAACTCCTGAAAAGAAAGCTCAGGACGAAGGCCCTCAGCTCAGGCAGAACTTCAACGAGACCGCATTCTTCCTGCCACAGCTGGTAACCGACAAGGACGGAAACGTAGCCATCAGTTTCACCCTTCCGGAAAGCCTCACCCGCTGGAGATTCTTGTCAATGGCCCATACCAAGGACCTTATGACAGGATATCTCAACGATGAAATCGAGGCCAAGAAAGACTTCATGATCGCTCCTAACATGCCTCGTTTCCTGCGCAACGGAGACATCACTACCATATCTTCAGCCCTGACAAACCTGTCTGAGAAGGACATTGAGGCAAATGTCAGGTTCGAGCTCTTCGACATTGCCACCGAAAAGGTATTCCATACAGAGAGCAAGAAGGTAAGCGCAGCCGCCGGCAAGACATCCAAGGTTAGCTTCAGCTTCCCGGTAGAGGACACTTACGATGTGATTGGAGTAAGGATAATCGCAGAGGGTGGAGAATTCTCAGACGGCGAGCAGCACTCCCTGGCAGTTCTCAGCGACAAGGTAAGGATTGTTGAAAGCGTAGCCCTTCCGATAAGAGGCGAGCAGAAGAAGGAGTTCTCCCTGGAAAGCCTGTTCAACCACCATAGCCCGTCTGCGACAAAGAAGACCCTGACTATCGAGTTTACCGGCAATCCTGCATGGTACGCAATCCAGGCGCTGCCATCTCTGGCCGAGCCGGACGACGACTGCGCAATCTGCTGGACCAACGCCCTGTACGCAAACGTCCTGGCAAGCAAGATCGCCAACTCACAGCCAAAGATCAAGAGCGTTTACGAGGCCTGGAAGAAGAGCGGCCAGAACAAGGAAACCCTGCTGAGCAACCTGCAGAAAAACCAGGAACTGAAGACAATACTCCTGAGCGAATCTCCTTGGGTGCTTGAAGCCAAGAGCGAGGAAGACCAGAAGAATATGATCTCTACCCTGTTCGATGTGATGAATATCCGCAACATCGGCGACAAGGCAATAAAGAAACTCGGCGAACTCCAGATGGGAGACGGCGGATGGACCTGGTTCAAGGGAATGGAATCCAGCCCTTGGATTACGGAATACGTTCTCACCCAGGACATCAGGCTCAGGATACTGACCGGAGAAAATCTTGACGGAGCCCGCAAGCAGATGCACAGCAAGGGACTTGCATATATGCACAACGAGGCCCAGAAAGAATACGACTGGATAATGAAGGAGAAGGTCAAGACTAAAGGTGTCTCCTACTTCATACTCAAGTACCTCTACCTGGTAGCCCTTGAAGCCCAGGCAGATGGCAAGACCCCTGCGGACATCGTTCCTAAGAACAGGAAGACAATGTACAACTTCTTCCTGAACAAGGTGGCCGAAGTTCCGAAGAGCCAGGATATGCAGGAAAAGAGTATGGCTGCGGTTGTCCTGAAGGCCAACGGAAAGCAGAAGCTCGCAGACGAGTATATCCAGTCCATCAGGGAGCATCTGACAAGCTCTGAAGAAATGGGAATGTACTTCGCCTTCAACGAGAACCCTTACCGCTGGGGAAGCCTTAACCTCAACGCCCAGGTTGCAGCAATCGAGGCCTTCGACCAGGTTGCAGGCGACATGCAGACCGTGGAAGAGATGAAGATCTGGCTCCTCAAGCAGAAGCAGACACAGATGTGGGGAACTTCAACCCTGACCGCAGACGCTATCTTCGCCCTGCTGGCCCGTGGAGACAACTGGCTTGCAAGCGAGGGAGTTGCAGACCTGACCTTTGCCGGCAGAACCGTTTCCACCAACAAGCCGGACGAGGAAGGCAACGCCCCTATCCCTGGACTGAACTACATAAAGAGAGCCTACACCGACAACCAGGCCACTGATGCCAGGACCATAACCGTCGAGAAGAAAGACAAGGGCATTGCCTGGGGAGCCGCCTATGCAACCTTCTTCGAGAAGATGTCCAACGTAAAGGACAACTCCGGCAAGGAGATGAGCATCACCAAGGAACTCTTCGTCAAGAGAGTCAACAAGGTTTCTGAAAGCGGAAACAAGGATAACGGTGCTTTGGCCTATACCCTCGAGCATATAAAGAACGGTGCTGTCATAAAGGTCGGCGATGTGGTTACCGCCAGGATGGTGATAAAGATAGACAGAAGGATGGATTTCGTCCAGCTGAAGGAACAGAGAGGAGCCTGCTTCGAGCCGATGACCCAGCTTTCAGGCTACCACTACGGAGGCGGCACGGGCTACTACGAGGAGATCAAGGATGCTTCCACAAACTTCTTCTTCTACTCTCTGGGCAAGGGAACCTATGTTCTGGAAGTCAACTACAGGGCAAGCCGTCCTGGAGAATACGAGGTTGGGCTTGCAACCCTCCAGTGCGCATACGCTCCTGAATATACGGCACACACAACCTCCACAAGGATAACCGTAGAGGATAAGTAGATACTTTAATACTCAAGGAGAGAGACAACACCGTCCATTGTGCTTACAAGGACGGTGTTGTTTCCTATTGGGAGAGCATAGTTGACAAGGGCTCCAGCAACTTTGTGCTGCCAGGCCACGCTTCCGTCTGAGCAGTTGAGTGCAAAGACATTGCCCTTGTCCGTGGAGATGAAAAGAAGCCCGAGGCCGTCCTTCCCGACATTTTCCTTCACGGTAATCGGAGACGGAGCTATCTCATACTTGTATTCGGTTATGGTCTGCCAGGCGGTATTCAGATTATCTGTGGAGTAAGCCCTTACGGTATCCTTCATGCATTTGATGTAGTATTCTCCGCCTGAAGGAGAAAGACCTATGGCCTCCCTTCCGCCGTAGACACTTGAAACCGTCTTTCCTGAAGCAGCATCTATTGCATAGCTGATCCTGTCCGGGGTCACTATGAAAATCTTGCCTTTTGATTTAACCGGCCAGACCTGGGCCGGAGAGTAATTCCTCACACTCTTCGGAGTCTTCCATATCCACTGCACCTTTCCGTTTTTAGGAGAAAAGGAATAGAGGCAGTTTCCCCAGTCGCCAAGGACAACCTGGTCCTTGTCCACATAAGGGCGGCTTACCACGAAGCTCTTCATCTTGTCATATTCCCACACAAGTTTTCCGGTCTTGAGGTTTATAGCCCTGAAAACGCCGTCTGATGCCCCGATATAGACCGTTTCCTTGAAGATATTGGCGCTTCCGAGTACAGACTTTGCACAAGGGAATTTCCACCTTAATTTGCCGTTTTCAGGATTCAGGCAGTAGATGTTGT
>R25__coassemble_411_pt1 | contig 25670 bp, 20 predicted proteins | sample R25__metabat2_low_PE_028 | metagenome-assembled genome bin R25 | reverse complement strand
CCCTCGGACAGGTTCACCAGAAGATGCAGCAGTCAGACAAGACTACCGCCAACAACTGGAGCGTAAGGCTTGAACTCCAAGCAGACTTCCTGGCAGGCGTTTGGGGTTATCACGAAGACAAGATGTTCAACTCCATCGACGAGCAGGACATCGCCAACGCCATCAGATGCTCCAAGGTCATCGGCGACGACTATCTCCAGAAGAAGTCACAGGGCTACACCGTTCCTGACGCCTTCACCCACGGCACCAGCGCCCAGAGAGAGAAGTGGCTCAAGCGTGGTCTCCAGACTGGAAACCTCCGCTACGGAGACACTTACAATATCCCTTACAGCCAGCTCTAAAAGCAAGACCCGGCGATGGTCCCTTGCATCAGGATGATTATGAAGAAAGTTATCACTCTAGCCGCAACGGCATTGGCATTGATGTTTGCCACCGTTTCCCACGCTCAGGTAATCGGAAAAGACATCATTACCAAGAATGAAATATCCGTTTCATACGGAACACTTTCCAACTCCGAGTGGATTGAAGTATTCGGGGAAGTCGTGACAGTAATGTTTGGAGGAGAGACCAAGACCAAGGGTGCGGTAGGTCCTGTTTCCGCAGAATACTTCCGCCGCGTCTCTCCTGTTGTGGCCGTAGGAGCCATCGGATGTTTTTCTTCCTTCAAGGATGATATGATGAGAAAGACCGTCACGCCGGGTTCAACTTCGGGAGAAACGACTTCTGAAAAGGTTGGAGACTATACACGTTCTTATATAACCTTTATGCCGGCCGCAAAGTTCAACTGGCTGAGGAAAAAGCATTTCGGAATGTACTCCAAGATTGCAGCAGGCATCAGCTTCTTGAATACAAACATGAAAGATGTTGATCCAACAGTTGCCACTGAGAAAAACAAGGACGTGGCCTTCAACTTCCAGGCATCGCTCCTCGGCATTGAGGCCGGCGGACAGCTCCGCGGTTTCGCCGAGTTCGGTATGGGAGAGCAGGGAGCTATCCTTATCGGTATCCGCTACAACTTCTAAGGACGTGCAGAAGAGGTTGAAGACTTCTGCCGCTGGTCGGTGATGGCGCGCCTAACCCTCTCATAGAGGAAGCGGTTATGCGCTCCGTTAAGTGTGGTGGTGTTTGCGGATGCTGCCTTGAACTTGTTCTGGAGCATCTCCAGCTGGCCAAGTATCATTGAAGAAACATCTGAATTACCCCTTTCCCTAGGAGTGTAGACTGGGGTTGATCCGCGAGGGATGGCACTGCCGCCGGTGTACATGTCGCAGAGTTTCTGGACATATATCTTCTGCATCATTCGGCGGAAAGCTGCCTCCTGAGGATCTGCAGGTATAGGAGCAAACACTATGCTGTTAAGGTCAGCGAAATAGTTCTCGACGGTGTAGGCGCTCTTGCCAAGAGCTTCTTCTGCCAGGAAGAGGTTACCCAGCACACGGCTGTCCACCAGCTTAGTGAAGGTCCCGTTGTAGATGCCCTGCATTATGTTGAGCTTGTCTTTCTTGGTCTTGGTGAAGATCTCGTCCTTGAGCAGCCACTTAGGGGTGGTGAAGAAATGTCTCTTCAGGAAGGCAAGGGCTTCCTGCTGCTTTGCCTTGCTTACGAAGGTGCGGATGTCCCCAGGCTCCCCGGATAGTTTCTCTTCTGTCATCACTCCGCCGATGTACTTGGCAACGTGGTTGATGTACCTCTTGTACTGGCTTACTACCTCGTCGTAAATTTCGCTGAGGTTGGTGTAAGGCTCGTTAGGAGTTGCGGTCCAGGTTTCGATGTTTTCCATTACAACCTTGAGGTTGCTCATTCCGATCTCGTTGCTTTCCATATGGTTTACGCCGAGGTCTTCGCTCTGGTAGCGAGGGTCGGACGGGTCTAATTCATCGCCGTATTTATAAATTCCTGAAGGATCCTTGAGCTTTTCGGTCACGATCTTTTTCAGGTATTCGCTTTCCTCCTCAGGAGTCTTGAATTGAGGATAGTATCTGTAACCCCACTCTATCGCCCACTTGTCATAAGGGCCAATGCAAGGGAACAAAAGCTCCTGCGGGATGTTGTCCTTCTCCTGGGCAAGATACAGGAAGCGGGCATAGTCCATGATTGAGGATGCGTGGCCGTACTTCTTCAGGAATTCGACGTTCTTGAGGTTGTCAACTGTGTAGATCGGGCAGTTGCTGCCGGCAAAATTATGCATCAATCCAAGGGTATGGCCTACCTCGTGGGATGAGACGAAACGTATGAGCTGTCCCATAAGCTCGTCAGGAAGCAGCATGTTCCTGGCCATAGGGTCAGATGGCGCACATTGTATAAAGTACCATTTGCGAAGCAGGTCCATAACGTTATGATACCAGTTGATGTGGGTCTCGATGATCTCTCCGCTTCGCGGGTCTGATACGTGAGGGCCGCTGGCATTGGCAACGGTGGACGGCTTATAGACGATAGCGGAATGGGTGGCGTCGTCCAGGCTCCAGGTCGGGTCCTCTTCCTTGGTCGGGGCCACCTTTGCCATGATGGCGTTCTTGAATCCGGCTGCCTCAAACGCTGCCTGCCAGTCGTTTACACCAGCTATCAGGTAAGGAATCCACTCCTTAGGAGTCGTAGGGTCGATGTATATCACGATTGGCTTTGCAGGCTCGATAAGTTCTCCGTTGATGTATTTCTGAAGGTCTTCCGGCTTTGGCTCCAGACGCCAGCGGGCTACAAGACCGACTTTCTTTACTCCCTGAGGGTTCATGTCAAAGTCCGTGTACCTTTCCGTGAAATAGCCTACCCTCGGATCCACAAGACGTCCCATCATAGGCACCTTTGGAAGCAGGACCAGAGAAGCGTTGTACTCGTAGGTAGCGCTCTGACCGTTTTCCTTAGCGTAGGTTATGACGCTGCGGAACTCGGTGTTGATAGGATAAGTCTTGATATCTGACACATAGCAGCGGTCCTTCATGAAGTTCTGCAAGGTTAAGGTCCTCTTCAGGCTCTTGTCGAAATGCAGAAGGGAGTTTTCCGTAAGAAGGAAGTTTGTAACGTCTATCAGATTATCTGACTTGTCGTCATTCCATGCAGTTATGTCGAAGGATGCCACTATAGCCGCTGTGTTGGAATTCTTCACATTTTCCGCCATGCTTCCCGAGGCTCTTTCCTCAAGCATCACCTCATGTAGGAATATCTTGTTACCGGGACCCTTGGAGAATCGAACCATAGAATGACGGACAAGATCCCCGGCATAGCCTTCGGATCCCCTTCTTCCGCCTTCCGCACTCTTGCCGATTCTGGAAACCAGCGCGAGGTCTCTTCCGATTATGGAATCGTTGATGGTAATATACCATTTGTCTTCCTGATTGTAGACAGTGGTGAAACCTTTCATCACCTTGGCGTCTTTCTTAACGAATTTCTCGATAGACTCAGGAGCTTTCTTCTTTGAAGACTGACCAGGAGCCTGTCCGTCCCTAGGAGGAATCTGGGCAGAAGACGGCATTGCACTCAGGCACATTACAGCAGCGAAGCAGAGGGCTGACAAAAGAATTGATAGACGTGGTTTCATAGTTAAACTGATATCTTGTTCAAATATACAAAAAAAGGGTTTCGTTCTGGAAACCCTTTTTTTAAAAACTAGAATATCATTCTGTTATTCTCCAAGGATGCAGGCGGTGCCGAATTCTTCCTCAGCGATGAAAGGCATGGCTCCTGTGGATGGAGTTGAAGCCTTCTGCCTCTGGTCGGTAATGGCGCGTCTTACCCTCTCATAGAGGAAGCGGTTGTGAGCTCCGTTGAGAGTGGTGGTGTTGGCGGATGCTGCCTTGAACTTGTTCTGGAGCATCTCCAGCTGGCCAAGGATCATTGAAGAAACATCGGAATTGCCTTTCTCTTCCGGAGTGTAGATCACTATCATTCCGCCGGTGGAATTGCCGCTGCCGCTGCCGGTGTACATGTCGCAGAGCTTCTGTACATAGATCTTCTGCATCAGGCGGCGGTAAGCTGCCTCCTGAGGGTCTGCAGGCATAGGAGCGAAGACTATGTTGTTAAGGTCTGTGAAGTAGTTCTCGATGGTGTAGGCGTTCTTGCCCAGAGCTACTTCGGCCTTGCACATATTGTCAAGCACACGGTTGTCCAAGAGTCTGCCGAGAGTTCCGTTGTAGATGCCCTGCATGATGGAGAGCTTGTCCTTCTTCGTCTTCTTGAAAATCTCGTCCTTGAGCAGCCACTTAGGAGTGGTGAAGAAATGCTTCTTGAGGAAGGCAAGGGCTTCCTGCTGCTTTGCCTTGCTTACGAAGGTGCGGATGTCGCCAGGCTCTTCGGCCAGTTTCTCCTCGGTGGTGATTCCGCCAATATACTTGGCAACGTGGTTGACGTACCTCTTGTACTGGCTTACAACCTGGTCGTAGATGTCGCTGAGATTGGTGTAAGGCTCGTTAGGAGTGGCGGTCCAGGTTTCGATGTTTTCCATTACAACCTTGAGGTTGTTCATTCCGATTTCGTTGCTCTCCATGTGGTTTACGCCGAGGTCTTCGCTCTGGTAGCGTGGGTCGGAAGAATCGCTCTCGGTTCCGAACTTGTAGATTCCGGTAGGATCCTTCAGCTTTTCAGTAACGATCTTCTTCAGGTATTCGCTTTCTTCCTTAGGGGTCTTGAACTGAGGATAATACCTGTAACCCCACTCGATTGCCCACTTGTCATAAGGGCCGATGCAAGGGAACAGAAGCTCCTGCGGGATGTTGTCCTTCTCCTCTGCAAGATAGAGGAAGCGGGCATAGTCCATAATGGAGGATGCGTGGCCGTACTTCTTCAGGAACTCGACGTTCTTGAGGTTGTCAACTGTGTAGATCGGGCAGTTGCTGCCGGCAAAGTTATGCCTCAGGCCGAGGGTGTGGCCTACCTCGTGAGATGAAACGAAGCGGATAAGTTCGCCCATAAGCTCGGTAGGAAGCTGCATGTTCCTGGCCATCGGATCGGATGGGGAGCACTGGACAAAGTACCAGTTCCTCAGAAGGTTCATCACGTTGTGGTACCAGTTGATGTGGGTCTCGATGATCTCGCCGCTTCTAGGGTCGGATACGTGAGGGCCGCTGGCGTTTGCAACGTCGGACGGCTTGTAGACGATTGCTGAGTGGGTGGCGTCATCCAAAGACCATGTAGGATCTTCTTCCTTGGTAGGAGCCACCTTTGCCATGATGGCGTTCTTGAAGCCGGCCTTCTCGAATGCAACCTGCCAGTCGTTTACTCCGGCTATCAGATATGGAACCCACTCCTTAGGAGTTGTAGGGTCGATGTAGATAACGATAGGCTTTGCAGGCTCCACGAGCTCGCCGTTGATGTATTTCTGAAGGTCTTCCGGTTTTGGTTCCAGGCGCCAGCGGGCTGCAAGTGCCACGCTCTTTACGCCCTGAGGGTTCATGTCGAAGTCTGTGTACCTTACGGTGAAGTATCCTACCCTAGGGTCAACGATACGTCCCATCATAGGCTCCTTAGGAAGAAGAACCATGGAAGCGTTGTACTCGTAGGTTGCGCTCTGGCCGTTCTCCTTGCCGTAGGTTATCACGCTGCGGAACTCGGTGTTGATTGGGTAAGTCTGGATGCCGGACACATAGCAGCGGTCCTTCATGAAGTTCTGAAGGGTGAAGGTCCTCTTCAGATATTTGTTGAAATGCAGAAGCGGATTCTCCGTCAGAAGGAAGTTGGAAACATCGATTACGCTCTCGGTCTTGTCCGCATTCTGGGCAGCGATGTCGAAGGAAGCCACGATAGCCGTGGTGTTGGAGTTCTTCACATTTTCCGCCATGCTTCCGGTTGCCCTTTCCCTGAGCATTACCTGATGCAGGAATATCTTGTTGCCAGGGCCTTTTGAGAATCTTACCATAGCCTCGCCGACAATGTCACCGGCATAGCCGTTGAATCCCCTTCTTCCGCCCTCGGCGCTCTTGCCGATTCTGGAAACCAGCTCGATATCTCTTCCGATTATGGAATCGTTGATGGTGATGTACCATTTGTCTTCCTGATTGTAGACAGTGGTGAAACCTTTCATCACCTTGGCGTCTTTCTTTACGAATTTCTCGAGAGACTCCGGACCTTTCTTCTTTGGAGGCTGGCCAGGGGTCTGTCCGTCCTTAGGAGGAGCCTGGGCAGTTGGAGCGTCCTTCTTGGCGTCCCTGTTCCTTCTCTGTGCTGAAGCCTGGGATACGCTCAAGCACATAACAGCAGCGATGCAGAGGGCTGACACAAGGGTTGTCAGACGTGCTTTAGTTGTTGATCTCATATTGACAGTTAATTTTGGATTTATTATTTGTCTCGATTAAGAATATTCAAATATACAACTTTAGACTCAATTCCCAATGAAAAGAAAAACGGGGCGATTGCCCCGTTTCTTTCAACTCTGGAGAGACATCTGCTCCACCACCCAGTCCACTGCCGAAGCGGCGGGCCCGTCAGGTTCCAGAAGCTTAGCGTTGTTGTAGGCTTCGAGGGCCTGTGGATAAAGCTTCTGCCGGCTGTAAAGGTTGCCGAGAAGATACCACGCGTAGGCGTTCTTGGGCTCTTCCTTGAGGAGGGAGGAAAGGTTGGAGTGAGCCTCCTCGTTCCGCCCCTCTCTCATTAGAGCTTCTATCTCCACGGCGGTTATCAACCGCCCCAATATTTTCTTCTTGTCCTCCAATTACAGTCTCATCGCTGAGTTAGACGATTCCCTGGAATCCCATGAACGCGAGAGCCAGAAGACCTGCGGTTATAAGGGCGATAGGTGTGCCCTTGAGAGACTTAGGAACATTGCTCAGTTCCAGCTGCTCCCTCATTCCGGCAAACAGGATGATGGCTACTCCGAAACCTATGGCAAGGCTCATGGAATAAACCACGCTCTCCGCAAGGTTCATCATATGAGGCTCTCCTCCAAAGGAGAACTCCTTGGTTACAACTATCAGGGCTGCACCCAGAACGGCGCAGTTGGTCGTGATCAGCGGCAGGAAGATACCCAGAGCCTGATACAGCGTAGGGTTGATCTTCTTGAGGATGATTTCCACCATCTGAACCAGGGCGGCAATCACCAGGATGAAGACGATGGTCTGCATGAAGGTGATATTGATTTCCCTGCCGAACCAGGTGTTGACAAGAACATAATTCTGGATCAGATAGGTAACCAGGGTTGCAAGTCCCATGACCAGAATCAGCGCAAGGCTCATTCCGAAAGCGGTGGAGATCTTCTTGGAAACACCCAGGAACGGGCAGATTCCGAGGAACTGGCTGAGTACTACGTTGTTTACGAATACAGCCGTTATGATTATTATCAGATATTCCATAACCTAGTCTTTTTATTTGTGAGCCTTAAGCTTGTTGAATATTACCATGAGATAACCCAGAACGATGAAGGCTCCAGGAGCCAGCACGAACACGAGCATACCGTCTGAGGATGAGAACTTGTGGTCGAAAGCGGAAAGGTTTCCGAGGACTTCCCTCACCAGACCGATGCAGGTCAGGGCGATGGTGAAGCCGATTCCGGTTCCGATTCCGTCCAGGGCACTGTCTATCACTCCGTGCTTGTTGGCGAAAGCCTCGGCTCTTCCGAGCACGATGCAGTTAACCACAATCAGAGGGATGAAGATACCCAGAGTCTCGTAAAGTCCTGGCGTGAAAGCCTGCATAACCAGCTGAACCACGGTTACGAAGGCAGCTATCACGACGATGTAGCAAGGTATCCTGACCTTGTTCGGGATTGCCGGAGCAAGGAGAGAGATAACTATATTTGAACACAGCAGAACAGCCATTGTGGCCAGTCCCATACCCATACCGTTGATTGCAGACGTGGTGGTTGCAAGCGTAGGGCACATACCCAGGACCAGAACGAAGGTCGGGTTGTTTTTGACAATACCGTCTATCAGATATTTGAACTTGCTCATAACTTACTTCTCCGTAGAAATATTGTTAAACACGTTTGCAGCAATCTGCATTGCATCGCAGAAAGCCCTTGAAGATATGGTGGATGCGGTGATGGCGTCAATGTCTCCGCCGTCTTTCTTGACGGAAACGTTCACGCTGCCGTCCGTAAGGTTCTTTCCGTTCCACTGGGTGATGAAAGCACTCTTGGAGTCTGTTATCTTGGCACCCAGGCCAGGAGTCTCGGAGTGTGAGATCACCGATGTATTGTAAACCGCACCGTCAGGGGTGAATCCTACCATAATGGTGAAAGGACCGCCGAATCCCTTGGTGGTAGTGCTTTCGACTGCATAGCCGACGATTTCTCCGCCCTTCTTTGCCGGGTAAACCTTATTGGTCTTTTCCGGAACGGAAAGATCGGCGATGATATCCATAGCCTCTTCATATGGGTTGTTGTCGAATTCCGGGACAACTTCCTTGATGGCGCTGTTCTTCTTTGCCACCTCAGCGGCATTAATAGGATCTTTGGTTACAGCGTAAATAACTGCAACAGCGGCGGATGCGCCCAGGCAAACCAGCGTGAGCACAAGCACCATGTTCCTGAGAGATGATTTGATGGCCATTACTTTTTCTGCGCCTCCTTCGCAAATCGTTTAGGTTGGAACTTGTTCAGAAGAGGAACGGTAGAGTTCATGATCAGTATCGCGAAGGAAACTCCTTCAGGATAAGCTCCAAATGTTCTGATGAGAACGGTGATGATACCGATGCCGATACCGAAAATCACCTGTCCCTTGGTTGTCATAGGAGAGGTTACATAATCAGTAGCCATGAAGAATGCACCCAGCAGCAAACCTCCGTTGAGAACGTGGAATACAGGATCCAGATACTTGGAAGAATCGCCGAGGTAAAGGGCTCCGGCAAATACAAATACCGTAATAAGGATGCTCAGCGATATCCACGGCTTGATAACCCTTCTGCAAAGCAGATAAATGAAACCGAGAATAAGGGCTACGGCAGAAAACTCGCCGGCGCTACCTCCCATATTCGCAAACAGCAACTGTGTGTAGGAAAGACCAGGATTGGCCATGATCTCTTCCATAGCCACACCCTTTGCCAGCTGCTCCTTGACGAATCCCAGAGGAGTAGCTCCGGATGTTGCGTCCAGGGCTGCGGTTGCAAAGTCGGAGTTGCCGAACAGATATCCGCTCTCAGGAGCGTGGAATGCAGTTCCCGTCATCAGGACAGGGAAAGAAACCAGCAGAACCACGCGGGCTACCAGAGCCGGATTGAACAGATTCTGTCCCAGGCCGCCGAATGTCATCTTGGCGATGCCGATTGCAACAAGGGCGCCGATAACGATCAGCCACCAAGGAGAGCAAACCGGAAGGTTCAGGGCCAGAAGGACTCCCGTAACCACTGCGGAAAGGTCTCCGACGGTGCTTTTGCCCTTGAGCAAAAACTTCTGTATCAGGTACTCGAAAACGACACAGGCAAGTACGCTAACGCATACCAGGTGTATCGCGCTCAGACCGAAGAACCAGATTGATACCAGAACGGCAGGAAGAAGTGCGATGATCACATCCCCCATCAGCCTCCTGGTATTATCCTTCCCGTGAACGTGAGGGGAAGGAGAGACAATCAATGTATTCATTTGTCGTACAATTTTAATTCATTAACAATCCGCCTCCCCAATTACTTCTTAGGACGGCTCTTCATAATCTTCATTACGGCTGCCTTGCTCTGACGGATGGTATCCAGCAGAGGAATGAATGCCGGGCAGGTGAATGAGCAGCATCCGCACTCGATGCAGTCGTAAACGTGATGTTCTTCAAGTTCATCCATACGGGATGCCCTTCCCAGCTTGTTCAGAAGGTAAGGCTCCAGACCCATAGGGCAGGCACTGACGCACTTGCCGCAACGGATACAGTTGCTCTCAGCCTTTCTCTTTGTCTGCTCTTCAGTAAGATAAAGTATGGAGGAAGTTCCCTTGAGTGTAGGAGCGTCCACATTCACGATAGCCTTACCCATCATAGGACCTCCGCTTATAAGCTTGGAAGCCTTCTCAGGTACTCCACCGCTGTACTCCATGATGAAGCTCAGAGGAGTTCCAACCCTGTGGATGAAGTTGCGCTGATGCTCCAGGCAGTCTCCGGTCACAGTCATAATGCCCTCGAACAGAGGCTTGTTCTTCTGAACGGCCTCATAAACAGCAAAGGCGGTTCCGACATTCTGAACCACTGCACCGGTATCAACAGGAAGTCCCATGGAAGGAACCTTCTTGCCGATTACGGCATCGATGAGCTGCTTCTCACCACCCTGCGGATATTTCTTCTTGAGGGTAACTATTTCAACTCCCTTGTACTGCGGAGCCAGAGCCTTGAGCTTCTTGATCGCCTCAGGCTTGTTTTCCTCTATTCCTATGTAGCACTTGTCCACTCCGAGGGCCTTCATAAGTATGGTTCCTCCGATGAGCACCTGCTCAGGCATCTCCATCATCACCCTGTAGTCGGAAGTAAGATAAGGCTCGCACTCTGCACCGTTGATAATCACGCATGTAGGAGTTGCTGTAGGAGGAGGGGAAAGCTTTACGTTGGTAGGGAACGTGGCACCGCCGAGTCCTACGACTCCACAGGCCTTGATCCTGTCCACGATTTCTTTCTTGTCGAGCTTGATCTCACGCACGATATCCTGGGAGCGGTCTATGTCTTCCATCCACTCGTCTCCCTCGACATCTATAACGACAGCCTTGCCAGCTCTTCCGGCAAGGTCCTTTACCATTTCAATTGATTTTACGGTACCGCTCACCGATGAATGCACCGGAGCGGAAACGAAACCGGTCGGATTGGCAATCAGCTGGCCGACCTTAACCTTATCTCCAACTGCGACACATGGCTCGGCAGGAGCGCCAAGATGCTGTCCCATAGAGATATAAACAGTCTTTGGCAGAGGCAATCTTTCTATTGCCGCATCCTTGCTGATCTTCTTGTCTGCAGGATGAACGCCACCCATTCTGAATGTTCTCATAGCCTATTCTGTTTTTTGAACCGGAATTTCTACTTTCTTTTCTTCTGGCTTTGGAGCCTGAGCTGCCGGCCTAGGAGGGAAGTTTACCTCGTGGATCGCTCCAGTAGGACATTCAACCACGCACTTGCGGCACATGCGGCACTTGGTGTAATCGATGTAAGCCAGGAAATTCTCGACTGTAATGGCCTCGAACGGACAGGTCTTTGCGCATTTTCCGCAGCCGATGCAGGCGGCCAGGCAGGCCTTCCTTGCTACGGCACCCTTGTCCTGATTACGGCAAGCCACATAAACCCTTCTGCCCTTAGGACCCTTGTTGCGAAGTTCTATGATCTGCTTAGGGCAAGCCTTTACGCAGGCGCCGCAGGCAGTACATTTCTCTTCGTCAACTTCAGGAAGACCAGTGTTAGGGTTGATTTTGATAGCATCGAACTTGCAGACAGCTTCGCAGTCGCCCCTGCCGAGACATCCGAACCGGCAGTCGGTATCGCCGCCGTACAGTGACGCAATCGTGGCACAGGTGGCCAGACCGTCATAAACGGTGGTTTTCTTTCTCTTGTCGCAGGATCCGGAACATCTTACGACAGCAACCTGCGGATCTTTGGCCTCTATGGTCTGCCCCAGAGCTTCGGCGATCTTCTGCATTACAGGATTGCCTCCAACTGGGCAGTGAATAGAACCAAGTCCTTCTTTTACAGCTGATTCTGCAAAAGCCCTACAACCTGCCTTGCCGCAACCTCCGCAGTTGGCGCCAGGCAGCAGAGACTCTACGGTGTCGATCCGGGGATCTTCTTCCACCTTGAATTTCTGCGCAACAATGTAGAGCACAATCGCCAGCAACAATCCCAGGATTGCCAATGTGGCGATAGTAAAGATAATTGTTGTATTCATTAAGTTAATTGTTAGTAGTCGGGACTAACGGGGATAGGGTAAAGTGGATACGGCGCCCTATTTTTCCCCTGAAAAGATACAGCACGAAGAAATAAACCGCTATAGCTCCCAGGATAACCAGGCCCGTAACCAATTCGCTCATTCCCAAACGTTGCAAATATAACAAAAAGGTTACTAAAATGATTGCCGGAACTGCATAAACTATCCAGACAGCCTTCATTCCGGCAGATTCCTTTATGTTGACGTTGACTTTGTCTCCGGTTTTATAACGCAGAGGTCCGGAATCTTTTACCTCTATGACCTTGTCCACCATCTCGGAGGCCGAGCAAAGGCCTCTTGCATGACAGGCCGAACAAGCGCTGCGGGAGGTGATGGTAACCTTATACCCGTTCTCCAGAACAGCGGAAACCACTCCTTCGTGACCTATAACACCTTTCTGCATTCTATTTGATCTTGGAAGTCAGGGGATATTTGTTGCCGGTAACGGAAGACATCCTGCCCTGGACCCTGCCCACGAGAATCGGTGACTCGAAGAATACCGGGAACTTGTTCTGGTCGTCGGTGATCCAGATATTCATATCCTCCCTACCGTCGAAAACGTTTCCGGCCACCACCTTGACGGCGAATTTCATGGTCCTGAAAGTTCCCAGGCCCTGGATCTTCTTATTTTCCTTACCCTGGTATATGAAATAGATATTGTAGATTTCCTTGTCTATCGCAAACTCCAGCGGAACCTTCTTGCCTATCTGGCTGTCGTCGAAGGAAAGCGTCCTGCTCTTGAACAGCAGGGTGAGCATATCCATGGTATTGGCCGTTCCCTTGAGCAGGGTATCGAACGGAACCCTGTCGTACTTCTGGGTGCTGGAGTTGACCGTAAAGTCAGGGTTGAACTTAAGGGTATTCTTCATCCTGTACTTGCCTTCGGCGGCCTGGCGGTAAAACCTGACCGGGCGCAAGTTCTTCTCGGTGAATCTGGATTCGAACCTCTCCCTTACCTTGAAGAACATGTCGAAGAACTTGAATGTCCTTCCGGTAACAAGTACATTGTATCCCCCGTTGGAATACTCCAGGGTACAGGTGGCCTCCCCCACATCGGTAATGACTCCGCCCCAAGTGTAGTTCAGGATAAAGTTCATTTTCTCCCCGTCCTGGAAAGGATAGTTGTTGCTTTCCTGGGCAAAGGCCTGGGAAAAAACTGCAATCAAGAATGTGAGAGCGACAAACCTTTTCATTTCATTATGTTTTAGTTAATGTCGTATTCGTCTTCAGCGGTGATACCGAAGTCGTTGAAGTCTCCGTTGTTTATCCTGGATCCGAAAGACAGGGTTCCCGGGATGGAGGAAGGTTGGGCGAAATTATCGTTGCGGTCCACGAACTTCATCTGGTTTGCAAGGAACTTCAGTTCAACCTCGCCCGTAGGTCCGTTACGGTGCTTGGCGATGATAACTTCGGTAAGTCCTTTCTCCACGTTCATGTCTTCAAGTCCGTAATACTCCGGACGGTGCAGGAAGAGAACGATATCCGCATCCTGCTCTATGGCACCGGATTCCCTCAAGTGGGTAAGCTGAGGTTTCTTCTGCCCGCCGGTTGAGGATTCCGCCTGACGGCTGAGCTGTGCCAGAGCTATGACCGGAACGTTCAGTTCCTTTGCTATCGCCTTCAGGGAACGGGAGATTTCAGCAACCTCCTGCTCGCGGTTTCCCTTGAGCTCCTTGCTTCCCGTCATAAGCTGGAGATAGTCTATTATGAGAATCTTCACCCCGCTGGTTTTCACAAGACGGCGAGCCTTCGCCCTGAGGTCCGCGATGGAAAGGGACGGGGTGTCGTCTATGTATATCGGAGCATCCACAAGAGACTTCAGGCTGTCTTCCAGCTGGGTCCAGTCCGCCTGGGTCATCTTCACGCTTCCCTTTATCTTGTCTGAAGGCAATCCGGATTCCGCAACCATAAGTCTTTCAAGGAGCTGAGTAGGAGCCTGCTCCAGGGAGAAGAAGGCTACCGGGATCTTGAAATCCACCGCCATATTCCTGGCCATCGTCAGCACGAAGGCAGTCTTACCCATACCAGGACGTCCGGCTATGATCACAAGGTCTGAAGGATGCCATCCGTAGGTAACCTTGTCCAGGGCCATGTATCCGCTCTGAAGACCGGTCTGCCCACCCTTGCTCTGCATTTCCTCCAGACTGTCCAGTTTGGTCTTTATGATCTCGGCGATAGACTGTTCCTTGCGGCTCATGTTTTTCTCCGAGAGCTCGAACAGCCTCTGCTGTATGGAATTCAGAAGATCGTCCACAGACTCGGACTCGTCGTAGGATTTTCTCAGCGAGTCGTTCGTAATGGATATCATCTCCCTCTGGATGAACTTGTCTACCAGAATCTTGGCATAGTAGTTCACGTGGACTGCCGCTCCGATATCCGATGTAAGTCTTGTCAGATAGTCCAGCCCTCCGGCAGCGTCAAAGTCTCCGTTGAACTTCAGGCGGTCTGCCACAGTCATCATATCCACCGGCTGCGAAGAATTGCTCAGGTTGCTGATCGCTTTGAATATCAACCTGTTCTCAGGCTTATAGAAGCACTCCTCCTGAAGCACTGTCATAAGCTCCTCCACAATATCCTGGTCCAACATCATGGCTCCAAGCACGGAAGCTTCCACTTCCGGCGCTTGAGGAACCTTCATTCCCTGCTGCAGAGCCGAAACCTCGAGATCTACCTCTCCTTTCCTGTTTTTGACTGTCTTTGCCATAAAATCCTATTCTGCCAGTTTGTCCAACGCTCTCCTTACCGCCTGGATTCCAAGTTCCAATTCCTCATCGGTGATGCACAGCGGAGGAGCTATCCTGAACGATGTCGGCTGAAAGAGGAACCAGTCCGTAATCACGCCTTCATCGAGTAGTAAATATAGCACTTTTTTCGCTAAATCTTCTCTGCCCAAATCCACCGCTATAAGCAAACCCGCCGCACGTATCTCCTTTACAGCGGGATGTGACTTTAATCCATCCACCACTTTTTTGCTTTTCCTTTCCACATCCCCCACCCAGTCTTTTTCAAGGAGCAGCCTCAGCGACGCCAGTGCTGCCGCGCAGCATACCGGATGTCCTCCAAATGTGGTGATGTGCCCAAGGGGCGGATCAGTCTGCCAGGCGCTCATCCTTTCAGGAGATGTAACCATAGCTCCCAGAGGCATTCCCCCGCCAAGCGCCTTGGCCAGTGTAAGGATATCCGGCCTCACTCCGTATTTCTGGAATGCAAACATCTTGCCTGTTCTTCCGAAGCCGGTCTGAACCTCGTCAAATATCAGCAGTGCACCCGTTTTGTCGCACTTCTCCCTCAGAGCCTCAAGGAATCCCGGAGCCGGGATCTGCACTCCCCCTTCTCCCTGGACGGGCTCCACGATAACGGCGGCGGTTTCCTCCGTTATGACTGAAAGGGAATCGATATCGTTGAAGGAAAAATGGTCCACCATAGGAAGAAGCGGGCGGAAAGCCCCCTTGAAATCCTCACTGTCCATAAGGCTCAGGTTTCCCTGAGTGCTGCCGTGGTAGGCGTTGCGGCAGGAGGCGATCCGACGCCTTCCGGTAATTCTCTTCGCCAGCTTCACCGCGGCCTCGTTGGCCTCGCTGCCGGAATTCACATAGTAAACGCTCTGGAGATTATCGGGAAGGATAGAGCACAAAAGGGTGGCGTGCTCCACCTGGGGACTTTCGATCATTTCCCCATAGACCATCAGATGGGCATAATTCTCCATCTGCGCCTTGACGGCATCTATGACCTCTCTTCTTGCATGCCCCACGTTTGAAACGGAAACACCGGATATGAAATCAAGATATCTTTTGGTCTCCGAATAAAGGAAAACACCCTCTGCCTTCACTATACTTAAACCTAGCGGGGAAGAGGATGTCTGTCCTACGTGCTTGAAGAAGAGGTCCCTCAAAGTGTAGGGTCCTTGCTTCATCGCTGATTATTTTTTCTTTGCTGTTTTCTTGGCTGGCTTTGCCTCCTCAGCCTGAGGGTTATCCTCCTCGGCGAAACGGGAGCTTACGAGAATTCTTCCGCAATACTCGCAAACCACGATCTTGCGGCTCTCGTCAATGTCTATCTCCCTCTGAGGCGGAATCTTGTTGAAGCAGCCGCCGCAAGCGCCCCTTACAACGGTAACCACGGCCATCTTGTTGCGGACGTTGGTCCTTACCTTGTTGTAGGCGGCAAGCATCCTGGCGTCTATCTGGTCCTGATATCCCTTGCTTTCCTCCTGAAGCTTCTCGACTTCCTTCTCAGTCTCCTTCTCTATGTTTTCCAGTTCCTTGCGCTTTGCCTCAAGGTCTGCCTCGCGGCCCTTGATCTCAACGGCGATAAGTTCCAGCTCCTCCTTCTTGGCAACGAGGTTCTTGGTTCCGTCATTGGCCTTCTTCTCTGCCAGCTGGCTCTCCAGCTGCTGGAATTCTATCTCCTTGGAAATGGACTCGAACTCACGGTTATTCCTTACGTTGTTTCTCTGCTGCTCGTACTTCTTGATAGCCATGCGGCACTCCTCGATCTCGTTCTTCTTGGCTGTGATGAAGTTCTCTATATCCTTGATGTCCTTCTGGATAGCTGCCTGTTTGGTCTTCAGGCCCGCAACCTCGTCCTCAAGATCTCTAACCTCCAGAGGAAGCTCTCCGCGGAGAAGGTATATGGAATCTATCTTGGAGTCTGTCTGCTGGAGCTTGTAAAGAAGATGAAGCTTCTTTTCCATTTCCAGCGCGTCAGCGTTCTTTGTGGAAATCTGCAGGGAGGTAAAGGTCTCCCCGCTCAATGCAGGATTTTTCTTTGTTGTTGCCATATTAAAAATAAAATATCGGGCTCTTGTCGGCCTCACTCAATAGGACGGCAAATTTAGGAAATTTTTTCTTAACAACGGACTGAAGCAGCCCGATTGCCGGGAGTTCGCTGAAATGATGACCCAGGTCCACAACCATAAAACCGGAAGGGCAATAGAAATTATGATGGGTCACATCCCCTGTCAAAAGCACCTGGGCTCCCTTTGCAACTGCGTCAGGAATAGAGCCTTGCCCACCTCCACTGCTGACAGCAACGCGGGTGACCTTCCCCTTCAGAGGCTCGGAAGTCCGAAGATTTGAAACCCCAAACGCCTTTTTTACCTCAGCGATAAGACCAGCCGCACTTACCGGCTTCGGAAGGTTGCCCACAACTCCGAATCCGTCATCGCTGAGAGGAATGCAATCCTTAAGCTTCATCTTTGCTGCCATGATATCGTTGAGCCCTCCCTTTGCCCTGTCCAGAGGGGTGTGGGAGGAGTACACGGTTATCCCGGAACGGATCGCGAGCATTATGGTATCTGACCTGACGTCCCCTTCCAGAATCGAAAGGCACGGCTTGTGCACTATCAGCGGATGATGTGTGATTATAATGTCACACCCTTTCTCCACCGCTTCCTTCACAACCTCCAGAGAACAATTCAAGGCGATGAGGGCCTTGTGAACCTCAGCGCTTGGATTGCCTACGGTAAAACCACTGTTGTCCCACTCCGCCTGGGTCGAAAGCGGAGCAAATCCCTCTATTGCCTCAGCTATATCAGAGGCTTTGATTTTCTGTGTTTTCTGCATCTTCCGGATAATCTGAATCTGAATCTGAGTCTGTATCAAGGTCTTCCGAAACCGCAAGAAGCTTTGCCTTGATAGAACGGAGCCTTTCGATGACCTCCAGCTTGCGGTCTGTTGGAGACAGGTTCTGCTTCATCCTCTGGCGGGCTCCCTCAAGCGTCATTCCGCTTTCCTTCACCAAGTGATGGATCATCTTGAATGTCTCCACGTCTTTCTGCGTAAAGAACCTGTTGCCCTTCTTGTTGCGCACGGGCTTTATGAACTGCGGAAACTTGTCTGACCAGAACCTGACCAGAGATGTGCTTTCTCCAAGGATTTTGGAAACTTCCCCGATTGTGTAATATAGCTTGCTGCCTTCCTCCATAATCTGCTGAACCATTCCCTGCAAATTTAAGCAAGAAATCCCATAACTTCTACAAATAATTATGTATTTTTGAGAACAAGAAAACAACGTATGAAAAGAACAAAACTGAAAATACTGATGATTGCTTTGGCTTCTTTTCTAATGACAAGCCAAGCATCAGCCCAGTCCTCTTTTAAATTCTACGATGACATCTCCCTTCCTCAGACCGATGCCTGGAACTTCGTAAGGCAGGGAGAAGTGTCTCCATCTCTCTATACTGGAACCATCAACCTCTCTGTTCCCATCTATGAATACAAGGACAAGGACTTTAGCATTCCCATTGTTGCAACTTATTCATCCAACGGCAATCAGCCCAACCAGATTGCAGGTATACTCGGCCCCGGTTGGAACCTGGAGCTGGGCGGCTGCATCACCATAGAGACCAACGGCATCCCTGACTATGGGGAAAACGTGAAGCACGTTCAGGGATTCTACACCGTCCACAAGAACAACCCCTTCACCTCCCACCAGCCTTCACAATGGTGGCGGTTCATGTTCAACCTTCTTGACAACGGCTCCGGCACGGGCGCCCCGCAGATAGTCTGGGTGCCGGGCAACGTTCCTACAAACAACCACGAGGGAGAGGTAGATGCCCAGCCGGACATATTCCATTTCAGTGTTCCTGGCCACAGCGGGAAATTCCACCTGGGTTTCCATGGGGATGTCGTCTTCTACGACACCCCTCTCAACCCCAACGGTTACCGCCTCCAGATAGACACGGTGCCCATCAGCAACCTGCCATACCACTTCTCCAAGTTCTACAAGATTACCATCATCACTCCTGACGGATACCGCTATATCTTCGACGGTGACCCCAACCAGAGCAATGTGGACCTTGCCAAGAGTGGGGAGAGGGTCATCTTTGACATCATCACCGCCTGGCACCTGACCAAAATCGTGGCACCCAACGGACGCTGGGCAGTCTTCCAGTATTACAGCCAGAGGCTGAACCACACCACCTTCTCTCCCTCGTCCGCCGTCTATTCAGGCGGGCTGACAGACAACCAGTACTATTTCGCGGATCCCATTGTCCCCAACATCGGAGGGCAGGACGGAACCCTCCACGACGGGCTGGTCTACAGGAGGGAGACCCAGACTGCAAGGCTGAACCAAATCATCTTCAGCGACGGCTCGATGATAACCCTCACGTATAATGTCCTGGACTCTTCGCAGGGCGACCAGTACAAGGAAACTCCAGCGGCAAGCCAGGTGAAAGGCTATGCCAACACCGTAAGGCTCAGCGACATCTACGTTTCCAGGGCAGACGGGGAAAGCCTGAATATGGTGGCGCACGCCTCTTTCTCACACGAGCGCAACACCAACGGAGGCCAGACCAACTACCTGAAGTCCATCACCGTAAACGGAATCGGAACCTATTCCTTCCAGTACAACGGCTGGAACGACGCCTCGAAACCCTACCCCCTCCAGAACACCTTCTCCGTGGACCACTGGGGCTTCTTCAACGGCATGGCCAATTCGGCCTATTTCCCCGCTTCCGACGCTAACCAGACAACAGAGGAAGAGAACATATCTGACGATTCCAGAAACCCCGACCCCAACTATGCTGTACGGGGAATACTGAAGAAGATCACCTACCCCACGGGAGGATACACCACATTTGAATACGAGCCGCACTCGTATTCCACGGCCGTTGTGAGAAGACACGACTCTTCCTTTGACAGGAACTTCGCGCCGCGGCTAATCCAGGCGTTCGGCACGGCGGGCGGAATGAGGATAAAGAAGATCTCCTCCTTCCTGGCCAACGGGACTCCGAGTATGGAGAAGACATACGACTACAGCGACGCCAACGGAAACAGCTCAGGAATCCTTATCTGGACTCCAAGATATTCCGTGAGCTTCAAGTGCCAGGCCACATTCCGTCTCCAGGAGAACGCCTCCTACAAGTCCTCCTCCCTTCAGGACTACGGATACACCGGCATCGAGTACCGCAGCGTCACGGAGAGAATGAAAGACAGCACCAGAACCCTCAATGTCTTCACCTCCTGCGCAGACGGGAAAGGGTTCATGGACCGATTCGGGGTGTATATGGGCAGCAGCGTCATGGAAAGGGCCAGATTAAGCGACGGAAACGCCGTGGCGTGGGAGATGTTCCCGCTTATGACATCCAACCCGCACAGCGTACACTTTGCAGTGGCGCCCCTGATTTCCTTCCAGAGCCAGAGGGGCATGCTCAAGGAAAGGAGGGTGTTCAAGAACGACACCACAATGTCCGCTTCAATAAAAGAAACTACATCCTTCAAACTCGACTCCACCTCCTTCACCGAACTCCCTTGCTATCTGGTAAGACGGTTCGGGACTTACAGCATATTCACAGGAAAGCATCTGCCGAAGGAGACCGTCTCGGCGGTCAGACAGGACGACATGGCCGAAGAGAAAATCTCGAGAACACTGATGGAATACAACTTCTTCTGGGAGATCACAAGGACAAAGACTGTCCGTCCGGACGGTGACACGCTCATAACAGAGTTTACCCATCTGAGAGACCTGGATGACAACGTGATAAACTCCAGCCAGGTTTACTCCGCTATGAAACGCAGGAATATCCTTACCCTCCCGATCGAGGAAAAGACTTTCAGGAAAAAGCCCGGGGGAAACAGTGAGCAAGTTTCAGGAAGAAGATGCACCTACGCCCTCTTCCCGAACGGAACCGACACGCTCATCCTTCCTACCCTGGTAGAATCATACGACCTGACATCCCAGACCTGGAAGAAAGAGGCCAGGATTCTCTCTTATGACAGTTTCGGGAATATCACCCAAATGGAAGACGCAGCCGGAAACACGGTATCATATCTTTGGAGTTCATACGGACAATATCTAATCCTTCAGGCAAAGGGGCTTTCGCAGAGCCAGGTTCAGCAATGTGTCACTGCCGCAAATATCTCGGCCTCAACCGGCATCCCGGATATTCAGGACAGGAACCTCCGCAACGCCTTCCCCGACGCGGAAATAACCACTATAAGATACCTCTGCGGCGTTGGACCGAAATGGATGAGGGACGCCTCCGGAACCATAACGGAATACACCTACACCCAGTGGGGAAAACTCAAGGAGACAAAGCGATACAGTTCCGCCTCATCTTCTCCAAAAGCCACAAGGACAACCTATTCAAACGACAACTAGCATGAAAACTACTGAACCACAAAGCAAAAGAAACAGCAGTTGCCGGATGAATGGCAGCCTTCTGAAAAGGAGCGCATTTGTTCTCATGTCATTATGGGTATTATTGCTGGCCGCTCCAATAAAAACTTCCGCTCAGAATGAGTTAAAAGGTCCGGGCCATAATCCGCCGGGACCTATGGTGCAAACTATAGACATCCAGGTGCCTATGCCGGTGGAGCGGCTCAACCAGCAGTACACCTCGGATCTGATTTACAATCTTCCCGCCACGGGAGGAACGGTCACATTCGCGGCTTATTACGACCCTTTCAACATTAACCCCACATCGCAGTCTGAGGTAGAATTCCTGAACAGCTACCTGGCAGGCATTCAGGCTGACACCCTGATGACGTTCACATCAGCTTCCACAAATCTTGGACAGATGTGGTGGGACTTCACCCTGCAGATTCTCCCGAATGACAACACCTTTTCCACATATGACCAGACAAAGGCGGCAAGGAGAACCATACACCTGACCTTCCCCTTCTCCACGGGAAACACCCTCCAGATTAATGTCATACAGGCAGAGGGAACGGACCGCCTGCCCGTATTCCCGGAGTGGCCGGACGAGAGAACACCTCTTTCAGAGCCGCTTATAAGCCACAGGCCTGACACGATTGGACAGGATACGGAAACCCTCACCAACTGGATTAGGAAGGCCACTTACATAGGAAATGACCCTTATACTCCGAACGACTCCATCGTGGACATTGTCTGGTACAATGGCCTCGGCCAGCAGAAGCAGACAGTTCAGATTGGCGCCAGTGCCAACTCAAAAAAGAACATAATCTCTCCAGTGGAATATGACCCCGTAGGCCAGCAACTGAGAGAGTATCTTCCTTACATATCCACTCAGGCCACGGAAAACTATGATACCCAGACCTCACAGAAGCAGGCAAATTTCTACAAGACCAAATACGGCAACTCAGAGGTCCATCCTTATGCGGAGACAATTCCTGAAGCCGCAACCAACAGGCCGCTCATGCAGTACACTCAGGGCTCTGTGTTCAGAAACTCAACCTCACTGGCTGAAACCCAGAACGGCACCCAGAAGCCGAGGACAGATGCTACCGGAAGATTCCTCTCCAACTCCTACAGGATAAGCAGGGCTTCAGACAAGATCCCGATGCTCCTGTATGAAAACGGAAGCATCACCAACCGCGGACATTTCCCTGACGGGGCGCTCTTCAAGACCATAACCATAGATCCTGACGGAAAGACAGTGGCCACCTTCACGGACGAATACGAGAAGACGCATCTGGTAAGGACTTACCTTGGAGGCCATTCGGACACCACAGAGACAGCAGGATGGAGCGACCTGGTTTATGTATATGACAAAAGAGAGCTTCTCTCCGCTGTAATAACTCCTGAGGGAGAGAACGAGAGGAACAAGACCGCAACACAGATAAGCAAAGACTCCGACTGGGCAAAGAAACGCTGCTACATCTACACCTATGACGGCCTGGGAAGGATGACAGCAAGACGCTGGCCGGGAAAGGGTACCGAGCTTTTCGTTACAGACCCTGCTGGAAACGTTGTTGCTACACAGGATTCACTTCTGAGACCATCAGGAAGATGGAGGCTTACACGCTACGACAGGGCCAACCGCCCAATAGAAACCCTGCTTACTCAGCAGAGCATCAGCGAAGCCCAGATGAGAGGCTATTTCAGCCACAGCGCCTATCAGTCATACTTCGGCCAGGGAGGAAACGCTCCGTATTATCCTGCAGTTTACTCACTCTCGGACAACATTTCGCTAACAAAGACTGAAATCGGAAAGGCGGCGTTCTCGTTTACCATTCCGGACATTACCAGTGGAAACAGCAGCCAAAGCATAACCCTCTCCTTCAAGGCGGAAGATCAGACAGCTTCCATTACAGACATTGACACTTCAAAAACCGCAACGGTTCTATGGGAAAGGACGGCAATGACGATGTCAAAGGACGGGGCTCTGGTCGGAATTGCAGAGGATGCAAACTCCAACCCCGCAACAGTCTCTCAAGCAGATATTCTCTACAGGTACACCGCTTATTTCTACGACCGTTACGGAAGGCCGCTTCAGACAGTGACCCTCTATCCGGACGGATCCATTCTCACAGCTTCCACAAAGTACAGGTACGAGGACTTGCCGCAAAGGAAGGTGGCAAGGCTTTCCGTTCCACAGGGGAACTGCCTGGCTAACAATTCAAACAGCAACGCAACAGATACTCTGAACGCAGTCCTGACGGAAGCATTCACATACGACAAGCGTGGAAGGATGCTCACTTCTAACGCAACGCTACAGACATTCTCGTCGTTCATCCAGAACAACACCCCGAGCTGTTCCGACACGCTTTCTTCAACAGCCTCAGCGGTCTATTCATACGACAATCTTGGACATCTTACGGGAAAGAGCCTCGGAGGAAACCTCAGCCAGACTCTTGCATACAACATCCAGGACTGGATGACAACGATGCAGACAAAGAAGGGTACGGCAAATGTCTTTTCGCAGACACTGAGGTATTACAGCCCAGCAAAGCCTAACACTACTGCACTATATTCAGGTAACATATCTGAGTGGGAGTCTGTTCAGGGAACAAGCCCGGCTAGCACATATGGCTTCACCTACGACACCCAGGGAAGGCTTACTTCTTCGGACAGGTACAACGGGGCGGCAACGTCCCCTACATACCTCTACACGGAAAGGAACATATCATACGACAGGAACGGGAACATCCTTATCCTGAAAAGGATTGCAAACACCATCCCGAATCCGCTGCACGACTTCACCTATTCATACGACGGAGACAAGCTCACCACCCTGTCCGGCTCGCAGAGCGGAACAGCTTTCACATCAGCATACACATACGACGGAAACGGGAACATGCTCCTTGACGGCAACCAGGCTGTAAGGCTTTCATACGACCTGAACAACCTTGTCTTTAGGACAAGGACAATAGAGCAGAATCAGGAAACTCTTGCAGGAACATACGCCTACTTTGCGGACGGGACAAAGTTCTCACTCATGGGAGCGGACGGTTCAGGAAGACTTTACATAGGGCCGTTCACCCTCGCAAGGAAAGAATACACGGATGCCACGACGGGAGAAACATCTGCTTTAACTATCCTGGAATCTGCGGATGCAAACGGCTCGGATGCAAGGTTCGCCTTTACGGCAACGCCGCAGACCGTAAACAGCTCAGACACGACCTATACGATTGCATACGAGACCCTTTACCTCATAAAGGACCATCTGCGAAGTGTAAGGACAATCACAGACAGCCAGGGTAACGCGCTGGAAAGGAACGACTATTATCCTTACGGCCTTGCCACAAACCTGGGAAGAAACTATCCGGTGCTTGCAGACAAGTATCGGGTGAGAGTGCCGGCTTCCTTCTCTGATTTCAGCCAGAACGGTAACTTTTACCCAGCCGTCTCCTCTCCTGCAGGAAAAATGCTGCCATTCCGCCTCCTATACAATGGAAACGAACTCCAGCTCATCGCCCAGACAAGACTCATTGACTACGGGGCAAGGCAGTATGACCCGACGATTGCAAGATGGAACGGGATGGATCCGATGGCGGAGAATTATTATAATAATACACTCCATTCATACTGTATGGGCAATCCCATTTGCTTTAGCGACTACAGAGGAGAAAAAATAGCAATCGAATGTTATGTGCAAGGAGAAGGCCTAAAAACCTTTATATATAACTATAACGAAAACCAATTTGAAGATGAAAATGGAAATATCTTTGAAGGGAACAACAATGATGAAAAGGATTATATTGATAAACTTCTTGAAGCATTAAAAACATTACAAGAAGGAAGTGTCGGTAATGCATTAGTCAAAGATTTATCAGACCGGAATGAACTTATTGCAATTACTCAATTTTCCCGAAACAGAGAAACGGAAGATCCCACTGGTAAATATTCAAGTGTAATTCAGTGGAATCCAAATAGTGTTGACAAGGACAATCCTGCCTATATCTCATTAGGACATGAAATGGGACATTCTCTAGATAGGGTTACTCACAAATTAGAAGATAAAGGAATATGGATTGTTGTTGATACCGAAAAAGAACGGGATAAACAGATTCCATATGCTGAAATATCAGCCATGCATCTTGAAAACAAATTAAGAGCTGAGCATCACTTACCTCTTAGGACACACTATACAACGGACAAATATGGGGATCGGGGTAGAGTTGTTGACGATAATCGTAATAGCCTATACTATAATTCTAACAATCAACACCATAAGAGATGGCACAGAGTAAAGAAAGACAACTTCAAATACGAATAACAGTGACTATAATTTCACAAGTATTGTGCATTATACTATCCATTTCACGTTTGCAAGCTCAAGGTAAATATATTATAGTAGATGCTGTAGACTTGTTCGAAATGACTTTTAAAACAGATCTCTCATTTTTTTCAAAGGGTATAGCATACAATGCAAACAAATGTAGAAGGCTTTTTATAAATAAAGAGAAAGCTGATTATTTGTATTCTCTAGACACCCTCTATACTTTAGATATATTTGATTATGATGATACACCAAAAAACACACATTACATCACTATACTTGGAGGAAACATTCTATTTGGCTGCGAATATGATGACATTAATACAATGTCTAAAATAATACGACATAACAGCATACCGATCAGATTGTTTCAGGGAAAGAAAGAGTAAGATCTTTTAGAAATTCAAAATAATGAAAATAGAAACAAACTCATTAAAAACAA
>R25__coassemble_406_pt1 | contig 25841 bp, 17 predicted proteins | sample R25__metabat2_low_PE_028 | metagenome-assembled genome bin R25 | reverse complement strand
CCGCCCGATCGGCAGGGAGTCCACATAGGAACGGTTCAACTCCTTGAGAATGGCATTCTGGATCTCAGTCCATTTGCCGAGTTCGAAATTCTTGGTCTGGGCGCTGACCCCCGCCACACTGAGAACGAGGGCCGCGATAAGTATGGAGATACGTTTCATATTCAGCTTGATAAGCAAAAACTGTACGAAGTTGTGCAAATTTAGTATTTTTGTGGATATGAAAATCATTTTTGCGACGGCCAACCGCGGAAAGCTCCGCGAGGCCGGGGAGATCCTGGGGCCGCAGTTCGAGTTGCTGACCCCGCATGACCTGGGAATTGACGAAGACATCCCGGAGACCGGGGAGACACTCAAGGAAAATTCCATCCAGAAGGCGATGTACCTGTATGAGCGGCTCGGCTGCGACTGCTTTGCGGACGATACGGGGCTGGAAGTGGATGCGCTCGGCGGAGCGCCCGGCGTCCACAGCGCCCGCTATGCCGGAGAGGGGCACGACGATGCCGCAAACCGCGCAAAGCTTCTGGATGCGCTGACGAAAGTGGACAAGCGCAAGAAGAACATACGCGAGGCCAGGTTCCGCACGGTTGTGACCTTGATACACAAGGGTACGATGTACACCTTCGAGGGAAAGATGAAGGGTACCATCGCCGAGAAGGAAAGCGGAGAGGGCGGTTTCGGATATGATTCCATCTTCATTCCGGAGGGCTGCAGCTGCACCTTCGCGGAGATGAGCGAAAACCAGAAAAACGCGATTTCACACAGGGGCATCGCGATGAGAAAACTCGCAAACTTCCTCAGCCAGCTGAAATAAGGAAAGCTGTTCAGAAAGGGTACAATCTAGGCGCATGCTGGAAAAGGACAGGATCATAGTGCTGCACACGATCAAGCATTCCGATAGCGGAATGGTGGTGCAATGCTACTCCGCGACCAGGGGAAGGACCGCCTGCTACTTCTTTGCAAAGAGCAAGAACTCAAGGAATTCACAGATGTTTCCCTTGAGCGTCCTGGATGTCGTACTGCATTTCAGGACCCAGAACGGAGGGGCTATGCCGATGATAAAGGAAGCTTCCCCTACCGTTCCTCTCAACAACCTCAAGACAGACATCCGCAAGGGAGCTATTTCCATTTTCATGTGCGAACTGCTGCTTAAAACCCTAAGGGAAGGAGACGCGGATTCCCGTCTTATGGAATTCCTTTCCAGCTCAGCGATGGTACTGGATGCCATGGACGAGGGGGTGGAGAACTTCCACCTGCATTTCGCCGTGAGCCTTTGCAACAGGCTGGGCTATATGCCGGCGGACAACTATTCGGATATATGCCGTCACTTTGACTTCACAAAGGGCTCGTTCTGCGTAAATTACAACGAAGCCTTCTGCTTTTCCCCGGAGGAAAGCCTGCTGCTGCACAGGATACTTTCCACCCCGCTGTCTCAGCTTCCGGAGATCAAATGCAACGGAGAAATGCGTAACCGCTTCCTCGGAAAAATAATAGACTACATATCGTTCCACACATCCTTCAAGACAGAACTAAAATCCCTTGCCGTATTGCGGGAACTGTTCGGATAAGGCAAAGGCTTTTTCCTGCGGGTTTGCGCTTTTTTATTAAATTGCAAGGCCTTGAAGGGGAAAGTAGAAATGCGCAGGTTCAGGGCTATTTGAATCGTATAGGAAAAGATATATGGGAAAGAAAACCGCACGGGTAATAAACAAGGCCGTCCTGGCTTGGGGCAAAGGCTATCTGAAAGACGTTGAAAGAAGCCTGACCCACTCGGCCGATATGCAGAATGAGGTATTTGCCAGTCTGCTCAAGGGGGGGCGGGAATGCCTTTTCGGTAAGGAGAGGGACTTTGACGGCATACATAACCTCAGCGATTTCCAAAAGAGAGTAAAGCTTTCCAAATACGATGATATGGTTCCATACATAAACCGCATCCGCAGCGGAGAAGACTATGTGCTCTGGAACCAGAAAGTCAGATGGTTTGCAAAGTCCAGCGGCACGTCTTCGGACAAGAGCAAGTACATCCCGATAACCAGAGACTCCCTCTACGGCACCCATTTCAAGGGAATGAAGATGATGCTCTTCAACTATGTGAACCAGAATCCGGACAGCCGCATCTTTTCTTCATACGCGCTGACTCTGGGCGGAAGCGTGGCTCCCGACCAGCTCTCCGGAGGAAATGTGTTTGACGGAGACCTTTCGGCCGTAATGCTCCGAAATTCTCCAGCGGCGGTGGAGCTTCTCAGAACGCCTTGCAGAAAGACCGCCCTGGTCGCCGATTTTGCCACAAAAGTTGACTTGATCTGCAAGGAAAGCACCCGCAAGAACGTAAGCAACTTCTCCGGCGTTCCCAGCTGGAACCTGGTGCTGATGAACAAGATACTGGAGTACACCGGCAAAGGCAACCTGCTGGAAGTCTGGCCGGACCTGGAGCTTTTCATGCACGGGGGCATCAGCTTTGAGCCGTACAGAGAGATCTACAAGAAACTGATTCCGTCGGATAATATGCACTACCTGGAAAACTACAACGCATCCGAGGGCTACTTCGCGTTCCAGGACACTCTCGAAGGCGGAAAGGGTATGCTTATGACCGTAAGCAACGGCATCTTCTACGAGTTCATTCCGTTCGGCAAATTTGACCAGGCGCTGGAGGGAGACAATTCCAGCATAGTTCCGCTTGAAGGAGTGCAGACCGGGATAGATTACGCCATTGTCATATCCACCGTGGGCGGACTCTGGAGATATATGCCTGAAGACCTCGTAAGGTTTACTTCCACAAATCCTTACCGCCTGATCGTGACCGGCAGGACAAAGATGTTCATCAACGCCTTCGGAGAGGAGCTGATGATCAACAACGCAGAGCAGGCCATTGCCGCGGCTTCTGCAAAATGCGGGCTGGAAATCACGGACTACACCGCCGCTCCACAATTCATGAATGTAGATCAAGACTCCGCCAAGAGCGCTCTCGTTCAGGGCTGCCATGTATGGGCTATAGAGTTCAACGATCCTCTCCGCAATCCGGAAAGCCCAGATTTCAAGCCGGAATCCGTTGAAGAGTTCGCCGAGATCCTGGACAAGGAAATCCAGAAAGTTAATTCGGACTACGAGGCCAAGCGTTCCCCTGGTTCAACCATGCGGCGGCTTAGAATCCTGCCGCTTCCTCCTGGAACCTTCTACCGCTGGATGGAATCCCGCGGCAAAACCGGCGGGCAGAACAAGGTTCCGCGCCTTTGGAAAGACCTCAAATACATCGACCAGCTTAAAGGCATGGCCTCCTCTGAACCCAAACAGCAATGACAATGATTGTTGAAGATTTCAAAAACAGGATATTTTCCCTTGACAAAAGCACTTCTCCGCAGGAAGGGTTCAGGGCGTTGGCTCTGGAGGCATTCGAGTTCCAGAGAGAGCATTGCAAGGTTTACAGGGAGTTTCTCGACCTGATCGGGAAAGGAGACTTCCATCCGTCATCTGAGGAAGAGATTCCTTTCCTTCCTATCCGCTTTTTCAAAAGCCGGGATGTGGTTTCCGCCCCTGCACCCGGGAACGGTATTGTCTTCACCTCCAGCGCCACAACCGGAATGGTGCCTTCCCACCATATCGTCCATGACATTTCGGTCTATGAAAAGAGCTTTACAGAAGGCTTCAGGCTTTTCTACGGAGAAAGCGGATCATATAATCTGCTGGCTCTTCTGCCGTCTTATCTGGAAAGGAAGGGATCGTCTCTTGTCTATATGGCCGAAAAACTCATCGCCGAGACAAAGGCAAACGGAGCTGATGGAGGGTTCTATCTCTACAATCACGACGAGCTTCTTTCAACGTTAAAGCGTCTTCAGGCAGAAGGCTCAAAGCGGAAAACCATCCTCCTGGGGGTGAGCTTCGCCCTTCTGGATTTTGCCTCATTCGTCAAAGAGCAGATACCTGATTCCGGGGAAAGGACAAAGATCTTCAGCGATGTCATAATTATGGAAACCGGGGGAATGAAAGGCCGGGGCCAGGAACTTTCAAGGAAGGAACTCCACACCCGTCTCGGCGATGCATTCTGCAGCAGCCCCATCCACTCCGAATACGGGATGTGCGAGCTTTTCAGCCAGGCCTATTCATTCGGGACGGAATGGTTTTTCACCCCGCCTTGGATGAAAGTGCTGGCAAGGGACTTTGGCGGATTGAACATAATCGACCTTGCCAACATAGACTCCTGCTGCTTCATAGAAACCGAGGACCAGGGGCGGGTGTTCCCCGCCTGTGACAGAAAGAAAAGCGTCCATCCTGCCTTTACGGTGGACGGACGCATTAAGAACTCCGGGCTCAGAGGCTGCAATATGCTTGTTGAATAATACTTATAAACAACATGAAACGATACTCCAGTTTATTTCTAACACATCTTTTGGTATTAATCTTGATTAATTACCATCAATGCAGCGCCCAATCAACCTTTAAGTTCTACGATGACATCTCTCTTCCCCAGACAGATGCCTGGAACTTCGTGAGGCAGGGAGAGGTTTCGCCTTCTATGTACACGGGAACAATCAATCTCTCTGTTCCAATATATGAATACAAAGACAAGGACTTCACCATACCCATTGTAGCAACATATTCCTCCAACGGCAACACTCCCAACCAGTTGCCAGGCATTCTCGGGCCTGGATGGAACCTCTCCATAGGTGGCTGCATCACCATAGAGACCAACGGCATCCCGGATTACGGAGAGAACCAGAAGCATATCCCCGGCTTCTTTGCCGTACACGACACCTCCGAAGTCAGGAGACACCATCCGGACACCTGGTGGAGATTCATGTTCAGCCTTCTTGACATCGGCGCAGGTACAGGTGCTCCTGAAATAGTCATCTGCCCCGGCACCAAACCTACCACCAGCCATACTGGCGAGATGGACGCCCAGCCGGACATCTTCCATTTCACCATCCCAGGGCACAGCGGCAGCTTCCATCTGGATTTCGGGAAAAAGATTACAGTGTTCAGCACCTCTTCCGACCGGCACAACTACAAGGTGGAGATTGAGTCGCAGCCTTTTTCCGATCCCCCTTATGGCTTCACAAGAATCAAGACTATCACTATCACTACCGGGGACGGTCTCAAATACATCTTTGACGGGCGTCCTGATCATAAGTATGTCGATCTTACCAAGACCGGTGAACGTAACTTCATGGACCTTATCACCGCCTGGCATCTTACACGTATCGTGGCTCCAGATGGGCGTTGGGCTGCTTTCACCTACGAGACCCATCAGCGCACCATATACAACCCCAGAACCTCCACAAGCAGCAGCTCTGTTTCCGACGAGCAGTTCTATTTCTACCATCCCGTAATGCAGTGCTCTACCGCCTCGGGCAGGGAAGACGGCGAAGAAACCCACCCGACAGTAAGCCGCACCTCTTTCCTGAGCTCCATCTCCTTCAGCGGCGGCGCGCACATAGACTTCGCCTATGACTCGTCAACTACTACATCTACATTCAAAGGAGACCAGTACCGCCAGTCCCACATCTCCAACCCACAGGAATACCTGAACACTATAAGACTGAAAAGCATAACGGTATATAAAGAAGGAAACACCAATTCCGTAGCCAGTGCCACCTTCTCCCACGCGCGCAACACCAACGGTGGCAAAACCAATTATCTGCAGTCCATCACCGTCCAGGGCACGGGAACCTACTCCTTCAACTATATAGGCTGGGACGACTCCTCCAAACCCTACCCGTACCACGCCACCTTTGCTGTGGACCACTGGGGTTATTACAACGGCAAGAGCGGCCCTTTCTATCCCAATTCCTCGGTTAACATCTCCACCCAGAAGGAGACCATCACCGGAGATTCAAGAAATCCTGACAACACATATTCCAGGCTGGGAATGATAGAGAAGATAACCTACCCTACGGGTGGCTACACCACGTTCGAGTATGAGCCACACGTCTATTCCGCCGCAGTGAGCCGCGACTACAACGCCACCGAGGAAAAGAGTTTTTCTCCGCGCCTTGTCCTGGTTTCCGGAGAGGCCGGAGGCATGAGGATAAAGAAAATCTCGTCCTTCCTTTCCAATAGCACCCCTGCCGGCTATAAATATTATACCTATGAGGATGCCGCCGGCAAAAGTTCCGGCATCCTTGCCTGGACTCCCAGATATAACGTGAGTTTCGTGTGCAAAGCCACGGACAATATCCGTGAAAATTCTTCCTACAGCTCATCCTCCCTTCAGGACTACGGCTTCGCGGATATGGAATACCGCTATGTCACGGAACATCTGAAAGACGGCACGAGAACTCTTAACATCTTCACCTCCAGCGCAGACGGCAAGGGCTTCCGCGATGTTCTGGCAATAGGTGCAAGCGGCTCCGTACCTGAAAAGGCATTGCTGAACAACCTCACGACAGTGGTGAACTGGCAGATGGGGCCGGACTACAACGTCTACAACCCTAGCGTCCACAGGGCCGTGGCGCCCCTTACCTCCTTCCAGAGCCAGAGGGGCCTGCTCAAGGAAAAGCGCACCTTCAAGAACGACACCACGCTTTCCGCCTCGGCGATTGAAAGGACCACCTTCCTTCTTGACAGCACAGCCTACACGGAACTCCCGTGCTATCTTGTAAGGCGTTTCTCCACTTATATGGTTTTCGCAGGGAAGCACCTGCCCCAAACCACGGAATCCACAATCCGCACAGACGACCAGACCAAAGAGAAGAAAAGCCGGAAGTCTTTCACCTACAACGCCTATGCGGAAACCACCAGGATTTCCGAACTGACAGAGGAGGGAGACTCGCTCATCACGGAATACACGCACCTGAGGGACCTGCCCGACAGCCTTATAGAGAACAACATCATCTTCCTGACCATGAAAAGGAAGAACATCCTCTCTCTGCCTCTGGATGAGATGATCTTCAGGAAAAAGGCGGGAGAAAGCCTGAGAACCCTCATCTCGGGAAGAAGATGCGCATACAATATTTTCAGCTTCGCCCAGGACACGCTAATTCTGCCTGTCCTGGTAGAGTCCTACGACCTGAATTCACAGACCTGGAAGAAAGAGGCCGAAATCCTTTCTTATGATTCTTTCGGGAACATCACACAGCTCCGGGACGCGGACGGCAGGACAGTCTCTTACCTCTGGAGCGCTGACGGCCTGTATCTTATGCTCCAGGCAAAAGGACTGACCCTAGCGCAAATCCAGCAACATATTACAAACATTGGAAACATTTCTGCGTCAGCAGGAATCCAAGACGCTCAGGAAACAGCTCTCAGGAACACCTTCAAAGACGCTGACATAACAACAGTAAAATATCTCTGCGGTGTCGGTCCGCAGAGAATCAGAGATGGAGCCGGAAACACCACCGAATACACCTATACCCGCTGGGGAAAACTAAAACAGACCAGACGCTACAGGACGGCAGCGTCCTCTGAAAACATTGATAGGAACACTTATTCAAACGACAACTAGCATGAAAACTACTGAATCACAAAGCAAAAGAAACAGCGGTTGCCGTATGAATGGCCTCCTGCTGAAAAGGATCGCCTTTATTCTCGTGTCATTTTGGGTATTGCTGACCGCTCCAATAAAAGCTTTCGCCCAAAACGAGTTAAAAGGTCCGGGAAATAATCCGTCTATAGGGCAGCTGGTGCTGATTAACGTCAACATGCCTTTGGAAAAACTCAACCAGCAGTACACATCAGAACTGTCATATAACCTGCCATATTCCGGAGGAACGGTTTCTTTTGCCGCATACTACGACCCGGTTGCTCCCAATATGGGAATAACAGACCTTGAGTATCTGAACAGCTATCTTGCGGCGATTCACGCGGACACGCTCATGACCTTCACATCCGCCTCAACTAACCTCGGGCAGATGTGGTGGGACTTCACCCTTGAGATTTTCCCCAACAACACATATACTGCGGACGACCCCCTCAAGGCGGCTAACAGAACAATTTACCTGATCTTTCCGCTTTCTACCGGAAACAGGCTCATGATAACCGTGGATCAGGCGAAAGGTGCAGACCGGCCCGAGCCGTTCCCCGAGTGGCCTGACCTTAGGTATCCGCAGACGGAACCTCTCATAGATCACACTCCAAACTCCCTTCAGGACAGCGAAAGCCTCTCCAACTGGATAAGGAAAGCCACATACATCGGAAATGACCCTTACATCCCGAATGATTCCATCGTGGACAAAGTCTGGTACAACGGGCTCGGCCAGCCAAAGCAGACGGTCCAGGTGGGTGCCAGCGCAAACGCAAAAAAGAACATTGTAACGCCTGTGGAATACGACCCCGTGGGACAGCAGCTCAGGGATTATCTGCCGTACAAGTCCACACAGGCCACGGAAAACTATGACGCCAATACCGCCACACTGCAGCTGAACTACTACCACAGCCTTTACGGAAATACGGAGAACTATCCGTACACTGAGACCTTGCCTGAAGCCGCCACAAACAGACCGATTGTCCAGTATGCGCAAGGTCTGGTTTTCCGAAACGCCTCTTCGCTCAACGAAACCCAGAATGGCACCCGCAAGCCGAGAAGTGACGCGGACGGAAGATACCTTGCGACAACCTACAGTCTCTCGTCTTCGGAAGACAATATTCCGGTTCTTCTTGCGGAGGACGGCTATATAAAGAACCGCGGCGTTTACGGGCAGGAAGGCACAGAGCCGCTCTTCAAGACAGTGACTGTGGATCAGGATGGAAAGACCGTGGCAACATTCACGGACGGGAAAGAGAAAACAATTCTGGTAAGGACATACCTGGGAGGCTATGCAGACACCACAGAGACTGGAGGATGGAGCGATCTTGTGTATGTCTATGACAAGAGAGGACTTCTTTCCGCAGTAATAACCCCTGAAGGAGAAAACGAGAGGAACAAGACCGCCGCTCAAATAAGCATGAACTCCGACTGGGCGAAGAAGCGCTGCTACATCTACGGGTATGACGGACTTGGAAGAATGAGCTCAAGAAGATGGCCGGGAAAGGGAAAGGAGCTTTTCGTCACTGACCCTGCAGGGAATGTGGTAGCAACACAGGACTCTCTCCTGAGACAATCCGGCAGGTGGAGGCTCACAAAATATGACAAGGCCAACCGCCCTGTGGAAACGCTCGTTACACAGCAGAGCATTACAGAAGCACAGATGAGAAGCTATTTCTCCTATGAGACAGTCCAGCTGTACTTTGCACAGAACGAAAACTCTCTGTTCACTTCTCCTGTTTATGAACTTTCAGACAACATCTCGCTAACAAAGACAGAGACAGGAAAGACAGATGTTTCTTTCAATATCAATCAGAGTCTGGCCATCTCTTTCAAGCCGGAAGACCAGACAGTCTCCTTGGCTGATGTGGATACCACAAAATTCTCATCCGTGCTCTGGGAAAGGACAGCGATGACGATGTCAAAGGACGGAGTGCTTATAGGTATTGCAGAAGACGGAAGTTCCAATCCAGGAACAGTTGCCCAGGCAGACATCCTTTACAGATATACCGCCTATTTCTATGACTGCTATGCAAGGCCTATTCAGACAGTGACACTCTATCCGGACGGAACAGTTTTCACAGCTTCCACAAAGTACAACTATACAGGCCTTCCAATTAGGCAGACGGCAAGGCTCCAGGTGCCGCAGGGAACAAATTCTGGCACAGACACTTTAAATGTTGTCCTGACTGAAATCTTCACCTACGACAAGCGGGGAAGGATACTCACGTCAAATGCCGCAATGCAGACATTCAACTCGTTTGTGCAGGGCGGAAACCTTACTTATTCAGACACCCTTTCTTCTGCGGCTTCCACAGCATACAGCTATGATGAACTGGGCCACCTTACGGGAAAGACCCTGGGAGGAAATCTCAGCCAGACCCTTGCTTACAACATCCAGGACTGGATGACCACGACGCAGACAAAGAAAGGTACGGCCAATGTTTTCTCGCAGACTCTGAGATACTATAATCCAGTAAAGCCAAGCACTACTGCACTTTACTCTGGTAACATATCAGAGTGGGAGTCTGTCCAGGGCACAAGCCAGGCAAGCACATATGGTTTCACATATGACACACAGGGAAGGCTCACCTCTTCGGACAGGTACAACGGGGCGGCAACGGCAGCAACGCAGCTTTACACTGAAAGGGACATATCCTATGACAGGAACGGAAACATACTTGCACTGAAGAGGATTTCCAATTCCATTCCGAGCCCACTCCACAACTTCACCTATTCCTATGATGGTGACAAATTGACAACCCTTTCCGGAAGCCAGAGCGAAACGTCCTTCACATCAGCATACTTATACGATGGAAACGGGAACATGACCCTGGACGGGAACCAGACAGTAAGGCTCTCATACGACATCAACAACCTTGTACACAGGGTAAAGAAAACCGCAACAGGCCAGAATCCGAACCCGGCACAGGACGAACTCACTGCCACTTACTCCTACTTTGCTGACGGGACAAAATACTCCATAAAGGATACAGATGGAAACGGCAGGATTTACATTGGACCGTTCACGCTCGCAAGGAAAGACTACCAAAGCGCAAATATTACCTTGCTGGAATCCGCAGATGCAATGGGCTCTGATGCCAGGTTCGCCTTCGTGGCAACACCGCAGACCGTAAACAGCTCAGACACGACCTATACAATTGCATACGAGACTCTATACCTCATAAAAGACCATCTGGGAAGTGTAAGGACAATAACAGACAGCCAGGGAAACTCAATTGAAAGAACTGACTATTATCCGTACGGCCTTCAGACCAGCCTCGGAAGAAGCTACGCCACACTTGGAGACAAGTACCGGGTGAGGATGCCGGTGTCATCTACTTTAGGCAATCCAAGCATTAGCAACCTGTCAATTTCATCTCCATCAATTGAAATGACACCTTACAGAATGCTTTACAACGGCAAGGAGCTGCAGATGATTGCACAGACCAGACTGATAGATTACGGAGCAAGGCAGTATGACCCTGTCATTGTTAGGTGGAATGCTCCTGATTCAAAAAGCGATATTTATCATTCTAACATATATGTTTTTTGTACTTCTGATCCAACTCATAGAATTGATATAGATGGCAATAATGACGTTGATGTAAATGAGCTTTTAGAAGAAGATCTTGCTAATATCTTCGATGTTAATCAAGATTATCCGCCAGATGATCCACCAGATGATCCCAAAAAGTTTTCATTAAGATCTAAAACAACCTCCATTAAAACAGAGAAAGAGATTCTTCCACAAAATCCTTTTGTTTCAATGAAGTGTGGCGTTATTGAAACAACAGGAGAATCTAAAATGTTTAATAATGATAGCAAGACAACAACAACAATCAAGCAAGGCGTAGCTGGCGAAGAAATTTCTACATCCATAGATCATCAATTCAATGCTTCCCCGATAATCGGGCGTTTTGAAACAGGGCTTTCAAACAGCAACAACTCTGGAACTTTTGTTAAATCATCAGCGAGTGTAGGCGTATCTTTTCTTGACGCAGCCAACATACAAGTAGGTCTAACTAACTGTAAGAACTTTCTTGAGAGTACGCTTTTTGCTAGTATTACAGTCAATAATCCTAACTATAATCAAAAATATTTCTTTACCGTTGGTGTTAAACCAATTGGTCTTGTTGCCATTATTGCAATGAAACAAGCTTCCTTCTCTTTAGTTTCTATTCCGAATTTAGCTACTGCCACACAATAATGCGCCTGAAATGAATTTAAATTAATAATTATGAGAAAGATTAAATATAAATCGTTTATTTTAAAGTCTTTAAAGCAATTAATTGTTGTTTTATTATTGCTGCTATCTATTAGAGTTGTATATAGTATTTGTATTTGGGGCGTAAATATAAGTAGATTAAAGTTAGATGAGAACACCAAAAGTTTTGATTTAGATTCTTTATTTAATATAGACAACAATAGGATTTCGAAAAAAGAAACAATTTCTTATCGCAAAAAAGTTATTTGTTGTAATTATATTATTGATGACAAATATTATCTTTCAGTTTTCAGGGCAGGCTATATTTCAGATGAATTTGATTGGAATAAGGTTTACATCTTAGATACATTGGAAAACATCCGAAATAAATACGATTATATCATTAATGTGCCAACAAGTATTTTTCCTAAGGAAAAATATGTTGGTGTTTATTTTTGTTCTTTTAATACAACAATTACCTCATACAGCATTGTCAAAGAAATTAGTTTATATATTAATGGAATTGTTTATAACAAGAAAATGTTTAACAAAGATTTAATGATTATTCAAGCAAGTATTGGCAATGCGGTTTTTTCTCTTAATCAACAGAAAAACAAACTAGATATATCTTTTACATATAATCCAAATTATATATCTCCTTCATTCATTATTATAAAAATAGAAAAAGACCATCAGTTATTTATGTGTGTAACTAATTATCCTATTGATATATAATTGTCTTTACGTAATAGTCCAGATAATTGGACTATTACATACTACAAGAAGTTCCATCGAATGAGCGTTGCTATACTTGCTCGTCGATTGATTTTCCTGTGAACATCTTAACGTAGGTGTCAGCCTTGCTGCGGATGCTTTCAGCTTTCTTTTCAAGCCCGGCAGCCTTGTAGGTATCTGCAATCCATATCAGGTAGTAGATGTTCTTCTGGAGGTTCTCCCAGGAGAAGATTTCTCCGTCATAAGGTTTGCTGAACAGGGTTATATGCTTGTAGGTTTCATCAATGAAACGGTCTCCAAGGGCCTCTCCCTTCTCCTTTTCTCCGCAGGCAAAGTAAATGCCCACCGCGTCCATAACCGCAAGGTCGTTTCCGGAAGAAAGCAGGGAAGAGTTCAGAGGGAAATTCTCTGCAGGCATAACCTTCTGCATCTTGTCCAGGACTGCTATTGCCTTTTCAGGCTCGTCTTTCTGGGCAAGGGCCTTGGCGTTCTGGGCCATGATGTCCCTTACAGGAAGAAGGGCGTTGAAGGTAAGCAGGTTCTGGTAATCCATGTTCACCGGAGCGGCCAGAGACTCGAAGCGGTAAGTGTTCATTATCCTGTCGTACATGACGTCAGGATCAACACTCTGGTCGATGTACTCGCTGCTGAGGCCGGTCTTGTTCTTGATCGGAACGAACTTGAACCCGTAGCCGTCGTACTGAAGGTAGTCCTTGATGCCGATGTTGATGTCGCCACCCCTCTGAAGAACATAAAGAGGACGGTCCCAATTGTAATGGGCGAGCAGGTCCAGCATCATCAGCGATGTCTTGTCTATGCTGGAAACACCGTCCGGAATGTTGAACTGCAAGGTATCAGGAACCTTTGCAAGGTCTTCGGCAGACACTATTCCGTACTTTTCCACATTCGCCTTGTTGACAGGGATAGTGTAGTGACGGCTTACGATGAGATTATGGTCCTTGCCATCTCCCATCCTTAGCGTAACGGATGGATCCTTGAGAACCTTGATGAGGTCAACGCCGGAAACGGTTCCCTTGATGTAGTCCGTAACCGGGACAAAATCGTTCTTGCCGTAATAGTAATCCTTCTTCTCAAAGGTGAACGGAACCGGATCGCTCTCGTACTGCTTACACTTCATCTGGTCTATGTACCAGTCTGTTCCAAGGAGTGACGTGTTCATTATACGGACATCTGTCCTGACTCCCTCAACCTCCTGGATGTACCACAGAGGGAAAGTATCGTTGTCTCCGTGAGTCACGAGGATGGCGTTCTTGTCAAGACCTATGAGATAGTTGTAGGCAAGGTCGTGGCAGGTGTATCTTCCGCTGCGGTCGTGGTCGTCCCAGGTCTGGGAAACCATCTGGACAGGAACCAGAAGGCAGAGCACTGAGGCAATCGCGGCAGCCGGAGCCTTCTTGCCCATGAATATCTTTTCAAGTACATCGCCGAGCCAGAGAAGGGCAAAGCCGATCCATATCGTGAAGGCGTAGAATGAGCCGGCATAGGCATAATCCCTCTCTCTTGGCTGGTAAGGCGGCTGGTTGAGGTAGAGCACTACGGCGATACCGGTAAGGAAGAACAGAAGGAAGGTCACCAGGGTATTTCGCTTGTCGTGACGAAGCTGGTAGAGCAGTCCTATTAAGCCAAGGATCAGAGGCAGGAAGTAGAAATGGTTCTTCGCCCTGCTGTTGACAATATAGTCCGGACCTTCGGACTGGTCTCCAAGATGGGCACGGTCTATGAAGCCGATTCCGCTCTCCCAGTTGCCCTTGTAGATGTCTCCCGGAACCGTAGCGTGGAGGTCGTTCTGCCGTCCCACGAAGTTCCAGAAGAAATATCTCCAGTACATGAAATTCAACTGGTAGCCAAAGAAGTATTTGAGTTCGGAGCCCATATCCGGATCTTTTCCTCCGGTATAAAGAGTATAGAATCTTGCGTATGAAGAACCGTCCGCGCCGTTGGACCACATTCTCGGGAAGAGAACCTTGTCTCCGTAAACAGGCTGGGCAGGGCCGTCAAGCTTAACGTATTTGCCCTTGTTGCTGTCGTAATTGTAGTAAGACGGAGTCTTCACGTCTATCAAGCGGGACTTGTAGGTCTGACCATAGATGAGCGGAGAGGATCCGTACTGCTCTCTGGAAAGGTACCTTACCAAAGTATAAGGGTTATCCGGCTGATATTCGTTGGTCGGAGTGTTGGCGGAAGACCTGATGACGGTCACCGCAAACAGGGAATAGCCGATGATGATGGCCAGCGTGCAAAGGAAAACATTATTCCACAGAGCCTTTCCGGACTTGTAGGAATAGTAGGCTCCCCAGAAGCACAATCCGATGACAAGCAGCACGAAGAATGCCGCTCCGCTGTTTTTCGGCAGGCTGAATCCGTTTACGAATATCCTGTCCACAAAGGCGGACAGAGAAGGGAGATAAGGTATGATTATCCAGTTGATAAGAATCAGGATGAAGCAGGAAATGAAGAAAGCCCTCCAGGCTCCCCATCTGGAAATCTTGCACTTGCGGTAGTAGTACAGCATTCCCAGAGCCGGGATTGTAAGCAAGTTCAGAAGATGTATTCCGATGGAAAGACCCATTATGAAAGCTATGAACACCAGCCAGCGGTTGGCATAAGGCTCGTCTGCAGTCTCCTCCCACTTGAGCATAGCCCAGAATACCAGGGCCGTAGCCAGGGAACTCATTGCGTAAACCTCTCCCTCCACGGCTGAGAACCAGAACGTGTCTGACCAGCAATATGCCAGGGCACCGACCACTCCGCTTCCCAGGATCTTCAGGGCGGTGCCTGCGTCAATTCCTTCCGCAGATGCCAGGACCCCCTTCTTTTCCATAAGCCTGCGGGCCAGATGCACGATCGTAAGATACAGCAGCATAATGGTAAGGGCGGAGCAAAGGGCGCTCATCGCATTTACCATCATAGCGGCATGTTCCTTATCGGTGAATATCGTGAAGAACCTCGCAAGTACCTGGAATGTAGGGTTTCCCGGAGGGTGTCCCACCTCAAGCTTATAGGATGAAGCAATAAACTCGCCGCAGTCCCAGAAACTGACCGTCGGCTCTATCGTGGAAAGGTAGGTGAAACTGGCAACCGCCAGAACCGCTACCGCCACGATGTTGTTGAGCTTTTTGAATTTCTTTATTTCCATTTGTATGGTTTGTTTCTTTCCGTGTATCGGGCAAAGATAATGCAAACCGAGCGAAAACACTATCTTTGCAGTCCCAAAGTTTAAGTTATGGCTAAGAACGACTGGAAAAAGAGAGACGGAGTTGTCTTTTCCACCAATCCCGACTTCAAATATGATTCCACGGAATCTGACGAGCAGGTCCAGACCCTGCCCCCGGAGAAACAGAAGCTGATTGTCTGCATAGACCGCAGCGGCCGGGCCGGAAAGCAGGTTACCCTGGTCAAAGGTTTCATTGGCAGCGACGAAGAATTTTCTGATATGGGGAAGAGCCTGAAGTACAAATGTGTAGTCGGCGGCAGCGTCAAGGACGGAGAAATCATCATCCAGGGAGATTTCAGGGACAAGATAACAGCCCTTCTTACCCAGGAAGGATATAAGGCGAAGAGAGGCAACTGATCCTATGGTTGAAAGGTACGCCGATATGGCCATCGTGATTATTCTGGTGGTGTTCTTCCTTGTCGCCACGGAAAGGATACTCGAGGGATTGTTCAGGTCCTTCCATTCTTTCTTTTTCCTCAAGCGACAGGAAGAGGTCGATGATGAGCTCACCCTCCGGTCATCGAGGAATATCACAGCCTTCTTCATTTTCCCGGCAGCCCTTTTCGCAGTCTCCCCCAACCCGGAAACCTTTGCCTTCCTCCTTATTGGAAGCATAGTTTATCTGGCGGTAAAGTACGGCATTATGGCTGTTTTGGATTATGTCAACCGCACAAACATCTTCAAGTTTATAGGCAGAATGGGAATAAACTATCTTATATCTGCCTCGGCGATGCTGTTTTTCGGACGCATAAACATTTGGTTTGCAGCCTTGTGTGCCATACCCGCCCTTATGTATCTCATAATGGAAGCTAAGGTGATTTTCAAAAACAATTTTTCTGTTTTTTTCTACATTTTGTACCTTTGCACCCTCGAACTGCTACCGGCGGTTCTGCTGTTTAGATTATTTGTGTAATGAAGATAAGCAAGATACTCATAGCGCAGCCTGGCGTGGCCAGTGCAAACCCGCACTATGCAAATCTGATAAAGAAATACGGAGTGAGCATAGAGTTTCACCCGTTCTTCAGCATGGTTCCTCTGACTCTCAGGGAGTTCAGAACACAGAAAGTGAACATTCCGGACTACACCGCCATAGTGTTCACCTCCAAGGGAACCATTGACGCGTTCTTCCAGCTCTGTGCCGAGCAGAGGATAAAGATTCCGGATTCACAGAAATATTTCTGCACCTCCGAGAGTCTCTCATACTATCTGCAGAAGCATATCATCTACCGCAAGAGGAAGATTTTCTTCGGCGACGGAACATTCGCTTCTGTAGTAAGGCTCGCCAAGGCAGACAAGCACAAGAACGAGAAGATCCTCATCGCCTCTCCGGACCACATATATCCTGAATGGATCCAGATGTTCAAAGAAGCCAACCTGAAGTTTGCTCCGGCTGTCGTAGCCAAGTTTGTGGACAACGACCTGAAAGACCTCAAACTGGAAGACTATCAGATCATCGCCTTCTACAATGCCCTGGACATTACTTCCCTGAAGAACAACTTCCCGGGATTCAAGCAGAACGGCACCAAGTTCATCGCGTTCGGAGCAGGTATCCGCAAGGCCATGACGGAAGCCGGATTGACCTACGCTATCGGAGGCCCTACTCCGGAATTCCCTTCCCTGGCAAATGCTTTGGAACAGTTGATCTTAAATCCTGATTTCCGTCAGGCAAACCTTCCTGATGAGCCAAAGAAAGAGCCGGCAAAGGCTGCCGTCAAGAAAGCAGCTCCCGCAAAGAAGGCTGAGACGAAGGCCCCTGCAAAGAAAGCCGTTGCCGAGAAGAAGCCGGCCGTGAAGAAAGCCGCTCCGGCAAAGAAGCCCGCAACCAAGAAACCTGCAGCCAAGACCGCAGGCAAGAAATAATGCCAGACACCGCCCCTAAGACGTTCAAGAAAAACGAGAGGCTTAAGTCAAGGAAATCCATTCTGAGACTTATGTCCAGGGGACGTCGTATAGAGGCATCTCCACTCATTGCAAAATATTCCTTCAATCCCCAGGAACAGGATCCGGCAAACAAGATCATGGTTGTCGCTCCCAAGAAGCTTTTCAAGAAAGCCGTAGACCGCAACCTTCTCAAGCGCAGGATCAGGGAAGCCTACCGTCTTAACAAGCAGATTCTTCCTCCTTGTGCGGCACACATCAGTTTCACATACACATCAAAGGAAAAGCAACCGTTCTCCAAGATTCAGGAAGCCGTTGTAACCATTCTCAAGACCATCGCCGAGAACAAACCTGAAGAAGAGTCTGAGCCTGCCTCTAAATCAGGAAAGGGAGTCTGGGGCGTTATCCGGAAAATCCTGATTTTCCCCTTCGTTATCCTGATAAAATTCTATCAGGTCTGCATTTCTCCGCTAAAGCCGGCAACCTGCCGCTTTACCCCCACCTGCTCCCAATACGCCATTGAGGCTTTCCGCAAACACGGAGTATTCAAAGGATTCTACCTTGCGGCAAGGCGCATACTGAGATGCCACCCATGGGGCGGTCACGGTTACGATCCAGTTCCGTAAAAATTTCTAGAAATCAGAGCCGTAGAAGCGGCGGTAGATAGGTTCGCGGACATCGAACTCCCTGGAAAGAGAATCCAGGTCGTCCGTAGGGATATCCTCGAGGGCCAGCATTATCAGTCCGTCCACACAATAGTTGAAATCCGGATCCACATTGTAGTCTATGATCTTGGATCCCATCTTTATGTACTTCTTCAACAGCGGAGGAAGACGATACTGCCCTCCGCTCATTTTCAGAAGATAGCGGTCGAACATTTCCAGATTGGCTGTCTTGCCGAAAAGAAGCGCGTCCGGATCCACCCTTCCGAAGTCCGGAACAAACGGAGTCTTCGGGTTTGTCATGTCGTCATATGCCGGATTTCTGTGGAACTGTTTCAGATAGTGAATCATCACACTACGGTAAAGCATAGGGTACCAAGAACTTATGCTTACAGGGCCGATGAGGTATTTGTATTCCGGATATTTCATCAGAGTATAGAAAAGACCCTTGAGCAAAAGCATCAGAGCCAGAGTGTCCTTCTGGTGACTTACGCACACGAAACTGCGGCCGAGCTCAACGCACTTTTCCAGGACCGGAGCGAATTTGTCGGAATAGCGGAAGAGGGTATCTGCATAGAATCCGTGGATTCCTCTCTCCCGGAGAATATCTGCACCCAGGCCAAGCCTATAGGCCCCGACAAGATCGTTGGTGGCATTGTCCCATAGCACAAGATGCTTGTAGTAAACATCATATGGGTCCGTGTCCACAGAATTGTTGGTACCTTCCCCTACCGCGCGGAATGCTTCCTCCCTCCTTACGGCAATCTCTCGCATCATGTCAGGAATGCGGTTGTAGTCGAAAAGGTAGCAGGAAAGGGTGCCCACGTCAAACATATGGGCATCCTTGTTTTTTTCCAGTTCCTTAAGCAGGACATCGGTAGGAACAAAATCTCCAAGGCGGGTGGTGTAAACGCTCTCGTCCTTTTCTATGGTGTCAGCCTCCAGCATATAGGAACGGCTTCTGAGGAATTTGGCCACTATCTTGTCTTCCTGGAACTTCTCAAGTTCAGCATGCTGGATCACCGATCCTATCCTCACCTTTATTTCCTTGCCCTTCTTGTCAAATATCTCTCCCGTGAAGCGAAGGTCGCTTAGCTTTGTGGATATCCTTCCCAGCCACTGGAAATACTTGGAGTTCTTGCCGTGGAAATACATCGGGATTACCGGGCATTTCGAGCGGCGGACCTGACGGCTGATATAGGTCATCCATTCGGCATCTTCAACAACCTTTCCCTGATTGTTCCAGGAAGAAACCTCTCCGGCCGGGAATATCACCAGGAGACCACCTTTAAGCAGATGTTCCTCGGCCTGCCTGAGACCGGAAATCGTCGGGGCGGTGAATTTGCCGAAAGCGTAAGTGGTGTTGATCGGGATGAAGTGGTCGGAAACGTTAGGAACCTTGGAAAGGATGAAGTTCGTGAGGATCTTCACGTCTTTTCTCACCTTGCCAAGAATGCTAAGGGCGGCCAGTCCGTCCAGCCCGCCGAACGGGTGGTTGGAAGTTATGACCACGCCTCCTTCCTTAGGAATGTTTTCAAGAGCGGAAGTGTTGACATTCAAGGTTATATCGAGAGACTCAAGCACCTTGTCCGAAAACTCGACTCCTTTGTAATCAGCCAGGCGGTCATAAAGCTCGTTGAGCTTGTCAAGGCCGGCGATCTTCATTGTCATGGCGGCGAGAAGACTGCCGGGAATCCCCGGAATCTTCATTGACTTCTTAACTTCGCTTTTATTGATTACTTTTGCGCTCATACCGATGACCTATGCCTATCAAAGACAAAGATAAAATAAAAAAAGAGATAATCTCCATCCTTCCCCATCAACCCGGAGTTTACAGGTTTCTGGACAAGGACGGAAAGATTATCTATGTAGGCAAGGCCAAAAACCTCAAGAACAGGGTCAGTTCCTATTTCGTCTCTGAAAACAGGCTGAATGCCAAGACACAGGTCCTTGTCAGCAAGATCGCCGATGTAAAATTCACTGTCGTGGAAAACGAACAGGACGCTTTCCTTCTGGAAAACAACCTGATAAAGGAAAACCAGCCACGCTACAACATCCTTCTTAAAGACAGCAAGACCTATCCGTGGATATGCATTAAGAAGGAGCCTTTCCCAAGGGTATTCATCACCAGGACCCTGACCAGGGACGGATCGCTTTACTTCGGTCCTTACAGCTCGGCGATGTACGCCCACAGCCTGGTGGATATGTTCCACTCGATGTTCCGTCTGAGAACCTGTTCCCTGAAGCTCAACAAGGAGGATATCGCAAAAGGCAAATTCAAGGAATGCCTGAACTTCCACATCGGAAAATGCGACGCTCCTTGCATAGGAAAAATCACCGAAGAAGCATATTCGGAGAGTATCGAGGCCATAAAGAACATCCTCAAGGGCAACTCATCGCAGATGATCAGGCTTTTCAAGGAAAAAATGACCGAGGCCGCATCCAGGATGGAGTTCGAGCTTGCTCAGGTTTACAAGGAAAGGATGCAGACCCTCTCCACCCATTACAACAAGTCTCTGATCGTCCAGCCGGACCTGACCAATCTGGACGTTTTCTCCATAGTGTTTACGGACAGTATCGGAAACGGCAGCAAAGGTTCCGCCTTCGGAAACTTCTTCCGGGTTACAAACGGATGCATAACAAGGGTCCTGAACCTGGAACTCAAGACCCAGGGAGACCTGTCCATAGAAGAAGACGCCCCGGAAGGAAGAAAGTCCATACTGACCCAGTTTATGCTGAGTGTATACAATATCCTCAGCGATGCCTCCGAAAAGCCGAGCAAGGAAATCCTGGTGCCGTTCCTCCCGACGGAAGGCATCCTTTCCCAGGACCACAACATCCACGTTCCCCTGAAAGGAGACAAGCTTTCCCTGCTGGAGCTTTCCACCAAGAACGCCAAGGAGTTCATGCTCCAGGCACTCAAGCAGGAAGCCCTCAAGAATCCTGAGGAGAAAAAGAGCTTAGGCGTGGAGATGCTCAAGAGAGACCTCCACCTGAAAGACTATCCGGTCCACATAGAGTGCTTCGACAACTCCAACATCCAGGGAACCGATCCGGTAGCATCTTGCGTGGTGTTCAGAAACGGAAAGCCTTCCAAGAAGGACTACCGCAAGTTCAACATCAAGACAGTGGTTGGAGCAAATGACTTCGCCTCGATGTACGAGGTAGTCTACCGCCGCTACTCCAGACTGATGGAGGAAAATCCGGAAGACCTTCCGCAACTAGTGGTGGTAGACGGCGGAAGAGGCCAATTGGATTTCGCATATCAGGCCCTGACAGACCTTGGACTGGAAAAGACCATGCCTATAATCGGCATCGCCAAGCGTCTGGAAGAACTCATAAAACCAGGTGACCCGAACCCTCTATTCCTGGACAAGAACTCCCCGAGCCTGAAACTCATAATGCAGCTCAGGGACGAGGCTCACCGATTCGGCATCACCTTCCACCGCAGCCTGAGAAGCAAACGCCAGACAAACTCAGAACTGACCTCCATAAAAGGTATCGGTGAAGCCACCGCAAAAAAGCTCCTGCAGCATTTCAAGAGCGTGGCCAGAATCAAAAAAGCATCAGAAGAAGACCTTGCCGCCGTCATCGGCAAATCCGCCGCAAAAAAGGTGTCCACCCATTTATCAGGTAACTGATACCCATTATAACGCCATCTAGGGGCATTTGTCTCAAATCTTTTTACGATTTGAGACACTTGTTTGCACGTTCTGTGGCGGAGAGTGAAAAACACACTGCCTAAATTTGAATTAAAATCAATTCAAAACATAAGCTTATGCAATCTATTTTCGACAAGGAGCGCCTTTTCTATCTTGCCCCTTCAATCAAAATCTACGTATGTAACCCGGAAGGGATTATATGCACCAGTGGCGACACGGAGGGTTACCACGACGGTGAAGAATATGGTGACGATGATTTCACTTCAAACTAGGAGGAACTGCCATGAAAAAGATACTTGCAATTATTCTCGCGATCAGCGCGGGATTGTTTGTTTCCTGCACCCAGGAAGACAAAATCGAGACAAAACCAGAAGTTGAAGTCTCCAAGGGACTGGTTTTCACCGCTACTACAGAACCGACTACCAAGATAGCTCTGGAAAAGGAAGGCGACACCTACAACGTCTTATGGCGCAGCGGAGACATGATTGCCGTAAGAAATTACGTTTTTGGAACTCCACCTGTAGGATTCTACACTACGACCAGCAACACGTCCCATGGTGATTTCACCTACCACAGTGGAACCGAGTTGACAACCGGGTCTTACTATGCTTTTTATCCCGCAGAATACTGGAGTGAACAAAATGCAGCATATCCTATCACCCAGAATTACACCCCTGGAGTTATTAAGGCTCCTATGTTTGCATACAGTACTACCACAAATCTTCAGTTCAAGAATATCGGCGGTTTGATCAGAATAAACCTCAAGACGCCTTTGACGGGAAAGAAGATCAAGAAAATCTATCTCTATTCCACAGCCCAGAGCTTGAGCGGCACCATTACAAACATAACCTCGCTTAACAGCAATCCCACCGCAACTGTTGACAAAAACAGTCCGGCCCAGCATCCTGTGGTTCTGGATTGTGGCAATAACGGTGTAGAGATAGGTTCAGACCCGATACCATTCTATATAGCGGTTCCGGCAAACACATATACCGATCTCACAATTGGTGTAATAACTGTAGAAGGCATAAAGCAGACATACACCCTGAATTCAGACAAAAGCATAGTGGTTGAGAGAAGTTCCATCGCAGACATTACCCTTACTTTCAACAAGGATCCGGAAATCATCGACCTCAGCGAAAACGGTACGGCCAACACCTATATAGCAATGCAGAGAGGCTATTACAAGTTCAAGGCTACCGTAAAGGGTAACGGCGGGCTCGACCCTGTCACCGGAACAACGGCCACGGAGATAAACAAGAACGACATCAGCGGAGTTACCGTACTGTGGGATCTCAAGCAGAGAGGCAACGTCGTATACCATGACGGAAAAATGCAGGCCCAAGATATTTATTATCACGACGGCTACATATATTTCTTTAAAAATTACAACCTAGAAGGAAACTCTTATGTAGCCATTTTCAAAGACAAAGAAGGCGGAACTGACGGGGTTTACGACAAGGATTTAGACGAGATTCTCTGGAGCTGGCTCATATGGGCAACCAACCCGGGCACCGTTGTTTACAACGGCAATCAGTTCTTGGACCGCAACATCGGTTCCGTAACCACGGGAACTTTCGACGACGGAAGCTACACCGCAGGTTTCAGCTATCAGTGGGGAAGACCTGCCCCGTTCGCCTCTTCATTAGGGCAGGCATATACTCCTTTCAATTACGTCCCTCCAAGAACCTCTGTCTTCTCATTTGAGAACATAGGAAACGGAACTACCGTAGACCATGCCACTTCACATCCAGTCACATTCTTCTACCATGGCAGCAGAAGCAACTGGATGCCGGATAATGCAACTTGCATGACCCTTTGGTCTGATAACGAAAAGACCATCTACGACCCGTCTCCTGTCGGCTGGAAAGTTCCTTCAAAGGCCCAACTGACCGGAATAACATCTGCAATATCCTTCTATGGATCCGGTTTTATCGGCCCTGGCAGCAGTTCGGATTTCGGATATGGAAATCCAGGCTCCGTATTGCTGTGGAGCAGCACCTGTGACAACAGTGACGGTTTCATTGGAGCCTGGGCAAACGCTTATGGCTCAATGTATAAAAAATATGGTAGCTGGCCTGACGTATATATGATGTCCGGAATGCCTATCCGTCCGGTTCGGGATGAGGCTTCTTTGACATACGCAGACCTAAGTGCAGAGGAAACAGCCAACTGCTACATAATTTCCAGTTCCGGAGACTATAAGTTCAAGGCTACCGTAAGAGGTAACGGAGCTGCTACGCTTGCAGGCGTCAGCAAAACCATAAGCGCTTCTGAAATCGCTTCGGCTAACCTTCTTTGGGCAAGTTACGGAACCACTACCGCCCCGGCAGAGGGTGAAATGCTGTACGGCGTACGCTATGAGGACGGTTATGTATATTTCCGCGTTCCTGAAACCTTCCATGAAGGCAATGCGGTAATTGCCATCAAGAATTCCAGCGGAACGATTCTCTGGAGCTGGCATCTGTGGTTTACCGTAACAGACCTTGCCTCTCTTGCCCAGACTTACAATAGCGGCGCCGTATTCATGGACCGCAACCTGGGAGCGTTGACTAGAACCCATAGCAACTCCAACACCTTCGATTACGGTCTTATGTACCAGTGGGGAAGAAAAGATCCGTTCCAGAACTCCGTTTCCCCTGGTTTTACCAGCGGTTACGTATCTTCAAGCGACTGGGCTACCTGTTATATTCCGGCTACTCTTGGAACAGCGGAATCCCGTGCCGTTGTGTCAAACCCTACAGTCGCCTCAATGGTTGCTTATCCAACTACATTCAGTAACGGATCTTACTTTAACAGTTCTCTAGACCACGACAACTGGGCTTCAGACATTACCGAAGATCTGTGGCAGGAAAGCAAAACCATCTTCGACCCGTGTCCTTCCGGCTGGAAAGTTCCCGACAAGAGCGCCTGGAACGATCAGTTCATCCTTTGGCTGAATGGGCATAGTTTCTATACTGACGGTTTTTATATTGACGAAGGTGGTATTAAATGCCGCTTCCCTGGTATAGCCGCCCGTATGCCACAGGCGGTCTACGGCTCTCATTCAGGTACAAGCTATAAGCTTATGAATGGAGAGGGAGCCCTTGAAAGAACGAGTGATTATCACGTTCTCGTATGGGCTCAAAACGGAGTCTTGTTAAAAGAGAAATTCTATTTCGAGGATGATGGTACGTATGGCCTGACCTCCAACCCTACCGGAGTTTATAACTATTCAGATTTTGGAAGAGTACGCAACCTGTACAAGACCAGAGGCGGCAGTGTACGCTGCGTAAGGGAATAGTTTCTTTCAATGAATTATTATAAAAAGATTATATCGATGAAAAAGGCGGAAAAACAGCTTTATGAAGCTCCCCTAACAGAAATCCAGGATCTGGAACAGGAGGGAGCAATTTGCATCACCAGCGGAGATAATGAGGATTTCGGCGATGGAGATGATTATGGAGAAGGAGATTTCAATGCTTAATCAGGAGGAAGAGTTATGAAAAAGTTATTTGTATTTATTATCGCCCTTAGCCTGGGCCTGTTCTTCTCCTGCTCAAAGGAAGACGCAAATGTAAGCAAGGAAAGCAAAGCCACCTTCAAGGCAACTACCGAAGCCGCTACCAAAACCGCCCTGGAAGAGGATGGAAGCGTCTATAAGGTTGTATGGCAAAGCGGAGACGAGATTGTAGTGATAGACGGCAATTCTTATATCGGAGTTTATTCCACCACCAGCACCACCTCTCACGCAGAATTCACGTATGAGAGCGGTAGCGAGGCCAAGGATCCAGACTACATGGCCATGTATCCGGTTGCTTTCTTCAATTCCGGATATCCGGCCATTCCGGCGACACAGAATTATGTGGAAGGCAACATTTCGGGCTCTCCGATGTATGCGGAAAGTTCCACCGAGAGCCTCTCGTTCAAGAACATCTGCGGAATCATCCGCCTGAACATAAGCACCACCGTGAGCGGGAAGAAGGTCCGCAAGATTATTCTGGGCGCAGACCAGGGAATGAGCGGAACC
>R25__coassemble_345_pt1 | contig 28609 bp, 30 predicted proteins | sample R25__metabat2_low_PE_028 | metagenome-assembled genome bin R25 | reverse complement strand
TCGCTGAGTATAAGTGGTAAGAGATATCTCAGGGCGGATAAAAGTTTCTCTATCGGAGCTTCGTTTGATATGGTTGTGAGTCAGAAGGGCAAGTTTTCAAACTATTACTCAGACCTGATGGCTATGCCTGCTTATCAGCCTGTTCCTCACGCTGCTACCCTGATGATGGAAGGTTACAGAGCCAATTCTTTCGGAGCGGTGGCCATTCATCCGGTAATCAAGTTCGCAGACAAGATCTACCTCCACACCACAGGCGCGTATTTCCAGCCTTACAAGCATATAACCAAAGATGCTGACGGTTGGAGTTTCACTTATTCGGAAAAGATGCCAAGAGGGCACTGGATAGCAAACGCCGCCTTGGTTTGGCAGAGCCCTATCGGGCCGATATCCCTGTCCACGACATATTACAGTCACGGAGAATACAAATGGTATCCGCAGATAAATATAGGACTGCTGTTGTTCAACAAGAAATCCATGGAAGACTGATATGGCAAATCCTCTGAAAAAACTTGCGGGCGAAACCGCCATATACGGGCTTAGCACAATACTGGCCAGAATAATAAACTTCTTCTTCGTGCCTATATACACGAGGATCCTGACAACTGACGGATATGGTTCGTATGCAGAGATAATGAGTTACATCGCCGTATTCCAGGTTGTGCTGGTATTGGGCCTGGAGACGGGATGCTTCAAGTTCGCCTCGAGAGGAACCACATCGGAAGACGGCACGGATAGCGGGGCTGATTCCCTCCGTCACCACACCGTCTTTTCCACCGCCCTTTCCACTGTAACCACCCTTGCGATATTTTTCTTTGCGGCCTGCTGGCTTTTCAGCGGAAACATTTCCTCAGCGATGGGTTATCAGGGATATTCCAAAATGATAATCTATGTTGGAGGAATCCTTGCCCTGGATGCGATAACGGCCATCCTTTTTGCCCGTCTCAGATATCAGCAGAAGGCTCTGAAATTCGCTCTTTTCAAATCCATCAAGATTGTCAGCGAGTTGGGATTCAACCTGCTGCTGTTCTTTGCGGTACCAAGGTTCATGGCCTCCCATCCGGGCAATTTCCTGACGGCCTTCATTCCCGAGCAGATTCACTTCTCATATATAATCTTTGCGGTATTCCTCAGCTGCGTCCTGTGTTTCCTGCTTTTCATACCTGACCTTCTGAAAATCAAATTCCGGTTCGACGGGGCCCTATGGAAGAAGATGATGCTCTATTCCCTGCCGCTTATGATTGCAAACCTTCCGGGCATAATCAACGAGAGCGCGGACAGGTTCCTGTTCCGTTTCCTGGTCGGGGACGGAATTACCGGAGACGGCTGGAAGGCGGACCTGGGAGTTTATCAGGCGGCTATCAAACTTGCCGTCATAATGAACCTCTTCATCCAGATGTTCCGTTACGCCGCGGAACCGTTCTTCTTTTCGAGATATAAGGAGAAAGGATCCAATGAACTCTATGCCAAGGTGATGGAGTATTTTGTGGCGTTCTGTATGCTGATATTCCTGGGCATCGTCTTCTATATGGACATTATCGGCCTGATACTTGGCAAGGATTTCCGCAGCGCTCTGGGAACGGTTCCGGTGATGCTTATCGCCTATATGATTCTGGGAATGCTGTTCAACGTATCTATGTGGTACAAGCTCAGCGGCCAGACAAAATATGCCATTGTAATAACGCTTCTGGGATTGGGCGTGACTATAGTGGGCAACCTGATCTTCATGCCGATGTTCTCATACTGGGCATCTGTATGGGTACATCTTGCCAGCTGCCTGGCGATGCTGCTGCTGAGTGCATATCTGGGACAGAAATACTACCCTATTCCATACAGGTGGAAGCAGATCCTTTCCTACATAGCCGTAGGAGTGGTCCTGTATATTGTTGCCGTAGGAGGACAGTTTGCCCTTGAGAAAATTACCGGCAAAACCGCAAACCTCCAGAATACCGGAATGCTTATAGCCAAGCTTGCGTTCAACACCATCCTGCTCGGTGTCTTCCTGGTATTCCTGAAAAAAAAGACAAAAATTAAATTATCACGATGATAGTAAAGATAGTAAACCAGTCTGCCTACCCGCTGCCGAAATACGCCACGGCTCTTTCGGCCGGAATGGACCTTAACGCAAACATAGAAAGCCCGATAGAGCTTCACTCCCTGGAAAGGACGATAGTGCCTACAGGACTTTTCATAGAGCTTCCTCAGGGCTATGAGGCCCAGATCCGCCCCAGAAGCGGACTGGCTGCAAAGCACGGCATAACCGTGGCCAACGCTCCTGGTACCATAGACGCAGATTATCGCGGAGAAATTAAGGTCATACTCGTAAACCTTTCCAAAGAGACTTTCGTCATAAAGCCTGGTGAGAGAATAGCCCAGATGGTTATCGCCAAGTATTCCCAGGTACAATGGCAGCAGGTTGACAAGCTTTCAGAAACTCTCCGGGGAGAAGGCGGATTCGGATCCACCGGGCTTGGAGTCAAGGCCAATAACATTTCCGTCTCCAAGATCTGCTCCAAAGACGGTAAGCCGGACATTTACAAACTCTACACACTGTACCAGAAAACCACCGGCCTGTGCACAGATACCCGCAAGATTCAGGAAGGATGTATGTTCCTGGCTCTGAAGGGAGAGAACTTCGACGGCAACGATTTCCTCACCCAGGCCCTGGAAAAAGGTGCCGCCTATGTGATTTCCGACAACAAGCAGAAAGCCTCGGCAGCCAAGAAGCAGTTCCCGAAGCGAGTCATAGTTGTGGATGATTCGCTAAGGACCCTCCAGCAACTGGCAAAGCATCACAGACTACAGTTCAAGATTCCGGTAATAGGACTTACCGGCACCAACGGAAAGACAACCACAAAAGAACTTATCAACGCTGTCCTTGCCACAAGATACAAGGTAGTTGCCACGGAAGGTAACCTCAATAATGATATCGGAGTTCCGCTTACGCTTCTGAGAATAGACAAGGACACCGAAGTTGCCGTAGTGGAAATGGGCGCCTCTCATCCTAAGGACATCGCCACCTTGGTTGCCCTGGTATGCCCTTCCTTCGGGCTGATAACCAGCATTGGCAAGGCTCATCTCCAGGGTTTCGGATCCCTGGAAGGCGTAATGAAAGCCAAGGGGGAACTTTACGACAACCTGCAGGAACACAAGAAGATAGCCTTTGTAAACACAGACAATCCATTGCTCAGGGAAATGGCTGAGAAGCGGCCGGAAATGCAGATAGTTCCTTACGGCCTTACCAGCAACAGCGCCCGCCTGCTTCCTAACACCGACAAGGATCCGTTCCTCAAGCTGGAGATCGCTGACCCGTCCGGCAGCAAAGGCGGAAAGATGATAAAGATCAAGACCAATCTCATCGGAAGCTACAACAGCGACAATGTACTTGCGGCCATCAGCATAGGAACTTACTTCGCCGTGCCTACTTCTGACGCCGTAAAGGCAATCTCAGCCTATGTGCCGTCAAACAACCGCTCCCAGATGACCAAGACAAGGCACAACGTCCTCATAAAAGACACCTACAACGCCAACCCTACCAGCATGAAGGCTTCTCTGGAGAGCTTCAACGCCCTTCAGCTTTCAAGCCGCAAGATGAGCAAGGTGATGCTGCTCGGCGACATGAGGGAGCTCGGCGACGACTCCCAGAAAGAGCACCGCAACATTCTGGACGTTGCCCTGAAGTTCCATCCAGCAAAACTGCTGCTGGTTGGAGAAGAGTTCGCCAAGGCCTACAAGAACCTATATGACAAGAATGCGGACTGCATCAAGTCATCCAGGGGCAAAACCGAAGTGATGCTGTTTGAAAACACTCCTGCCCTGGCCGCGTACCTGAAAGACAATCCTCTTAAGGACAAAGCAATATTGATCAAGGGCTCCCACTCCATCGGACTGGAAAAACTGTTTGACCTGCTATGAGAAGATTTGTCTGTCTGATATTCTTGCTTACACTGTCCCTGAGCCTTATGGCCCAGAAGGGCTGGTATCGCGACAAGACAGATCCCCAGCCTACGGTAAATCCGGACAAGACCGTCACATTCAGATATTATGCTCCAAATGCTGATACGGTTGAAGTGAACGGAGATTTCCTCAGCAAGGCGGAAAGGCCGGCTCTGATGAAAAACAACGGCAACGGACTTTGGGAATACACCACCTCCGTCCCTGTCCAGCCGGAGATCTACACCTATTCCTACATCGTTGACAACCAGAAGGTACTGGATCCTCTGAACATGTTTGTCTGGAGAAACATCTCAGACCTTTACAACATCTTCATCGTTCCAGGAGAAAGAACCGTAAACTACCAGATCAAGGATGTGCCGCACGGAACTGTAAGTTCTGTCTGGTACAACAGCCCTTACCTGCAGATGAACCGCAGGATGATGGTCTATACTCCAGCCGGTTATGAAAACGGAAGGAGAAAATATCCCGTCCTCTATCTTCTTCACGGGATGGGCGGAGACGAGACAGCCTGGCTGGATTTCGGAAGGGCCGCCCAGATTCTGGACAACCTGATTGCCCAGGGAAAGGCATCGCCGATGATAGTGGTAATGCCTAACGGCAATCCGAGCCAGGAGGCCGCCCCATTGGAAAACTCCACCGGCTACAACCTTCCGCAGTTCTACCTGCCAAAAACTATGGACGGATCGTTCGAGGAGTCTTTCACAGACATAGTTTCCTATGTGGAAAAGAATTATAGGGTCATCAAAAAGAAGTCCGCAAGAGCCATTGCCGGATTGAGCATGGGCGGATTCCACTCTCTGTACATCTCCGCCCTTTATCCTAAGATGTTCGGCTACGTGGGTCTTTTCTCTCCTGCCGTATCTGTCCAGGAAGAGTACAAAGACGTCCCTGTTTATCGCGACATAGACCTGGAACTGAAGGCACAGCTTGAAAAGAACCCGCCGTTCTACTGGATCGGCATAGGGAATGAAGACCCTCTTTACCAGGATGTCACCGCACTTAGAAAAAAGTTCGACCTCTGCGGCTATCCATATACTTACTATGAGTCTGAAGGCGGTCACGTATGGACCTGCTGGAGGATTTACCTTGAAGAATTTTCACAATTACTGTTCAAATAATCATAGACAATGAAAAAGGTTTTACTTGCTCTCTCAGCCCTTTTCCTGATTGCAGCTCTTTATTCTTGCAAGGAGCAGGCTTCAGGATTCTTTTCCGGTGACGTTACCGTAAAGAAATACGAATACCATTATTACGATGCCAGAGTTGCTCCTGAGCCTCCGGCTGATTCAGAGTACAAGAACGACGACGATTCCGTCCACATTTCAATTTCCCTGGAGTTGGATCTTCCAGAAGGCAATTCCGCCCTGGCGCACAGGGTCAGGGAATGGGTAAGCGAGCAGATTTCCTTTAACAACCAGTTGAGCAACGGTTTTTTTGCCGGCAATCTGGACGATGCACAGGCCATCGTTGATTTCTACGGAAAAGATTTGCTGCAAACCATTGAAAAAGACATTGAGGCTCCTATCTTCAACGGTCACAGGAGCATAGACATTACCGCAAGCAAGTATTACGAGAATGACAAGTGCGTTACCTGGCTGTTCACCATATACGAATATATGGGTGGAGCCCATCCTTCCCAGACTGCATACGGCGCAACTTTCAGGAAATCCGACGGAAGAATGTTCGGCAACGACATGTTTTCCCCTGACTGGGATAACCGCAATAAACTGGACTCGCTGATAGTTGAAAGCCTGTGCGCATATTTCAGCGAAGGTGTTGACGAAAAGATAGACGATGATCAGCTCTTCCACGAATTTACCAATGAAAAAATCACTGAAACGATGGCTGCCCTTCCTAAATACGGCCCGTGGTTCAGCCAAACTGGCGTAGAATTCGTTTACCAGCAGTACGAGATTACCGCTTACGCTTTCGGAATGCCTTCGTTCACACTTCCTTACGAAAAGGTGAAGGGCTTTCTCACCCCTGCTGCCGCGGATCTGGTGAAATAAAACAATCGTTGATCAAAAAACTGTTACAGATATGAAAAAGACATTATCAATTATTGCCGCGCTGACCATTGCAGCAGCCATTGCCGGTTGCAAGAACTCTTCTTCCAGCGATCCTTTTGAAACCGGAGAGTTCCTCACCGAAAACGCCAAGTACAACTGTGAGGAAAAGTTCTGGCTCACCCTCACAGAAAAGTATGACGACCAGGACAGTACCGAAATTATGGTTTCTCTCGACATCGACTGGCCAAAGGAGACAGGCAAGAACATTGTTTCCGTAAATGCCGTAAGGGACTGGATCAAAGAACATCTCAGCTTCCTGAACGAATACAAGAATGTCTATGAAGGGAATATGAACGACGCCGATGCCTTAACAAAGTTCTACGGAGATTCCTATAAGGAACGCTTTGAAGCTACAGACGATTTCCCTGCTCCGGCACTGAGCTTCGACATCCAGGTCAAGAAGGAGTTTGAGAACGACAAGTGCGTTACTTACACCTATCTCCTCGACCAGTATCTTGGCGGCGCCCACGGCGGCAGAACCCATTACGGGGCAACCTTCCGCAAGTCTGACGGCAAGATAATGACAAACTTTATCACCAACAACGATTCCAGCGACGAAGGCCTGAACAACATCATCAAGAAAGGCCTGATGAAGTACTGGGAGATAGACAACGAGGAGACACTTTACGAATACACCTGGGAGAATGCTGTTACCAAATACTACGCAAAACTGCCAGACCATTCTCCTTGCTTTGTGAAAGACGGGCTTCTGTTCAGCTACCAGGAATACGAGATTGCCGCCTACGCTGCAGGCGCTCCTGAGTTCATTGTTCCTTACGCAGAGATAGAAAAGTACCTCACCCCTTCAGCCGCCGACCTGCTGAAATAATTACTTGATCTTGTAGCGGGGGCGGAAGTTGCGGGTATCAAGCTTGCGGAGCTTTCGTCCTATGATTTTACGGCGTATCTGGTATACGCTGTAGATGAACATGTGGCCTTCAAGATGGTCAAGCTCATGTTCCACCATACGGCAGCCGAAGCCGTCGAAGGATTCGGTCACCTCTTCCTTTTTCTCGTTGAAATACTTTACGGTTATCCTCTTCGGGCGGGTGACGTTGCAGTTTATGTCCGGAACGCTAAGGCATCCCTCTGAATAGTCTGCGGTCTCTTCGCTCTTTTCCGTGATCTCGGGATTTATCATAACTCTCTTGAAATCCTTGAGTTCAGGATAGTCGTCAGCGATGTCCGTACCGTCCACGATAACGATTCTGAGGCTTTTGCCAACCTGAGGGGCGGCGATGCCCACGCCGTCGGCGTTTTTCATTGTCTCGTACATATCGGCGATCAGCTGGTCCAGGCCTTCCATGTTAAGGTCTACCGGCTTTGCAATTTCTCTGAGGACAGGCTGTCCGTAAACGTATATCGGGAGTATCATATTCTTTGTGTTATTCTGTTATAGTTTCTTTCTGGTTGGCCTTTCGGTCAAGATATGACTGGAGAATCAGCACGGCGCTGATCTTGTCCGCATTGCCTTTTACTCTGCGGTCGGACTTTTTCATTCCGCCATCAATCATGGTACGGTGAGCGATCGTGGAGGTGAACCTCTCGTCCTCCAACTCCACCGGAATATCGGGAAAAGCCTTCTTGAGTTGCTTGAGGAAAGCGTCCACGAACTTCAGGTTTTCGCTCGGGGTGTTGTCCAGATTCTTGGGATATCCGACTACAAACAGTCGGACGGTCTCTTTCTGGGCGTAGTTTTTCAGATAATCAATTATCTTTGCGCTTGGCACGAAGTCAAGGGCAGAGGCAAAGATTCCTAGAGGATCGCTTTGAGCAACCCCGGTACGCTTTCTTCCGTAATCTATGCCAAGAACTCTCTCCATCTGACAGGTGCAAAGTTAAATGAATTTATGTTAAAATCGCTCTCTGGAAAATATCATCTGGAATTAAGCAAGCGGAGCCTTCTGCTCTATGTCCTGATAGGCGCTGTCACCGCTTTCATCTTGAGTTTCCTGATAATCTCCATCACTCCACTGAAAAAACTCATACCGGGTTATCCTACGGAGCAGACCCGGCGGGAAATGATACAGAACCGCATTATGCTGGATTCCCTCAAGCAGGAAATCCTCCAGTGGGAAAAGCAGATGCAGGATATGCAGATGATAACCTCAGGCAGAATCCCCCAGCAGGAAAAACAAAACGAAAACCCGTAAGATGGAACAGAAAAGAAGGATAGCCATACTCGGGTCCACAGGATCCATCGGCACCCAGGCTCTGGATGTGATTTCTCATCACCCCGATTTGTTCCAGGTGGAAATGCTCTCCGCCGGAAGCAATGCCGAACTTCTGATAGCCCAGGCAAGGAAGTTCAATCCAAATGCCGTGGTCATCTGCAACAAGGACAAATACAAGGAAGTCAAGGACGCCCTCGAACCTTTGGATATAAAAGTATTCGCGGGAGTTGAAAGCGCTGGAGATCTCGCCGGAGGAAACAATGTGGACATAGTCCTGGCTTCGATGGTAGGTTTTTCCGGACTGGCTCCTACCATCTCCGCGATGAAAAAAGGCAAGGTCATAGCCCTCGCCAACAAGGAAACCCTGGTTGCCGCTGGAAGCATCATCAGCCGTCTGAGCCGTGAATGCGGAAGCCCTCTGATTCCGGTTGACAGCGAACATTCCGCTATCTTCCAGAGCCTTCAGGGAGAAAGGGCCCAGATAGAGAAACTCCTTCTTACGGCAAGCGGAGGACCTTTCTTCAATCTTCCGGTAGAGAAGTTCAACGATATAACAGTGGAGCAGGCCCTCAATCATCCTAACTGGAAAATGGGCAGCAAGGTTACCATCGATTCCGCATCTATGATGAACAAGGGTCTAGAGATAATGGAAGCCGCCTGGCTGTTCAATATCCCGGTGGAAAAGATAGAGGTAGTGGTTCACCCGCAGAGCATAGTCCACTCTATGGTGCAATTTTCCGACGGAAGCATAAAAGCCCAGCTCGGATACCCGGACATGAGAGTCCCTATCCAGTACGCCCTTTCCTATCCGAATCGCATAGACCTGGATACCAAGCGCATAAGCTTCCCCGAACTCAAACAGCTCACATTCTTCTCCCCGGACCTCGAGAAATTCCCTTGCCTGAGGATAGCGTACGACTCCTTCAAAAAGGGAGGCAATATCCCTTGCGCAATGAATGCAGCCAATGAAGTGGCTGTTGCTTCTTTCCTCATGGGAGAAATAAAGTTCACCCAAATACCTCTCGTTATAGAAAAAACACTGGAAAAGTGTAATTTTGTCGCCTCGCCTTCGGTAGAAGATATCTTCTCCACGGACAGACAGTCCAAAGAAAGGGCGCAGGAGGTATTAACACAGATCAGATAATTATGGCAATTTTCATGAAGATATTGCAAGTGGTGCTGGCTCTCAGCCTGCTTGTCCTCGTACACGAATTCGGACATTATTTCTTTGCCCGCCTGTTCAAGATCAAGGTGGAGAAGTTTTACCTGTTCTTCGATGCGGGATTCGCCCTTTTCAGATGGAAACCCAAGAAGTCGGATACCGAATACGGAATCGGTTGGCTGCCTCTGGGAGGCTATTGCAAGATTGCGGGAATGATAGACGAGTCCATGGACAAGGAACAGATGAAAAGCGAGCCGCAGCCGTGGGAGTTCCGCAGCCATCCGGCCTGGCAGAGATTCTTTGTCCTGTTCGGAGGAGTCTTCTTCAACGTTATCCTTGCCGTGGTTCTCTATACCTGCATAATGGCATCCTGGGGGGAGGAATATATCAAAAACTCTGACGTTGACACAGGTATCGCCACCAACAGCCTGGGACGCGAGATCGGTTTCCGCAATGCCGACAAGGTCTTGGGATTCGACGGAAAGCCTGTTGAGAAATTCGATGAACTCCGTCTTCAGCTCATCCAGGACCAGGCCAGGACCGCTACCGTGGAAAGAGGGGGAGAAAGCAAGGAAATCAGCATTGACCCGATATACATGCCGGCAATCCTGGAGAGTGCAGACTTGTTCGAGTACGGAATCCCGTTTGTCGTGGCTGAAGTTCCGGACACTTCCATAAACGCCTCCGCCGGACTTATGAAGGGAGACAGGCTTCTGGCCCTGAACATTCCGGCCCAGGACAGCACCGGTAAAGACACCACCCTGCTTTCTGAAGGCAGGACACTGATGTTCACGGAGGTTCTGGAATTCATTTCCGCCCATCCTGGAAGGCAGGCAATGGCAACCGTGCAGAGAGATGCGGACAGTCTCCAGCTCCTTCAGATTCCACTTCAGATAAGCCCGGAAGGTCTCTTTGGCGTTGTGGTTGACGCAGACCTTTCCAAATTCTACAAGGTTACGGAGAAGAATTACACCTTCCTTGAGGCCATTCCGGCAGGAATCAAGAAAGCCGGGGAGCAGATAAGCAATTATTGGAAACAGCTCAAGCTGATATTCACGCCAAAGACAAAGGCTTACAAATCCGTTGGAAGTTTCATCGCGATAGGACAGATATTTCCAGGTTTCTGGAACTGGAGGGCTTTCTGGAGCATCACGGCCTTCCTGTCCATAATGCTGGCAGTACTGAACATCCTGCCTATTCCGGCTCTGGACGGCGGGCACATACTGTTCACCCTGTATGAAATGATCACGGGAAGAAAACCTAGCGACAAATTCCTGATCGCCGCCCAGACAGTGGGAATGATACTTCTGATAGGCCTTATGATACTGGCTTTCGGAAACGACATTTTCCGCCTTCTGAAATAGTTTGATATTTTATTGATATTGAGGAAAGGGTTTCTGGCCCTTATTATGATATTTTTGTAGGGTAAAAAGATACTGCTATGCGTAAAAGTTTGTTTTTGCTCGCCATTGCGGCTTTCGCCTTTGCCTCCTGCGGAAATAGCGACGATTCCGCCTACATGAAGACGGTAAACGGCAAGGCCGGAGAGGTTATTGTCATACTCGACAAGACCAACTGGGATTCCGAAGTAGGAACTTCCGTAAGGGATGTCCTGGGGAAGGATTACCCAATGCTTCCACAGAGAGAGCCTTCTTTTACCCTCATAAACATCAACGAGAACGCTTTCTCAGACCTTTTCAAGGGACACCGTAACATCCTTTATTTCAACATCAGCGATAAGGTCGCCGAGAATGGTGTTTTCGTCAAGAGGAATGTCTGGGCCCAGCCTCAGATCGTCATAACCGTGGACGCCAGGGACGCCCGCACCGCGGATTCTCTGGTAAAGGCAGACGGAGAGGTCATCTTCAGCGCCATAGACCAGATTGAGAAGGAAAGGATAGCCCGTTCTTCCAAGAAATTCGAGGAAAGCTCCATCCGAAGCGTGGTTGCCGAGAGATTCGGCGGATCCCCTTATTTCCCTAAGGGATACTCCATAAAGAAGGTAGCAGACGGTTTCATCTGGATTTCCAGCGAGAAAACCTACATCAACCAGGGTATCCTCATCTACACCATCCCGTTCGACGGAGTCCAGTTCCCGTCTCTGGAAACGGTCATCGCCGAGCAGAACGAGGTGCTCAAGAACAATGTTCCGGGAATGTTTCCTAACAGTTATATGACAACTTCCACCGCAATCACCCCAACTATGACCTCCTACAAGTACAAAGACAAGAGCTATGTGGAAATCCGGGGCCTCTGGGAGGTTGCGAACGATTATATGGGCGGTCCGTTCGTGGAACACGTACTTTACTCCAAAGATCCCAATAAACTCCTTGTGATTCAGGGGTTTGTCTATGCTCCGCGATATAAGAAGAGAAATCTGGTCCGTCAGGTGGAAAGTGTAGTTTATTCATTTGATTGGGCAGAAAATTTTCAGAATAAATAAATTTTTATATCTTTGCGCCCCAATTGGTCGGTTCGTCTAACGGTTAGGACACAAGATTTTCATTCTTGTAATAGGAGTTCGATTCTCCTACCGACTACAGAATTCAAAAACAAAAACATTATTTATGGCAAATCATAAGAGTGCAGAAAAGCGCGTTCGCCAGACCGCAAAGCGCAAGGAGCATAACCACTATTATGCAAAGACTGCCCGCAATGCCATCAAGGCTTTGAGGGAGACAACAGACAAGAAAGAGGCTGAGGAGAAACTTCCTAAGATGGCCGCTATGCTGGACAAGCTCGCAGCAAAGGGTGTCATCCACAAGAACAAGGCTTCCAACCTCAAGAGCGGTCTTGTAAAGCACGTGGCAAAGCTCGAAGAAGCTGCAAAGTAGTAAATCGTACAAAAACCGAAAGTTTTTTACTTTCTTAAGATTTACACTGCAGCGAATTTACTGTTTTGCATGGCGTTACAGAAAAACTTCCCGACTTTCGGGAAGTTTTTTATTTGTAATGCCATGAAAAAGAACCTATCAAGGATCTCCAGCTGGGACTTGAGCCAAAGGCCCAGGGAAAAATTCGTACAGAAAGGGGCTCAGGCCCTGAGCACGGAAGAACTCATCGCGATTATCATTTCAAGCGGAACTCCGGAAAAGAATGCGGTGGAGCTTGCCCGGGAAATCCTGAATGCCGCCTCAAACGATCTTGCCCGGCTTTCCCGTTTTTCTGAAGAGGATTTCAGAAGTTTCCCGGGAATCGGCTTGGGAAAGGCTGTAAAACTTATGGCCGTATTCGAGATATCCAGGCGTTCCCAGGTACAGGAAGCCCTGCCTCTTCCTCAGATATATTCCTCCGCGGCCGCAGCCCAGACAATCGCACCTATGCTTAAAGACCTGACCCACGAGGAGTGCTGGATAATGTACCTCAACCGCAGCAACCGGCTGATTTCCCAGGAAAAACTGAGCAGTGGAGGCATAGGCGCCACCGTTATGGACACCAAGATGATTCTCAAGAAAGCCATGGGCAAACTTGCAAGTTCCATCATCCTGGTCCACAATCACCCGAGCGGGAACCGTACTCCCGGCAAGGAAGACATCATCCAGACCCGCAAGCTCAAAGAAGCGGCATCAGCCTGCGACATATGCCTTATGGACCACCTAATCATTGCCGGAAGCAGTTATTTCTCCTTTTCAGACGACGGTGCATTGTAGATTTTGTTTATCTTTGCTTTAAACAAAACAAAACATGTTATGAAAATCGTAAATCTCTGCGAAAAGAACTCCATCGTCTGCCAGTATCTGGCAGAGCTCAGGGACAAGAAAATCCAGAAGGACAGTATGCGTTTCCGCCGCAATATGGAAAGGATCGGAATGTATGCAGCAATGGAGATAAGCAAGACCCTTAACTACCAAGACACCGAGATAGCCACTCCGCTTGGCATCGCCCAGTGCAAGACATTGGCTGACAAGGTAGTGATTTCATCCATAATGAGGGCTGGCCTTACCCTTCACAACGGAGTGCTGGAAGTATTTGACAAGGCGGAGAATTCGTTCATAGCGGCCTACCGCAAATACGGGAATGACAACAAGTTTGTAATCCAGATGGAATATATGAGCCGTCCTCCTATGGAAGGGAAGGTTCTCATAATCACGGACTGCATGATTGCAACCGGAAGCTCCCTGATGCTGGCTTACAACAAGCTCATAGACGAAGGAGAGCCTATCCATACCCATATAGTGGCATCCATATGCAGCGAGGCTGCTTTAAGGTATCTTTCAAAGCAGTTGCCTCACAAGAGGGTTACATTGTGGATCGGAGCGGTGGACGAGGAGCTTACAAACAAAGCCTACATCATCCCGGGACTGGGAGATGCAGGAGACCTTGCCTACGGCGAGAAGATTTAGATTACAGGGAGAAAACCTTTTCCCCGTTGATCCAGGTGCCGGTAACTACAGTTTCCGGCACTTTCTTTTCATCAGCCGTGAAGAAATCAATGTCCGTGGTGACGAAGTCAGCTACCTTGCCGGCCTCTATGCTGCCCTTCGATGCTTCTTCATTGGTAGAGCGGGCTGCCCATATCGTCATTGACCTCAGAGCTTCTTCCTTTGTCAGGGCATTCTCCATCTGGAAACCTTCTTCAGGCTTGAATTCCAGATTTTTGCGGAACACGGCCGCAAAGAATGTATAGATTGGAGTCACGTGCTCTATCGGGAAGTCCGTTCCACTCGGAAGCCATCCGAGCTGAGCCAGAAGCTCTTTGTAACGGTAGCCTGTGCGGATACGGTCTCCCAACCTTTCCTTAGCCCAAAACATATCGGATGTGCAGTGAGTCGGCTGCACGGAAGGAATCACAGAATACTGACGGAACCTGTCCATATCTTCATCGGCGACGATCTGGGCGTGCTCAATCCTCCATCCCAGGTCATTAGGACCCTTGAGAAGCTCTGAATACACATCCAGGGCGGAAGCAACCGCAGCGTCACCGATGCAGTGGGTGGCAACCCTGAAACCGTGCTCATAGCACCACTGGCAATAACCCTTGAAACGGTCATAGGCATAGAAATCCAGACCTTTCCATCCAGGCATGTCGGAATAGTCTTCCTTCAGAAGGGAACCTCTGGAACCCAGAGCACCATCGCGATAAAGCTTATAGGTATCCACCTTCACCCTACCCTGGGTGAAAGGAGAGTTTACTTTCTCAAAATTCTCCTCTGTAGGAAGCGGCCAGGCATCAACCCTAAGCTTAAGCGATCCTTCAGAATCCATGCGAAGCAGGGTCTGGAGAGTCCCATATTCCTCCTCAGCATCGCAGACTGAGGTTAGACCATAGCGGAAACATTCTTTCTGGGCTTCCATCAGAGCAGCATCCAGACTGTCCTTGTTAACAGGAGAAAGATCCGTACGGAACCTTACGCACATATTCTCCATAAAGATTCCGGTAAACTTTCCTCCGCTGATCTTGCATTCTCCCTTGTCCAGTTTTTTGTCATTTACATCAAGTCCCAAAGCTTTTATGGCAGCCTCGTTAGCCAGTACGGCATGCCCGTCTATCCTTACAAGACAAACCGGAATATCAGGGAACTCCCGATTGAGAAGCTTATTGTCAGGAAGGTTTTTGTTTTCCCAGAGATTCTGGTCCCAGCCAGCTCCGGTCAGGATTTTGATACCTGGATGCTTGGCGTGAAAATCCTTCACCCTCCCGACAACCTCTTCCAGGCTCTTGCTGCCCTTCAGGTCTGCCGACATCAGATCCACTCCCAGTTCCAGAAGATGGCAGTGAGCGTCGATCAGGCCGGGATAAACGGCCCCGCCTTTAAAGTCTATAACGTTGTCGGAGGTGTAATTATCCTTAACCTCTTCCGTCGTACCAACAAACAGGAACTTGCCGTCTTTTACGGCGAATGCCTCAGCGATGCTGAAAGCGGAATCCACGGTATAAATCACTCCGTTAATTCCGATAAGGTCTGCCTTTGTCTTCTTTGTGCAGGATTGAGAAAAAGCCATCCCGAAAAACAGGACGGCGGCTATTATTCTAAGATGTTTCATATTTCCCTTCTCATTCGGGCGATAGGAATGTCCAGCTGGCTACGGTACTTGGCTATGGTTCGTCTGGAAATCTTGTATCCCTTGTCCGTCAGCAAATCAACAAGTTCTTCGTCCGTAAGAGGATTGGACTTGTCTTCGTTTTCCACGCTCTGCTGGAGAATCTTCTTGATTTCACGGGTGGAAACCTCCTCTCCGGAATCGGTGACCATACCTTCGGAGAAGAAATGCTTCAGGGGATAGATGCCGAAAGGTGTCTGGACATATTTGCTGTTGACCACTCTGGAAATTGTGGAGATGTCGAGGCCGGTAATCTCAGCGATATTCCTAAGCACCATCGGTTTGAGCTTTGTGTCATCTCCATCCAGGAAATAATCCATCTGGAAATTCACTATGGCGTTCATGGTTTTCTGCATGGTATCCTGGCGGCGGCGAATAGCCTCCTGGAACCACTTGGCGCTGTCCAGCTTGTTCTTTACGAAACTGGTGGCCTCCTTCTCGGCCTTGGTGCTGTCCTGCCTTTTCTCCACATATCTCTCATAATCCTTGTTGACCTTGATCTGCGGAATCTTCAGTTTCGGCAGGGAAACTGTCAGACGGCCGTCCTCGTTCTCCAGGATAAAGTCCGGCACGATCTGCATAGTCTGGTCCGTATAGGAATCATCCACCTGGCCTCCAGGATGAAGATAGAGCTTGCGGATCTCGTCATAAGCGTCCTTTATCTCATCCTCCGAAATGGAAAGCTTGGCCATTATCTTCTCGAAATGCTTCTTGGTAAACTCCTCGTAATAACCATCCAGGATCCTGATGGCATTCTCCACCTCCGGAGTGCGGTTCTCCTTTGCCCGAAGCTGCAGCAGCAGGCATTCCCTGGTGTTGCGGGCTCCAACCCCTACCGGATCCAACTGCTGGATGTCTTCCGTCAGGATGCTTTCAAGCTCCTTGACATCTGTTTCTATATTCAGGCGGAGATATATGTCATTGGCCAGAGACTCCAGGTTCCTGGAAAGATATCCGGTGGAATCCAGGCTGCATATCATAAAGGCTGCAAGATTCTTGCGGCGCTCATCCATATGCCTGTATCCCAACTGGCTGAGTAAAGACTGATAGAAGCTTTCCTTTACCGAGAACGTATTGTATTCCGGCCTTTCGTCACGTCCGCGATTGTTGATGTAAAGCCGGTAGGAAGGTATGGAATCGTCCTTGACCTCATTGAGGGATACCTTCTTGCGTTCCTGGGGATTCTCCTCCATCTCGGTCTCAACGGGATCTTCCAGCACAGGATTCTCCTCTATCTCCTTCTGGATCCTTTGCTCAAGTTCCACCAGCGGAAGCTCCAGGAGCTTGATAGTCTGGATCTGGATAGGAGTCAGAGTCTGCGTCTGGACAACTTTCTGCCCGATGCCCATTCCCGTTTTTGAACCTTCCATTGCCATTTGGAACAAAGATACTATTTTTTTTAATTTTGTCCTCTAAATAAAAGTCCATAAAGCAACGCAGAATGGAACCTATCAACCTGAAGGAAGTAATCAGAAAGAAAAACCCGAAGCTTGCCAAAAAGCTTCCCGGATTCGTTATCTGGATACTCGGGAAAATCATACATCTGAAAGAAATAAACCAGATACTGGAAAAATACGGAGACCTTAAGGGGCTGGATTTTGCCAACGGGGTTCTGGAACACCTGAATGTCAAGAACAACCTCAATATCCTCCATCCGGAAAAGTTCAGGGAGGGAGAAAAATACGTTTTTGTCAGCAACCATCCTCTCGGAGGACTGGACGGATTGATAATAACCACGGAACTCAGCAAAAGGTTCGGTCCTTCCAAATTCCTGGTCAACGATATCCTTATGAACCTGGAACCCCTCCAGGAACTATTTGTGCCGGTGAACAATCTGGGTACCGCAGGTGGAAAGCAGGTCCGCGGAGTTATGGACCTCTACAGCTCGGACTACAACGTTCTTAATTTCCCTGCCGGAGCCTGTTCAAGGCTTATCAAGGGCAAAATCCAGGACCTGGAATGGAAAAGGAGTTTTGTCCGCCAGGCTTCAAACAGCGGCCGCAGCATAGTGCCTATGCATTTCAAAGGCAAGAATTCCAGACTTTTCTACTGGTCTTCAAAAATCAGGATGGCCTTGGGAATAAAGTCTTTCATAGAGATGATCCTCCTTCCTCACGAGATGTTCCGCCAAAGGAACAAAACCTTCCTGCTTACCATCGGTGACCCTATAACCCCTGAGGAAATCACAAATTCAAATGAGACCCCTCAGCAGTGGTGCGACAAAATAAGAGAGATAGTTTACAGTTATGGAGAAAGTAATCCAGCCAATAGATAGAGATCTCATCAAAAGGGAGCTCACGCCTGAAAAATTCATAGGCAAGACCCGCAAGGGAGACAATATGATCTTTGAGGTCACCGCAGAGGATTCTCCATTCACCATGAGAGAAATAGGAAGGCTCCGCGAAATCTCCTTCCGCCTTGGTGGCGGAGGAACCGGGAAGGCCTGTGACATCGACGAGTTTGATACCGACCCTCACGACGCCTACAAACAGCTTCTGGTATGGGATACCGATAATCAGGAGATAATAGGAGGTTATCGCTATATCGTTTGCAGCGCACTTCCTACCGAAAAAATGGCAACCACGGAAATTCTCTCTTTCTCCGACCAGTTCAAAAAGGAATATCTGCCCTGGACAATCGAACTGGGCAGGTCTTTCATCCAGCCGAATTACCAGAGCGCAAACATCCGTCGAAAGAGTATCTACGCCCTCGACAATCTCTGGGACGGTCTTGGAGCACTCGTGGCCAAATACGAGAACATTAAGTATTTCTTCGGCAAGGTCACGATGTATACCGGATACAACAGCAGGGCCAGGAATACCCTTCTCTGCTTCCTGCACAAGTACTTCCCGGATCCGGACCATCTGGTTACCGCCTACAAACCTCTCGAGGGCATCGCTGAGGATCCTTATATCAATTCCCTTTTCGAGGGCCTTGAATACAAGGAAGCCCTCAAGGTAATGCAGAAGGAGCTGAAGGCCAACGGGGAGAACATTCCTCCGCTGATTCATTCATATATGAACCTGTCCCCTTCCATGAAGGTGTTCGATACCGCCATCAACGACTATTTCGGCGGTGTGGAAGAGACCGGAATACTGATAAAGATCTCAGATATCTATCCCGAGAAGATAGACCGCCACGTCAAGCCTATCCGCAGATGGGCCCTGGACAAAAAATACAAATGGTGGAACAGGTTTAAAAAGCATACCAACCGATAGCCGAGCGCACTACCTTGGCCTGCCGGTAAGTGGAAGAGATGTCATGAAGGATTTTCATGGCATCGCTTTTTGTTCTGAAATCCCCTATGTGGACCATAAAGAACGGTGCTTTGTATGAGCGGTAAACATTCAGGCTGGGATATGTATTCTTCAGCGATCCGGCAATACCGGAAGAAGCTCCCCTCGCATTCTTTCCGTTGCTGGAATAGACGAGTATCTTGTAGCCGTAACTTTTCTTGGAAGAGGCTGAAGCATTGTAGCGGTCAAAGGCCTGCCTGACCTGGTCAGTCTGGTCTATAACCGCACTACCGCCTCCTTCAGAAGAAAGCAATGAGAACACGGAAGTATTTACCAGGGACGAATCAACAAGACTCAAGTCCTTTACGGCCGTGGTGTCCTGGGCTCCCAAATTCAGGGAAAAGGCTAATGCGAAAACCGCCAGCAAAAATATTCTCTTCATAACGTTACTTTTTCCAAACGGAACGGGCTTGCTTTATCAAATCCGCCACAGGTATGTTTTTCTTCTCCATGGGTACCATGAAGAGTCCGGATCCCGCCATAGCACTCAAATCCACTGTAAAGTCCTTGTAATCAGGACGGACTCCTCTCTGGAACTGTTCCAGGAAGAACAACGCGTTTTCTACTGTAACCCTAACCTTTATACGGTTGGAGGAAATGCTTCTTGGCGAAAGCTCCACCTCATCGTCTGAGGTAATGGTTGCTATCTGCTTGCCATTCTGATAGACATATCCCGTCATTCTCCTGACCTTGACCTTTGCTCTCAGGGGATTGTCCACATCAACCATCAGCACGGCATCCACACTTTTCAGGGAAGATGGAGTCACTTTCTCCAGCTTTATGCCTTTAACCTGTATGTCCTTGTACCTGTCTGCACACGATGGCAATAGCCAAACCATGGCAAAAGCAGCCAGCAAAAACAAAAAGGCTCTATTTCTTGGCACAACAATTCTCACACCACAAAGTTAAAAATCTTATCTTTGTCAAGCAAATACTGCAAAATGGACCTTAAAATTTACATAGAGACATACGGATGCCAGATGAATGTGGCAGATTCCCAGGTTGCCTCAGCCATACTGAAAGCTTCCGGCTGCAGCTTTACGGAAGATATCACCCAAGCGGATGTTATCCTCGTCAATACCTGTTCTGTCAGGGACAACGCTGAAAAAAGGGTGTTGGGACGCCTGGATGTATTCCGTCTGGAAAAGAAGAAACGCGACGTTACCGTTGGAGTTCTTGGCTGTATGGCCCAGAGACTCAAGGAAAGACTTCTGGAAAACCCGGCCGTGGACTTTACCATAGGACCCGATTCCTACCGTAGCCTGCCTGCCGTGATTTCTTTCATCCGCGACCATGGAGGCAAGATGACGGAAACCAATCTTTCCATACAGGAGACTTACGCAGACATCGAGCCGGTCAGAACAGACAGCAATGGGGTTTCCGCCTTCATCTCCATAATGAGGGGCTGCAACAACCTCTGCTCCTACTGCATCGTGCCTTTCACAAGAGGAAGGGAAAGAAGCCGTGATCCTAAGAGCATTGTCGCTGAGGCGGAACAGCTTGCAAAAGAAGGTTACAAAGAAATCACACTTCTCGGACAGAATGTGGATTCCTACAACTGGACAGACCCGGAAAACACCACCCGCAAGGTTAATTTCTCCCAACTTCTGGAACTTGTCGCTATCGCCTGCCCAAAGATGAGGATCCGTTTCCAGACCTCTCATCCTAAGGATATCCGCAAAGGAGTGCTCTACACCATGGCGATGTATCCTAACATCTGCCCTCACATCCATCTGCCGGTCCAGAGCGGAAGCACCCGTCTTCTGCAGAAGATGAACCGTAAATACACCAGGGAAGATTATCTTCAGAAGATCAGTGATATCAGAAACATTATGCCGGACTGTGCCATAACCACCGATATCATTGCCGGATTCTGTTCGGAAACCGAGGAAGACCACAAGCAGACACTGAGCCTGATGCAGGAAGTGAAGTACGACAGTGCCTTCATGTTCCAGTATTCCCAGAGGCCTGACACCCTTGCCGCCAAAAGATACCCGGACGATGTTCCTGAAGAGGAAAAGACACGCCGTCTCAACGAGATCATAGCTCTCCAGAACACTCTCAGTCTCAAATCCAACCAGAAATGTATCGGCCAGACCTACCAGGTCCTTGTTGAGGGGCCTTCAAAACGTTCTGAAGACCAGATGACGGGCCGTACTCCTCAAAACAGGTTCTGCGTATTCGATGCCAAAGACGCCAAACCGGGAGACTTTGTATGGGTCAAAATCCTCACCTGCACCCAGGCCACCCTTATGGGAGAAATCGTGGAACAACCCAAATCGCTGATAGAAAAGGCTGAAGAAACAATAGAAGAAGGTCTCAACGAAATCAAGGAAAAAATCAAAAAACGCATTATCCGCAGCAAAAAGCCAAATAACAAATAATCCTAAAAATCCATAGATATGACAAAGATGCTCACCAGATACAAGGGCAACCTCCGCAACGAGGTCACCCATCTCCAGAGCGGAACAACCATCCTCACCGATGCTCCTCTGGACAACCACGGCAAGGGAGAGAGCTTCTCCCCCACTGACCTTCTGGCCTCTTCCCTGGGCTGCTGCATGCTCACCATTATGGGCATCAGCGCAGAAAGCTACGGCTTCTCCCTTGAAGGCACTACCGTAGAAACTGAAAAGATAATGGGCACAGACCCTAGGCGTGTCGTTGAAATAAAGATAGACTTCCACTTCCCGGAAGGCAGCAATTTCACCCCTCAGCAAAAACGCGTCATCGAGTCTGCCGCCAAGACCTGCCCTGTTGCCAACAGCCTTCACCCTGACATGAAGAAAACCATCAATTTCAATTGGTAGGTTTTTTTACATATCTTTGCAGTCCTTTGAGACAATCTGACAATTGATGCCCGGATGGCGGAATTGGTAGACGCGCTGGTCTCAAACACCAGTGGGGTAAAACCTGTGCCGGTTCGATCCCGGCTCCGGGTACAAAAAGACTTTGTAAGTTGCTGATTTTCAAGCACCATACAAAGTCTTCTTTTTTGTATCCCCCAGATTTGGTCACTTTTTGGTCACTTCTCAGTCTTTCCCACTGCACCGATACTCTGGGGCTACTTGTTATCTATCAAGATGATGCAGAGTGAGACAAATAAATTGGAATTTATCGGACTGACTTAGTTGCATCATGCGGAGCCAGGGCATCTCTATTAGCCAGCGCCCAATCAATGATTCCGTTCAAAGCCGGCTGGAAGGATTCTCCAAGCTCGGTCAGCCGATACTCCACCCTGGGCGGCACTTCCGCGTAAACCGTCCGGGAGACCAGCCGGAAATCCTCCAGGCGTTTCAGCGTCTGGGAAAGCATTTTCCTGGAAACGTCCGGCATGTCTTTCTGGAAATCCCGAAAACGGCACACACCGTATTTCTGCATAGCGACCATGGCCAGAACAGACCATTTGTCTCCTATCTGGGAGAGGATATCCCGTACGGGACAAAAACCTTCAAAATTTGCCATAAACTATCTGTCTGATAATCACTAATTGTTACTCCGCGGTAACTATTGTACCTTCCTGTACCGTCTTGCAAGACTTCTCCAAAGGTGCTATCTTTGTGCAAAGATACAAAGTTTCCATAAGAAACAAATGTTGAAAACCAATAAAATATAATAGACATGAAAAGGATTGAATGCATTAAGAAAGGGAACAATTATGAAGCCCTCAACATCGGTTCATGGAACGAAGTAATCGATTACGAACTTCCGATGGGACCTAGTGTTCTCCAGGGGAAAGTGTTCGTCGGACAGGCCGTTGGTGCGACGGGCAGCGAGTTAAGCTTCCAGACGCTCGTTCCCGGCCAGGACAGCGGTTTCCTCCACACGCACAAGACACATGAGGAACTTTACATCATCATCAAGGGCGAAGGACTGTATCAGGTCGATGGAGAAATCTTCCCGGTACGCGAAGGTACGGTTATCCGTGTGTCGCCTGACGGAAAACGGGCCCTGAAGAACAACGGCCAGGAGAACCTGACGATGCTGTGCATCCAGTACAAGGCCAATGCATTTGGAGAAGCCGACAGCCCCATGACTGACGGGAATATCCTCCAGGAACCTCTTAACTGGTAATCATGGCGACCGTTACTACGCTGGCCTACAAGGATGTCAAGACTGTCATGACGAAATCCTCCCTGCCCGTGGGAGGATTTTCCGTTAATCCATATGTGGGCTGCCCGCACGCTTGCCGATACTGTTACGCCTCTTTTATGAAGCGCTTTACCGGCCATACGGAAAAGTGGGGCACGTTCCTGGATGTGAAAAACTGGCCGCGCATCACCGATCCGCACAAATATGACGGGCAGCGCATCGTCATCGGCTCCGTCACGGATGGCTACAACGAGCACGAGGCTACTTACAAGCGCACCAGGATGCTGCTGGAACAGCTCAGGGGGACATCGGCAGAGATCATGGTCACCACCAAGTCGGACCTGGTCCTGCGGGATATCGACCTCCTGAAAACATTTCCGAAGGCAACGGTTTCCTGGTCGGTCAACACCCTGGACGAGCAATTCAAGGACGACATGGACGATGCTCCCAGCATTGAACGGCGTCTGTCCGCCATGAAGCGGTTCCATGACGAGAGTATCCGCACGGTGTGCTTCGTCTCCCCTATCTTCCCCGGCATCACGGATGTTCCGGCCATCATCGAACGGGCAAAGGACCAGGCCGACCTCATCTGGCTGGAAAACCTCAATCTCCGGGGCCAGTTCAAGGGTGATATCATGCGCTATATCGCCGAAAAATACCCGCAACTCGTTCCGCTGTACGATGAAATCTACAACAAAGGGAAGCGTGACTATTGGCAGGCTCTTGAGGCCCAGGTGAAGCAAATCTGTTCAGAGAATGATTTCCCGTATCTTAGAAACGATCTTCCTTACGGCCATAGCAAGCCCGGAAAACCAGTCATCGTCAACTATTTCTATCACGAGCAAATCCGCCTGAACAATAGATAGCGGCAGTATTTCCTGCATCGCCATGGAGCAGGATGCGCTTCACAAATCAACACCCCGACAATCCGCTACTGGAATGTCGGGGCGTAATCATTTCGATAAACAAGAATTTAACGTCTAATCAAAATCAGCCACAGTTTTCTCCTTGTCCCAAACGATATCCTGACCTATAGACTCGCTGCTGGTCTTCAGGTATTCTTCGATGGGAGATAATCCCACAGTGCTTCTCAAGCTGTCAAGAGCGGCGGGATACTCCACCGGCCAGAGACATAACTGCATGGCAAGTTCATCTTCCACAATCGTTGCCGCCATCTTAATCTGGGTGCCATAAATCTGTGGCTTGCCCTCTTCCATCAGAACTCTGTCATTCAGAATGGCATAGTCTGTTTTATCCAAAACGCCCTCTTCGGCTTTTTCCTTCACAAGACCAAGATACTTGCTCCGATAGGCAAGATCGGAATGGTCAATAACAATCCAGATGGCTCGATTGGCTTTGTCGGATAGATGGGAAGGCCATCCCTCCTTGTCCAGAATGCCGAATACAGTCGCTTGATTCAAAGAATCCACCCGTTCCATCTCTGTTGAATACTGCACAATCTCATCGGCTGACAGTAAAGACATTCCTTTGGTCCACTCACGTGCAGCCTGGTCATTATCGTACACATCTTCTAAGATGCGATTATATTGATTGCAGCTGGATAAAGCGGCTATGAAAAGAAAAAGAAGAATTCTACTATATCTATGCATTGTAACGTTAAATCTCGATTTATCTGACTGATAAAAATAATCATTATTCTCTGGACATAGCAGAGCTTGATAGATTCTTTCGGTCACTTTCGGTCACCTCTCATCAGATTCGGCCACTTTCGGTCACCATTTCCGAGAGTTATTTCAACCCACCGAATCAGAACCTAACATACGGTTTGTCAATACCTTAAATAGAAATTGACAACTCACGATAGCCACCGATGCCTCTGCTCCGGCTCCGGGTACTGATACGAAGTTCTCTGAATTTTCAGGGAACTTTTCTTTTTTTCTATCTTTACTGAAAACTATTTGGTATGGGTATCCTTTTCACATTTGTATTCTGGTTAATAATTCTTGCCATTCTTTCCGCTTTTCTTGGACTGATTGTAATGTTTATCATCAGACTATGCTGTAAGAAGGAAAAGAGAAAACGCAAGATGGTTCTCGGCTTCTTTTCACCAGGGATTGCATTGGGTACATATACAGTTAGTTCTTTCATCGCGATGATAATTATTGCGATAATACTGGATATTGACATCGGGATTGGGGATGGTTGGAGAGGAAAACTACCCAATGGATATCACTTATATTCCATAGATATGCCCGAAAATGGTGCCATTGTCAAACAGAACTCTTCAGGAACAATTTTCAATGATATTATTACAGTCAATGGTATTACAAATGTGGCTGTTTCTGAAGAATATGTTTTCGGTTTCATAAACTATAAAGAGAGGGTGGAGGTGGAGAACATTGGCAAATACTTTGCGCTGGACACAAAAACAGGAAAGATATCTTATTTTGATTCTGAAGAAGAACTAGTGCAAGAGTATAATCTTGAGGAATTGGTACTTCAAGACAACAACTCATTCTACTGGAGCCAACGGCGCATAGCATACATCATTGCATCTATTGTCTGCCTGACTATCGCAGTTATTGCTGTTTTTCTTTTTTGGAAAGGGGGGCTTTGGGGAATAGGGAAACTGAAGAAATAGTAATGGAGAGGTTCTTATTGAAATACTGATAATCGCTGCGGAAGTAATTGAGAAGTATCTTTTTTGAATGTGCATAATGGGTTCGTTGGGTCTGGGATATCATCCCTCAGCGCCCATATCCTATCCAAGTCTTCAAGAAATTGGTTTGAAAAAATATTTTCCATGGGTACAAAAAGACTTTGTAAGTTGCTGTTTTTCAAGCATTTTACAAAGTCTTATTTCTTTTATTCCCCAAATTTGACCACAATTTGACCACAATTTTCAGAATCCCCCTAAGAATCTTTCAGACTGGAAGAATCATAAACATAGAGCATAACGTGTTTGACTCCTGAGGCTGCGATAATTTTTCTCAATTCCTCATACTGCTTTCTAGGGATAGTGATACAGCCCTCACTTGCCGGACGAATAGTCCAGAAGCCCAGATTTACCACTCGCGTTGGGATAAGGAACGGATAAATAGGAAAAGACGGAATTCTGGCAGGATGGATTAGTATCGCTCTCTTCTCCGCATTGTCATTTTTACCTTTATCCAATCCTTTTACTGGAAAGCATGTTCTTCCTGGAAACTGGTACATCTGTCTCTCTTTCTCCAGTGTATATCTTCCTTCAGAAGAGCATCCGCTTCCTATCTTGTTGCTGAAAACACAATGGCGAGCTGTGCTGCCACCACCATAACCGTGTGCACAAGGAGATGAGAGCACTACCTTGTCCTTTTCATAGTCCCAGACAAACAGGCGATTCCTTCCGGAATGCCTCCCGTAATCTACCAGAACTGCATATTTAATGTCATTGGTGAGTCTTACTTTCTGTGCTACTGTTTTCAAATTCCCCGGCCTCAGTCTCGGATACACAACAATAAAACTTGCAATGATGATTATTATTGCTAAATAAATGTAGGCTTTCCGTTTCATTTATAATGTTTCATTTTCTGAACGAAGATAGTGGTGTGAATTCTAATTAGAAATGCAACGACGTCCAAAGTCAAAGTTAAACATTATCTTACAATACTCCAACGGAGTCAGATAGCCGAGGGATTTGCGAGGCCTGTTGTTCAGTTTCCACTCAATCTCCTCAATCATCTTATCCGTCAGTTTGCTGAAATCCGTACCCTTCGGGATGTAGTGGCAATCCAGGCGACAGCGTCCTCAAGTGGAGTCTGGGTCAGGACATCAGGCTCGATTGGATCATCGCAGAAAATCTCTCCGGTCCGGGCCATGTCGCAGGAAGTGGTGATCAAGAGAGTGTATCCGTCAGCAAGGGCCTTTACTATGTTTGCACTGGCGTATCCGGCAGTAGGAGTTCCAAATGTGCGGACATAACCCTCTGGGGTGTTCTGGTTGCCACTGAAAAAACTGCAAGCCGATACGATGAACAATAATGCGAGCAGCGAAATAATCCTGTTGTGTGTTTCTTTCATGACTGTCCCTGCAAATTTGATTTGTGTTTAGTTGATACAAATATACCACTATTGTTTTAGTGCCATTTGTTTTTTTACTAACTTGCGGATAGTTATGAACGATCTTTATATTAGCCTCTCTAGTCGCATTGCAAGAAGAATGTTCTTTTTGCTGATCTTTATCGCGACAGTTACCTTTTCTTCAGCGCAGGGAAAGTGGGTCTTTAAGGAAAGAACCCTGGAAAGCAACAACAAATACTGGAAAGCAGACAAGAACAAGTTCTACTGGCATAACGGAAGTGTTTATTTTCTCTTCGACGATCCCCCTGCAACAATATTATTTGGACAGGAGAATGACATCGTCATCCCGTACACATTGGTTTTTGACAACATTCAAAACCGCAGAGGAAATGACAGGGCCGCAAGCGGAACTTGGGAAATGTATGGCTATATTCACAGGACAGACGGAACAAGTTCAATTTTCAAAATAGAAATCACAGAGCCATCTCATTTTGAAGGTAACGACCAGGTCATAAGAGGCAAATTGGTGCTTAACGGAGTTTACCCGATAGAGGAAGATGACTACTATGCCAAGAAATCTGAACTGTTTATCACCATATACGCATACTGGAACAGAACAAGGAGAGACAACAGATATGTGGCATACAAATACCGGTATGTCTACCAGGGGGATGATCAGGCATCAAAAACCATCGCAGATGAAGATGATGTGGAGGAAAGCAGAACCGGACAGATCATAGAAAAAACCACAGACGCCTCTGATACCTGGGGCGAAGATGAAGGCACTGAGATTCCTTGGAAGTGGATTGGAGTGGGAGTAGCAGTTATTGGTGGTGGCGGCGCCGTCATCATCGGAACAAGCCGAAAGAAAAAGAAAAATACTAACAAGAAGAAGTCAAAGACCACACAATCCAATAAAAATAAAGAAGAGAAAAAGGATGAAGAGAAGGAAAAGGACCACAGCCGCTACAGGATGGTTCTATACAAGGATTTCGGAGACACCCTAGTTGCGGGAGATCCGCCAAGGATAATAGGAGCCAGGATCGAAGAAATAAACGTATATGGAGAGAAGATAGACAGGCCGGACCTTACTGAAAGGATTACCATCAAGGCGGAAGAGAATTGCTCTGTAAGCAAAGCCACAACCAACGGCAAGTACAAGCTTTGCCACATTGCAGCATCCGAAGCTCCGGAGGAAGGAGAGCTGGGGCAGGCCAAAGTCAAGTTTGTCTTCAGTACGGAAACCGGAACTCTCATCAACCATGTTGTGTTCAAGGTTGCGCCAGCCACCGAAATCGTTGTTGATGAGGGCATCACGTTCGAAGCCGGAGGAGGAAAGACCCAGTTCATGGAGTTCGGTATCAACAACCTGGCATCTGAAGTGCTTGGAATCGATATCTCTCTGGACGGTGGCGGAGACAAGTATTTCCAGACAGAACTCCTCAAAGACAAGGAAATACCGTCAAAGTTCAGGATTAACATCACCGAATGCGGAGTCCTCACCGAAGATGAAAAGAAGAATGCGGTTCCTGGTGATGCGGACCGCTTCAGATGCAACATATCTGCAAAAGTTGACGGAAAGGAAAAACCTCTCGAGGCAGAATTCTATATCTACCGAATGCATCTGGGAGTGATGCTCAATGTCAAAGCCCTCAAGGCTTATCTGGTGGATTACAAAAGCACACTTGAGGATGAAATCCTGGTCAGCGACCCGAAGGCAAGGAAGAAATGGGGAGAGAGCAAGACTACATTCAAGCTCATCGCCGAGGACAAGAAGACCGGGGATATCAGAGCCGTACTG
>R25__coassemble_336_pt1 | contig 28933 bp, 30 predicted proteins | sample R25__metabat2_low_PE_028 | metagenome-assembled genome bin R25 | reverse complement strand
AGATAATGCTGGGCATGCACGAAGTTCTGAAGGGAAGGATGTATCATTAGCATATTGTTGTACAAGGGTTTACGGAAAGGATATCAGCAGGGTTTGGGATCTAAGGAAAGCGGGGCTTGGAGTTCTGAGCGGGATGAAGGGAGATGCCAAGCCTGTGGGGGTGATTGAGGATACCGCTGTGGCGCCTGAGAGGATGCCGGCATACATTGCTGACTTTAAGCAGATGCTTGATGGTCTGGGGCTTAGCTGCGTGTATTACGGGCATATCAGCACTGGAGAATTGCATCTGAGGCCGATACTTAACCTTAAGGATCCCTCAGACAGGAAGAAGTTCCGGGATGTTGCGCGAGAGACCGCAATTCTGGTGCGCAAGCATCGCGGAAGCCTCTCCGGAGAACACGGAGACGGCAGGCTGAGAGGGGAGTTCATCCCGCTGATGTACGGAGACGAGGTTTACCGGATGATGCGTCAGGTAAAACAGACCTGGGATCCGTACGGAGTTTTCAACACCGGCAAAATCGTGGATACCCCTCCGATGGACGAGTATCTGCGCTATCTGCTTAACAAAGAGAATAATGCATATAAACTCCCGGATAAAACTTATCTAACCTGGAACGGAGAGTTTACGCACGGAGAAAGCAGCCCGTACGCAATGCTCTGCAGCATAGAGCAGTGCAACGGAGCAGGGGCTTGCCGCAAGTCCAACGCCATGGGTGGAACAATGTGCCCGGCATTCAAGGTCAGTGGAGATGAACTTTGCGTTACCCGTGCGCGTGCAAATGTAATCCGGGAACTTCTGACATACGGTTATGACGGCAAGTCCTTCAAGGAACTGGTAAAGAGCCAGGAAATCGAGGAGATTCTGTTCTCCTGCCTGGCCTGCAAAGGCTGCCGGAGCGAGTGTCCGTCAAACGTGGATATGACCAGGATCCGCGCGGAACTGCTTCAGCACAAGTGGGATGCTGAAGGAACTCCGCTGGGAATCTGGATGGTTGCCCGGATGGCAGCGTTCGAGAAGCTGGGGCACCTGGTGCGTCCGCTGTACAATTTCTTTGCTGGCTGGAAGGTGTCTGAACACCTGATTAAGAAACTGGTGCATTTTGCGGCCGAGAGACATATCCCTAAACTCAGCAGAACCTCTATGCGCACCCTTGTCAAAAGGGAATCCAGGAAGTTTTCAGAGAAGAAGAAAGGCAAGGTTTATCTGTTTGCCGATGAGTTCACGAACTGGCAGGAAGCGGAATTGGGTCTGGCGTTCGCCCGCCTGCTTCTGAAGCTGGGGTATGACGTGGAGATTCCCCGCCATGTGGAAAGCGGAAGGGCGGCTATCTCCAAGGGCTGCCTGAGGCTGGCCAAGAAATTTGCAAGGAAGAACGTGGAACTTCTCGGCGATATCGTTTCTGAGGATGTTCCGCTTGTGGGTATTGAGCCGAGCTGCATACTGAGTTTCAGGGACGAATATCCGGATCTGGTGCCGGAGGAAATGAGGGATAGGGCAAAGCGCCTGGGAAAGAACGCCCTCCTTTATGACGAGTTCATTGTCAGGGAGATGGAGGTAGGAAAGATTAATGCCGGGATGTTTTCCGGCACATCATGTGAGGTCTATCTCCACGGGCATTGTCACCAGAAGGCACTGGTTGGAATCGAGAAGACCGAGAAGATGCTTCGGGGCCTTCTCCAGGGTGCGGATGTGCATACGATACCTAGCGGATGCTGCGGCATGGCCGGAAGCTTCGGGTACGAGAAAGCTCATTACAAGACATCTATGGCAATCGGCGAGATGGTGCTCTTCCCGGCTGTCCGCAATGCCGTTGCCTCAACTGCGGAGGTTCTGGTTGCCGCTCCTGGAACCAGCTGCCGCCAGCAGATTCTGGACGGCACCGGCGTCCAGGCTTTGCATCCGTTTGAGATTTTGTGTAATTTTATGACTGATTATAATAGTTAGGTATATGTTGAATTTTGCATTGATCGGGGCGGCGGGGTACATTGCTCCAAGACATATCAAGGCGATTGCCGATACGGGCAACAAGCTGATTGTAGCGTATGACAAGTTTGACAGCGTAGGCAGGCTGGACAGCAGTTTCCCGGACTGTTCCTTCTATACTGAGAACGAGCAGTTTGACCGATTTTGCTCCAAGAGGATGAGGACGGATGATCCTTTGCACTGGATGAGTATCTGCACGCCGAATTATACTCACGACGCGTTCATACGTTACGGCTTGAGGCTGGGCGTGGATGTCATCTGCGAGAAGCCGCTGGTGCTCAATCCATACAACATAGACAACCTTGTGGAGCTGGAGAATGAAACCGGTCATAAAGCTTACACAATCCTTCAGCTGAGGCTCCACGACAGTATTGTGGCGCTGAAGAAGAAGGTGGACGAGGGTCCTGCGGACAAGATTTATGACGTTGACCTAACGTATATTACATCGCGAGGAAAATGGTACTACACTTCCTGGAAGGGAGATGTGCACAAGAGCGGCGGTGTGGCTACCAATATCGGCGTCCATTTCTATGATATGCTGCAGTGGATATTCGGTCCGGTAAAGCAGAACATAGTTCACGTTATGAGCTTCGACCGCGTGGCCGGGTATCTTGAACTGGAGAAGGCTAGGGTGCGTTACTTCCTGAGCATCAACGCAGAATGTCTGCCTGAAAATGCCGTTCAGGGAGAAAAGCGTACATACAGGACCTTGAACATAGACGGAGAGGAATTCGAGTTCAGCGCCGGATTCACCGAGCTGCATACCAAGAGCTACCAGAAGATACTTTCCGGAGAGGGATTCCGCATCAGCGAAGCCCGTCCTTGCATCGAGATCGTAAGTCAGATACGCAACTCCAAGCCTGTCGGGCTTGTCGGTGACTATCATCCTCTGGCCCGTCTTCCGCTTGCAAAGCATCCGTTCGGCTGGGACGACATGAAGTTTTGATAATTAAAACATTATACTGATTCCTATGAGTGAAAATGGCATCCATTTCAGGCGAGACCGTTTTGAGCAGCGCAAAAAGAGAAGCGCAAAAAGCTCGATTATTCTCGTTGTACTCCTTCTGGCGCTGATCGGCGCGTGGATTTACCTTTCCAGGACCGCAAAGGGCGGCAAGGCGGATAATGCCGCTACAACAGAAACAAACATAAATACAGATATGAAGAAAGTCACTGATTTCTTCCTGACCGGCAAAAATGGCCAGCAGGTTAGCCTTTCCGAGTGGAAGGGAAAAGTCCTTTTGATAGTAAACACCGCCACCGGCTGCGGCTTCACTCCACAGTACAACGAACTTGAAGCTATGTACAAGAAGCTTAAGGACAAGGGATTCGAGATCCTTGACATTCCTTGCAACCAGTTCGGTAACCAGACTCCTGGAACGGATGAGGAGATTACTGAATTCTGCCAGCTCAAGTTCGGCACAGACTTCCCTCAGTTCAAGAAGAGCGATGTAAACGGCCCTAATGAGCTTCCTCTCTACACCTGGCTCAAGAGTCAGAAGGGCTTCGAGGGCTTTGACGCCGACAACAAGCTCACTCCAATACTGGAGAAGATGTTCGACGAGAACGCTCCTGGATGGAGAGAAACCAGCGACATCAAGTGGAACTTCACAAAGTTCCTGGTTAATCGCGATGGTGATGTCGTAGCCCGCTTCGAGCCGACCTGCTCTATGGACAAGGTGGAGCAAGCTGTTGAGGCCCTGCTTTAATTGATCTAGTGCTTTAATGGCATCTGTTGAAAGACACCCTTTGGCGCCTTTTGTTCCAGAAGGGGCCAAGCTATTGATTTTGGGTAGCTTTCCTCCTCCCAGGAACAAGTGGAGCATGGAGTTTTTCTACCCTAACTTCATCAACGATTTCTGGAGAATCTGCGGCCTTGTCTTCTTCAGCAATAAGGATCATTTCATAGCTCAAACCCCGAAAACGACGCCTCTGAAGCGCTTCGACAGAGAAAGAATCATTGCCTTCTGCCGGGAGAAGGGGATAGCGTTGTATGATACCGCATCTGCCGTAAAACGCTTGCGGGGAAACGCGTCGGATAATTTCCTGGAGGTTGCCACTCCCACCGACATTCCAGCCCTTCTTTCCCGCATGCCGCTCTGCCAAGCCATAGCCGTTACCGGCCAGAAAGCCCTGGAGACATTCATCGAGGCCAACTGCCCGATAGCGAATGGCATGCCTCTTGACGTTAAAGAGATCAAGATAGGGGAAGCCATCGCGATAAATATTCTGATGAAAGATAAATCCAGACGTACATCCCGCGAGATTCTGCTTTTCCGGATGCCGTCAACCTCCAGAGCCTATCCGCTATCCCTGGACAAGAAAGCCGCATATTACCGCCGCATGTTTGAAACGATCCTCGGCTAGGGTGCACCGTCGCCGACTGGAAAACAAAAAAACACAAGCACTTGAATGCTTGTGTTTTTTTGTGATTCGGTTGGGATTCGAACCCAAGACCCACAGCTTAGAAGGCTGTTGCTCTATCCAGCTGAGCTACCGAACCAGTCCCTCCTTAACCCGCATTGGCGGTTGGGGATGCAAATGTAACAATTTTTCTCAATCTTGCTAGCCTAATCTACCAAATTTCCCTATAATGTTATTGACATTAACTCAGTTCCCAATCGGTGCAAGGCATCCTCTAGCTTTAGGACCTGCGCCCTTCTTGGAACCGACTTGCCGTTAGCATAATGCCACAACTGCTTTTGGTTAATACCCGTAAGCCTCTCTAATCCAGACTTGGAAAAAATTCTTTCATACATATTGAGCAAGGTTTTAACATCCATAGTGAACTCAATCTTATATTCACTTTGTAGTTCTTCTGGAACCTCAAATCCATTCTCTTTGCACGTTTGTATGTAATCATCAATCGCATCCAACAGATTGGCCTTAATCTCAGCGATTGTATAACCCGTAGCCACGACACCATCCAGCATCTCTATATATGCAGAATAGTTATTCTCAAGGCTTTCAATTATAGCTCTAATCTTTGTCATTTCCTTTGCATTAAGATAATTACTTAAGACCAGCCTCCCTTAATATGCTGTTTAACGTACCTTCAGCTAGGTCGGAATTTCTCTTTCCAGCAATAATGATAGGCCTTCGGGCTCCCTTTTTTATAAACTTGTGATGGTCTCCCCTCGTCCTTAGATATTTCCAGCCGTTTGCTTCAAGAAGTGCAATGACTTCTCCAACTTTCTTAGTCATAGTTCAATCCTTTCTGCACAAACCTGTCCCACTCGCTGAACTCTCGATACAAAAGTAACTAAATTTCTATTATTCGCAAATTATTTATTATAAATAATGTGTAAAAAAGCAGCACTTTTGTGCTGCTTTTGTTTCATTGATAGATAGGCTAATTCGCATGTTATTTAGCCTTTACGGTTTCGATAATCTTGATGGCATCCGGATGGTTAGGGTCTTCGTAAGTGGAGCCTACCCGAACAACTCCGTCTTTGACCTGGGCTACATATAAGGTCTTGAAGCCATAGACGTTCTTGAATACGTTCCAGGTGATATCTCCGGCAGATATGGCGTCAGATTTTTCTCCGCCGTCTGCGTTGATGTTCTCGATCCAATTGTTTATGTCTGAATTTGCCTGCTCCTTGAAGTTAAGCTCCGCTCCGGCTCTCCTTACTGTCATCTCGGACACATACTGCTTTGTTTCCCAGGATGTTGGGATGTCTACAGTGTACCATGCACGGTCTTCTGTCTTTACGGGATCTGCCTCAGGTGCGGCTTGTGGGGCTACCTGCTGCGAGGATGGCAATGCATAACAGTACTATCTTCATGATATTGCAAATGTTATTGTTCTTTTTTCTCTCTGTTGGCCCAGGTTTCGAGGATTACAACTATCGCGATGCCGATTATTGCCATAATTATAGCGGTGGCTATCTGCGGGTTGCAGCCGTTCAGGGTAGCGTATTTGGCCGGGAGGATAGGGTGGGTGATGGCTTTGTCTCCTTCTCCCTGGAGGATTTGCTGCCATGGCCAGATTTTAATCAGGGAGCCGACCATGAAGCCGGTCAGAAGGGCGATGGTCTGGTTGTACCAGTTCTTGAGCAGCCAGGCCAGGAAGTGGGAGAAGGCCAGCAGTCCGGCTACGGCACCTATCAGGTAGAGAGCCAGGCGCGGAATGTTAAGGCTGCTGATGCTCTGCATAAGATCCTCGTACTTGACCATCAGGACCAGAAGGAAACTGCCGGAGATGCCCGGAAGGATCATTCCGCAGATGCTGGCGGCTCCTGCTATGAGGATGAACCACCAGGTATCAGGGGTTTCTGCAGGAGATGTCAGAGACACCCATACGGCTATTGCTGTACCGAGGATGAGGCTGATGAAGGTGCCAACGTTCCATTTCTTGACTTCCTTGAGAACATACCAGCAGGAAACCAGCACCAGGCCGAAGAAGAAGCTCCAGGTTGCAACAGGTTGGTTGTGAAGCAGATAAAGCATTAACTTGGCTAGGGAGAAGGCACTGATGGCAATTCCCAGGATGATGAACAGCAAAAAGACTATGTCCGTTTCCTTTGCCCACTGGCGGAATTTGCCCTGGAAAAGGAGTTTGGTGGTCCTGAAGTTGAAAGATTTCAGGGAGTTGATAAGCCTCTCGAAGATTCCGGTCAGGAAAGCTATTGTTCCGCCGCTTACTCCAGGGATGACATTTGCCGCCCCGATACCTATTCCCTTAAGGGTCAGAAGTATGTATTCTTTTATCTTGCTCATCTTGAGATTTCCGTATATCTGTTTAATTAATGCTGTCAGTATATGTTATACGCCCTCCAGGTCTCCGGAGTCCTCGAAGTTAGGATGGTCTTTGCCGCTCTTTGTGGACTTGCAGTGGATCTGCGTTGATTCCTGAAGTTTCTTCTCTGCCTGAACTTCAGCCAGTCCCATCTTTGCTCCATTATGCTGAGGATCAAAGATCAGGGCCTTGCGGTAAAGGATTTCCGCCTGGTTTAAATCGCCGAGAAGGAAGTATGCAAGGGCTTGGCCGCAGATTCCGTCCGGGTTGTTCTTTTCTATGCGGTTGAAGTCGTTGAAATGCTTCAGGGCCTCTTCCGGCATTTTGCACTCGATGCAGAGCTGGCCCAGGTTGAACAGGGCGTGGATGTTCTGCGGGTTGAGGGCGATGGCGTAGCCGAAAGCCTCGTAGGCATCCTTGTAACGGCTTTTCTTGTCGTAGATTATGCCAAGATTATGCCAGATGATATCGTTGAACGGATCTATGTCCAGGCATTTCTGGTAGAGTTCCACGGACTTGTCCTCCTGCCCGAGCTTCTCGCAGCAGAACGCGTAGTCAAACCAGAAGGATGTCAAGTTCTCGTCCTTTTCCGTCTCGTTGTGCTTGGCGTTCCAGGTGGCGGTAAGTTCTGCAGTCCTGTCGAGGTAGAATACCGCTTCCTGATACTCTTCTATCTCCATGCAGTCCTGAGCCAGCGTATGGACTGAGTCGCATACGTCTTCCGGGGTACTCTCCACGGCAATTGCCATGTCATAGTAGCGGCGGGCTGACTCGAGATCCTTCTTTCCGATGTATACTCGGCTGTAAGACAGGTAGATATCTGCATTCGGAGGGAATGAGTCCTTGTAGTGGTCCAGGATATCCAGCGCCTTGTCCAGTTCCTTGCGGATAACCATGGCATCGCAATACCTGACCAGAAGCGCTGAAGAATAGGGGTATCTCTGGAAACCCTCCTCTGAGGCACTGTTGGCCATCTCGATGTTGTAGAGATCTACATATTTGTCTATGATGTACTCGTACTCATCCTCTTCAAACCCGTTTCCCTCAGCGATGCCTTCTTCCCCCGGGATATAAGAAGCCGGCCCCTTGCCCTTATGCAAGGAGTCGTACCTCTCAAATGCCTTTCTCAGGCGCTCGTCCTCTTGTCTTTCAAACTCTTGATCTTCCCTCTCAGAATCCATATCTGCGATGCTTTTCAAACACAGGCTGCAAAGATAACAAAATGTCTGCAATTTAAGCGGTGATGGCCAAGTGCTTGACAGATAGGTATATAAATATATCAGCCTGCGTCGTTTTCGCTGCAGGCTGATGTATTTAACGTGCTGTGTATTAGATATTTGTCTACCACCATGCCTAGCTGAAGGTGAGGGTGCCGTCCATATAATCCACCTTGATGGTGCTGCCTTTGGCTATCTTTCCGGCGATGAGGGCCTTGGCGATGGAGTTGATGACTTCCTTCTGGAGCAGTCTCTTGATAGGTCTTGCTCCATAGGCTACATCGAAGCCCTTGTTTGCCAGATAGTCCAGAGCCTTGTCCGAGAAGTTCAGGGTTATGCCCTGGCTTTCCAGGAGCTTTTCTGCCTGGCTTATCTGCAGGCGGAGGATGCCGCGGATTTCTTCCTTGCCAAGAGGACGGAACATTATGATTTCGTCTATCCTGTTCAGGAACTCCGGACGGACGGTTTTCTTCATAAGTGCCAGAACCTTTTCCTTGCACTCGTCCATCAGCTGCTCGTTGTAGGCGTTGCTGATAGCCAGCTCGGCGTACTCGGCGTTGTCCTTAGGGTCAGGAATTCCGTCTCCATCCTTGTCCTTGATGTTGATTTCCTTGAGGCCCTTCATCCTGGCCATATAATCCTGGATGATGTCGCTTCCGGCGTTGCTGGTCATTATCAAGATGGTGTTCTTGAAGTTGACCGTGCGGCCCTTGCCATCTGTAAGACGTCCGTCGTCAAGGACTTGCAGCAGTATGTTGAACACATCCGGATGAGCTTTCTCGATCTCGTCGAACAGGACAACGGAGTATGGTTTACGCCTTACGGCCTCGGTCAGCTGTCCGCCTTCCTCGTAACCCACATATCCTGGAGGCGCTCCCACAAGACGTGTGGCGGCAAATCTCTCCTGGTATTCACTCATATCAATACGCGTAAGCATATTCTCATCGTCGAACAGGAACTCCGCCAGGGCTTTGGCCAGCTCGGTCTTTCCTACGCCTGTGGTTCCGAGGAAGAGGAAGGAGCCTATAGGGCGCTTTTCGCTCTGAAGTCCTGCCCTTGAACGCCTTACGGCATCGGCGACAGCCTTGATAGCCTCATCCTGCCCGATGACTCTCTTGTGGAGTTCGGCTTCCAGGTTGATGAGTTTGTCCTTTTCGCTCTGCATCATCTTGGAGACAGGGATGCCGGTCCATTTGGCCACTACCTCGGCGATGTCGTCAGGGCCTACCTGCTCGTCGATCAGACGATGATCGTTGGCATTTATCTTGGCATTGAGTTCATCGATCTCTTTCTGCAGACCTGCGATCTTACCGTAGCGGATCTCAGCCACCTTGGCGTAGTCTCCGTTGCGTTCTGCGTTGTCTGCCTGGAAGTTGAGGTTGTCGATCTCCTGGCGCTTTCTCTGGATGCCGTCGTAGAGAGCCTTTTCCTCCCTCCACTGGGCATTGAGGACCTCCAGCTGCTTCTTCTGATCCTCGAGCTGAGTCGTTATATCGTTGAGCTTAGGGGAATTACCTTCTCTGCGTATGGCTTCCTTCTCAATCTCCAGCTGCTTGATCTTCCTCTGGAGCTCATCGATTTCCTCAGGGACGGAGTTAATCTCCAGACGGAGCTTGGATGCGGCTTCGTCCACCAGGTCTATGGCCTTGTCCGGCAGGAAACGGTTGGTGATATATCTGTGACTGAGTTCAACAGCCGCTATGATGGCATCATCCTCGATCTTTACCTTGTGGTGGTTCTCATACTTGGTTTTCAGACCCCTGAGGATGGAAATGCTCTCGGCAGGGCTAGGCTCATCCACCATAACCATCTGGAAACGGCGTTCCAGGGCCTTGTCCTTCTCAAAGTATTTCTGGTACTCGTCCAGGGTAGTGGAACCCACGCAGCGCAGTTCTCCACGGCTCAGGGCCGGTTTCAGGATGTTAGCGGCATCCATCGCGCCGGTTGTCTGACCCGCTCCCACCAGAGTGTGTATCTCATCTATATAAAGGATTATCTCTCCGTCGCCTTCAACAACTTCCTTTACGACACCTTTGAGCCTTTCCTCAAATTCTCCCTGATATTTTGCTCCGGCTATCAGCGCTCCCATATCCAGGGAGTAGATAACCCTGCCTTTCAGGTTCTCTGCTACATCGCCGTGGACAATCCTCTGGGCCAGACCCTCCGCAATGGCGGTCTTTCCCACTCCCGGTTCTCCCACCAGGATAGGATTGTTCTTGGTACGGCGGCTCAGAATCTGGAGCACCCTACGGATCTCGTCATCTCGTCCGATGACAGGATCAAGCTTGCCGTCACGAGCCCTCTGGTTGAGGTTGATGGCATAGCGCTCCAGCATCTTTCCTTGTGCCTGATTGTTTGCAATATTCATATTAAAACCTCCTATATTTCAATCCATTGATTCAATCCACTGAGATTAAATCTCTCCCCCTCGTTTTCATTTCTTTTAAACACCATAAGATCTCCTTGCAACTTGCCCGCCAGACTCTTTTCAGGCAAAAAGAGCCCTTTGAAATGTCATAATGTCAGCGCTGAAGGCCTCTCATCGCCGATTCTCATTCCCACTCTGCCATAAAGTCAGCGCCGAATAGCAAAGTCCTAATAGCAGAACTGGGAAATAATTAGTATATTTGTGGATAAGTGTTTTGTCCGGTTGTATGCCGGCTGAGGACTAAGGATTAATGAACGTAAAGAGAACATATCCGTCGCTGGAAGGGGGCAGGCTTCTGCCGCTGGTGGAGAGTTTCTACACGATTCAGGGAGAGGGCTTCCATACCGGCAAACCGGCGTTTTTCATACGTTTGGGCGGCTGTGACGTGGGTTGCCGCTGGTGTGACAGCAAGGAGAGCTGGGATCCGGACCGATTCCCGCCAGTTGAAATCGAGACAATAGTCAGCCAGGCCGCCGCCACTCCGGCCAGAGCCATAGTGATCACAGGCGGGGAGCCGATGAACTATCCGCTGGATATGCTGTGCAACATGCTGAAAGAATATGGGCTGGAAATCTTCATGGAAACCAGCGGAAGCAGTCCTATGAGTGGGCATTTCGACTGGATCTGCCTGAGTCCCAAGCGGAACAAGCCGCCAAAGGAGGAGTTCTTCAGTGTGGCCGACGAGTTGAAGGTGATCGTTGAGACTCCGGCGGACTTTGAGTGGGCGGAGGAGAACCGCCGGAAGATACTAGAGGTACAGAGCAGCTGCCTTTTCTATCTTCAGCCTGAGTGGAGCAGAATGAAAACTGTTGCACCTTATATAATAGACTATGTCAAGGAGCATCCTGAGTGGAATATTTCCATCCAGGCGCACAAGTTCCTGCATATTCCATAGAAATTAATTGGTGAAAGAAACATATACAAATATTAATTAACACATTATGAGATCATTGAAGTTTTTCTTTGCAGTTGCTGCCTTGTTCTGCATGACAGCTGCTTATGCTCAGCCTAACGTTCCTGAGAAGGAGCAGAGGAAGGGCTTTGAGTTCACTACCGTAAAGGCTAATCCTATCACCGGTATCCGCAACCAGGGAAGCAGCGGTACTTGCTGGGCTTTCTCCACAACATCTTTCTTCGAGAGCGAGGCTATCCGCAACGGTCACGCAGACACATCGCTGAACCTTTCAGTAATGTACACAGTTACAAAGAACTACATCGAGAAGATGCGTAAGTTCATCCGCGTAGACGGTTATCTTTGCTTTGCAGAGGGTGGTTCCTTTGAGGATGTTTCCCATTCATTTGAGGATTACGGCGTTGTCCTGGAGAAGGATATGCCTAACCTGCTCCCAGGCGAGAAAAGAATCAACTTCCGTGAACTGACCGCTATCAGCACCGGTCTGGCTGAGGGCGCAAAGAAGGCTGGCGGAAAGGTATCGCCGAGATTTATGGAGACCTACAAGAACATTCTCGAGACCTACCTTGGCAAGTGCCCTGAGACTACTACCTACAAGGGAGTTGTTTACAGCCCTAAGGATTTCGTAACCAAGGGTCTGGGCCTGAATATGTCTGACTATGTTTCAGTTACTTCCTTCACTCACTATCCTTTCTACACCCAGTTCGCCATCGAGGTTCCGGATAACTGGAGATGGGACCTGAGCTACAACGTTACCATCGACGACCTTATCGCGATTATGGACAACGCCATTGAGAAGGGCTACACAATCGCTTGGGGTTCAGACGTAAGCGAGGTTGGCTTTACCCGTGACGGTATCGGCATTGTTCCTGACATGAAGGCTCTGGAAAGCGCAATTGGCTCAGACCAGGCAAGATGGGTAGGCGGCAACAATCCTCAGGCAAGACCTCAGATCGTAGAGCCAGTTAAGGAAATGGTCATCACCCAGGAGATGCGTCAGGAAGGATATGACAACAAGACCACCACTGACGACCACGGAATGCAGATCTTCGGTATCGCAAAGGATCAGAACGGCACCAAGTACTATATGGTGAAGAACTCCTGGGGCCCTACCGGCAAGTATAAGGGAATCTGGTATGTATCAGAGGCTTTCGTAAGATACAAGACCATGAACATCCTGGTTAACAAAAACTCTATCCCTAAGGACATCCGCAAGAAGATGGGTATCTAAACAAATCTGATAATCAATACAAAAACAAACACAATATGAAAAGATTATTCATTGCAGCAGCGGCTCTGTTCCTTGGAACCGGATTGTTTGCACAGGAGTTGCAGACCAGCTTCCCGTTCTATGAGTTTACCATCGTGAAGAACAACCCTGCCACCGCAGTCAAGAACCAGGCTGCTACCGGTACGTGTTGGTGCTTTGCCACCACTTCATTCCTCGAGAGCGAGGCTATCCGCAAGGGTTCTGCCGACACCTCTCAGGACATCTCCGCGATGTACACCGGAAGGCAGGAGTACCTCAGCAGGGGCGCTGACTACTATTATCGCAGAGGAAAAGGCCGCAGGGGACCTGGCGGAATCTGCCATCAGGCAACATACCAGATGGAGAAGATGGGCCTTATGCCAGAAGAGGCCTACCACGGCATTAACTATGGCTCCAACACTCACAACCACGGAAAACTGCAGAGGGAAATCGACGACCTTCTGGACAGTGCAGTGGCCAAGAAGCAGGGCGTTCCATACGACCAGATGAACGAGATTCTGGACAAGTACCTGGGCAAGGTTCCTGAGACATTCACCTACAAGGGCAAGGAATACACTCCATGGTCCTTCAAGGAGTCTCTGAAACTCAAGGAGAGTGACTATGTGGAGATTACAAGCTTCCTCCATCATCCTTTCTACGAGGAGTTCATCATCGAGATCCCTGACAACTGGGATATGGCCAAGTCCTACAACGTTCCTCTGGACGAGCTGGACGAGATCTGCACCAGGGCTCTGATGCACGGCTACACTGTAGCATGGGATGCCGACATGAGCGAGATCTACTTCGCCCAGAACAAGCATCTGGCTCTGTTTACCCCTGATGTAAACCTTCGCGGAATGAAGGTCGTCGAGAAGAAGTACGAGGAGAGTCCTATCGATCCTGAAATCCGTCAGGCTATGTGGACCGACTTTACCACTTCCGACGACCACCTGATGCACATCACCGGCATCGCCAAGGACCAGGACGGCACCAAGTTCTACATCGTGAAGAACTCCTGGGGTCCAGACAACGGAGACGGCTATATCTACGTATCCGAGAGCTACTTCAAGGCAAAGACCATCCAGATCATGGTTCCAAAGGAATCCCTGAGCAAGAATGTACGCAAGAAACTCGGCATCAAGTAGTAAGTAGGTGGCGGTTAAGCCATTGATTTACAACACATTAGTTATATAAGCCTGCGCGGATATCTATGCAGGCTTATATATTTATATAGCTGTTACTCAGCGATATAGCCGCCACCAGTTTCTATGTCGGCGTCTTTTGCTATCTTTGCAAAACGATGGGAATCAGAAAGCACATACCAAACGCCCTTACCTGCTGCAACCTGCTCTGCGGTTGTTTGGCAATTTATTTACATAATGAAGCTTTGGTTGCTTTGCTTTTCGTGCTTCTGGCTGCTATGTTTGATTTCCTGGACGGCCTTGCTGCACGTTCTTTAAAGGCTTATTCGCCGATTGGGAAAGATCTTGATTCATTAGCCGATATGGTGAGTTTTGGCGTAGCTCCCGCTTTTGTCGGATTAGGCTTTATGTCAAAGGTATTTACCGCTTATTTTGGTGATACTTATTGGATTGCAAGATTTTTATATAGCGAAGGACTTCCTGAGGTTAAGTCGACTAACGCGGCTCCTCTTACTGGCGGCAATTATGCCTTGGCAATAATATGCTGGCTGATTCCTTTGCTGATTGCGGTATTTTCTGCGTTGCGTCTGGCCAAGTTCAATAACGACAAGCGCCAGACAGAGAACTTTAGGGGTTTGGCCACTCCGGCGTGCGCATTGTTATACATTTCTTTGGTTGCTATCCTTCGAATATCACTTTTATTGCGAGAATTGGAGTGGATGCATGACGTGGCTCAAAATCCGGCCTTTGACTGGATCTACTGGTTGCCGGCTATTGTTGCACCGGTGCTGTGCTGGCTGCTGGTAAGCGAGATTCCGATGTTCTCGATGAAGTTCAAGAACCTCTCCTGGCCGGATAATCGCGACAGATATATCTTCCTGATGATAGTGGCCGTTGAGATTGTTATGGCTATAGTAGGGGGATTCAGTTTCCCTGCGCTTATAGTGGCGGTAATTACCACCTACATCATCATTAATCTTCTGATGCTTGCTTTCCCGAAGAAGAAAGCCAAGCAAAGTTCTTAGCGGGTCTTTTCTCTTATGTAGTCTTCTGCTATGTAGCCGGCGCTGAAAAGGTAGAGGCCGGTGCTTCTGTCGTGCAGCTGGCGGCAGGTGTTGCTTTCGTAGAACAGCTGGAGAGCCAGCAGAGGTTCTGTCTTGAGCCTCTCTGCAAGCACACAGGCTATTTCCCCGATGAGATTGCACAGAACTATCTCTTTGAGAATTATATCGTTTTGTTCCTTTTCTTTCTTAGATAAATTCCATTCCATTATATTCCAGGTATTTGTCTATTGTCGGTTGATTGAGAAAACACATCTGGCTGCTAGGCTCGACTGTAGAGAGTGTCTTTAGGGCAGTTTTGTAATCCATAAGTCCAGAAACAACGCTATTTACGGTATCAATTACCCGGTCGTCAGCCACGCCGCCTTCTATGTAGTCGAATTTTCTTGAAGGATCATATCCTTTGCGGCAAAGGACCACAAAATTCAGCCAATCTTCATCATAATATCCAAAGAGCCTGCATTTTGCCTGTCTTACGATTGAGTACCAGTCAAGCAGATATCTGCTGACTACTGGCTCCAGGCCACGTTTTTTGGCGATTATCTTTGCCCACATAATGGCCTGTTCCTTTATATCGGTGACATAGAAGCCTTTGCCAAAGTCTAGCAGGCTTCTTCCATAGTTATAAAGAGGGTGCTCAATTAACTCTGTTCCTCCGTGATATACAAGGAGTTTTCTCTTCTCATCCATAATCTTTCGAATTAGTTGTTCATTCTTTTTTCCCACATTTCTAGACACTCCAGTATATCCACCGCTAAATTCTCGCGGCTTTCTGTGTGTAGCCCGTCATAGCATGGATAGATGTAATTCTCTATCTGTCGGACTTTCTTCATTAGGTTGTATATGGCTTCATAAGAGCATTAGGCAGTTCTGGCCGCAGCCTCGATGCAGGTTGAAACAAAGCTCATTATAACTTGTTCCTTTGGTACATCGATGAACTTCAGGTCATCTATTATCAGGTATTTTACCTTAGAGTAAGCAGACGGCTTGATTACAGGTTTAGGTAGAGTATGATAAGTCGCGCTTGGTTCTTTAAATAGTGATGGTTCCTTGTCTTCAGGAATAGGGTATTTTTTCTCCTTTGACAATAGTTCTGGCAGATCAACATCCAGTATATGCGCAATTTCTTCAAGTGCTTTTGCAGGCGGCTGAATAGTGTTGCTGCAGTACATATTGACCGTACGGAAACTCTTGCCCAGCTTCTTTGCCAGCCAAGTTTGCGAAATCCCCTTATTGTCAAGCAATTCCTTTATTCTGTTTCTCATATCCGCATTAATTGTGCTTTGCAAATATAAGAAACAAAATTTCCTAAAACAAGGAAATAGCCGATTTGCTTAATTTAATTGTGCTAGCTGTGGCTGACTAGCTTTATTGGCATGTTTTCAAGGTTTTTGTCAACAATAATGATGAGTACCGGGCGGATGGTGTAGGAGATGTCTTCTCCTTGCTTGATGGCGTAGTGGAACACTAGCTTGCCATCGTGGTGGTTAATCAGGTATTCTGGAGTCAGCGTGGTCTCTTTCTGGACAGGGCCAGTCTCAACTGCAATTACAAAGTTCTTGTCAAAGTCAATCTCGGTTGGCTTGCCGTCTTCTCCCATAGTGGTGGCCATGCCGAAGATGCTGTCGAATGTTTCTTTATCTGTAATCTTATGGTCGTCAGGAAGCTTAGCGCCGTTTTTGATGAAATAGTTTTCTGCCTTGGTAAATGGTACTGCAGTAGGCCTGCCTAGTGGGGTTGCTTTGTGTGGGGCTTCTACTGAAGGTTCTGCATTTGCGTCTGAAGGGGCTTTTGAGCTATTGTAGCAAGATGTCATTGTGAGGGCTGAGGCCAGGATGATGGCTGCTATTATCGCGATGGAGAGTGTTGAAGCCTTGATGGCGGTGGTAAACAAATGAGAAGTTTTCATTGTTGTTATGAGGTATAGTTTATTGTTTGTTCTTGGTGTCCAGGATTTGATATGAGAATGTGCGGAGTTTAGCGGATGAAGTTGGTAGGGGTCCATTCTTCGCCTTCAGGAATGCCGGGGGCTGGCTGACCACCGGTCTTTTTTAGCAGCCAGGCCAGGTTATTGCCAATAGCTCTCATTGTCTGCATCCCTTCCAGGTCCTGGGTGGTTTCTCCTGGGCTCATACCGTAGGAAATTCCCCAGTACTGGGCCGTGACTATAGGCATGTTGAGCATCTGGAACGGCAGATTCATGGCTTCGTAAGCAGCTGTTGCTCCTCCTCTTCTGCAAACGGCAACGGATGCTGCTGGTTTTCCTGCCACGTTGGCGCTGCAGGAGAAGAAAGCTCTCTGCAATACGGCAAGCAGGGCGCCGTTAGGCTGTCCGTAATAGACAGGGGAGCCGATAACGATGGCGTCGGAGTCTTTGAACTTTTCGCTTATGCGGTTGCAGATATCGTCGTCAAAAGCGCACCGGCCAGGGTTTTCAAAGCATTTGCCACAGGCTATGCAGCCTCTGACGGGTTTGTTCCCGATCCAAACGGTTTCTGTTTCTATGCCTTGGGCGTTGAGGGTTTTGGCAATTTCTGCCAACGCTAGGGATGTGTTGCCGGTTTTATGAGGGCTTCCGTTAATAAGCAGGGCTTTCATTTTGATTGATATAGTTGTGTTATAAAACTCGAATGTGTTATTTGCTTTTTTGCTCTTGCGGCTCAAGAACCTTTACGAAGGACCCCGGGAGGAGGATGTTGTCAACAAGCATCGCGGCCTTGAAAAGCGGGGCGATTTCCTCGTCCGTGAAGCCGGCTATGCCGCAGCCGATTCGGGTTACCAGGAAGGTAAGTTCCGGGTGCTGCATCGCGAAGGCTATGAACTGGTCTACATAAGGTTTGATGGTTTCCACGCCACCTTGCATGGTTGGAATTGCGTAGGTCTGGCCGTGGTGTCCTACACCTTCTCCCCAGACGGCTCCGAACTTCTCGTAGGCTACTCTGGCTGCTCCGCCGCCGTGTGCTCCTCTCAGGTTGCTGCCGAAGACGAATATTTCGTTTGGCTTAAGCTCAGTGATGGAATTAGGGGCACGGCGTTTGGCTTTTGGCTTAGCCTGCGGTCCAGCGGCTGATAGATTGGCTGCAGCAGGGGCCGGTGTGCGGACTTTGTGAGGCATCTGGAAAGGTATCTCCATCGAAAGTTCCATAAATCCCTTGTATTTGCCGTTCTTGTACCACGGGGTTTGGTAAATGAGCTTTTTTACGCCGTTTTTCTCAATGGTGTAGGAGTTGGACCGAGGATGTTCCAAAAGGTCCTTCAGAAGGGTTCTGGCGGGCTCAGGATGGCAATCCAGGACGTTTTTGCCAATGAGATCTTCCATTCCTGGCTTCAGGAAGGTCCTTCTGGACTTTTGGTTCATGTATAGAATGATTCCCTCTGTATCGCAGACGGTTACTGCAAAATCGGTTTCTTCTATGTAGTTGGTTTGTTTCATATTTCAAAGATAATGAAAAGGGCTGAAAAGATTTTTGTAAAGAAAAGAATATTTTTTTTGGAGAATTGAAAAAAGGCAGTATATTTGCAGTCCCAAAACGGAAGCAATTCCGCAAAAGCTGACTCGCTAGCTCAGCTGGTAGAGCACGACACTCTTAATGTTGGGGTCCAGGGTTCGATCCCCTGGCGGGTCACCAAAAAAGCTTGGAAGAAATTCCAAGCTTTTTTGTTTTTTGTCTATTCTCTTGATTCCTAGCTCTGTGGAGGGGCTATGGGAACATATTTCGGAGACGGTCCCCATTTGTTAGGTCCTTTCTGTCCGTCCGTACACATCCATACAAGAAGAATGATTCCATAAACCAGGATGAATATTGCACCAAGGAGCGGGATAAGGCCAAATAGGAAGTAGAGAAGCACCGTACCGCTTTTCCCGATGTCGTGAAGCCTCCTTACGCAGGCAGCCAGGTTCGGAAGCAGGAATGCAAGACTTACAACGATACTCAGCCAATATCCCGGATTGTACAGAAAGCTTTTCCTTAACATCTCCAAAGACTCCCTCAGTTCATATGCGGATGAGTTTGAAGAAAAGTCGAAAAACTGTCTGAAATCGATGAAGCTGAATGCCAAGATGCTGACCAATAGACTTATTGCGTAATAAACAAGGTAGAACCACCAGTATTCAGAGCGCCTGGCCCTGCCGTGGAAGTTTGCATATTTCTTCAGGAAGCAGGTCTTGAAGGCTTCAGTGATGCTTGGCATCGGAAGCTGTCGGTACTGCGGGGCATAATAATACTGCGGGCCATTTTGAGGTGCGGCATATTGCGGGCCTGGAGGAGGTGGCACCTGTTCTGAAGGTCCAGGCTGAGGACCACTCTGGGTTCTGGCTTCAAATCCCTCAGGCGGTTCTATATCGCTGAGGTCCTCTCCGCAAAAGGGGCACTGCGTGGCTCCTATTATGATCTTTTTGCCGCAATAGGGGCATTTGTCGAGATTCATCATAGTCCGGTTATTTAACTCTTATAACTTTGATTCCGTTAATTCCTTTGCTGGCAAGGGCATAGTCTGCGATAGTCTTTTCGTCGACAACCACTTTCATCTTGCCCATTGAGGCGTGGATGAAGCCCAGTTTGCCGTCCTTTCTCCAGTAGGCGATGGCCACGTGGGCGATGTCCAGGCCTTTGGTGGTTGACATATAGCCGATTATGTCTCCGCTCTTGATGGATTTCTCGTTGGCCTTGATCTTGTCCTGAGGGATGTAGGTGTAAGGCTGGGTGTTAAGTTCCTTTTCCACCCTGGCGATTACGTTGTAGTCTTTGGTGGCCTGGTTCATGGTGCAGGTTTCCATCTCTTTTTCGTTGCCGCAGCACTCTTTGGTTACATCGGCGTCTTTCAGGTGCTTGTAGCTCTTGTAGTGGGAGGTCATGAAGTTGATAGGATGGTCGTAAACCTGTCCTCCGCACTTGAGGGTGATATCTTCTACGATGCCGCGCTTTTCTCCCTGGCGGATCCATTCTGTGGTGTAGTGGATGCGGTCTGAATAGCAGCGAACCATACCGTCACGATAGCGGCTCTGGCGAACCATCTGGCAGAGTTTCTCAAAGTCTGCGTCCTTGCCGTATTTCTTTACCGTAAGAGTCAGGTTCATGCAGGTTTCCACAAAGATTATGCAGTCTGTCTTGCTCAGGTAAACCCTCACGTCCTCTGAGTCTCCTTCCTCCAGGGTTCCCGCAACATAGTCGTTGCCCAGGAGCTTCTTGGCGGCCATTACCATCAGCTCGCCGGTGGTCTTGGTGTCTTTGTAAGGCAGAAGGTCTTTCATTATCTTCTCTGCGACAGGGATATCCTTCTTCAGGGTGATAGCATAGAAATCCGGATCGGAAGAAAGTTTAATAGTGTCGTTCTGAGCGAAAGTATTTATCGCTGAGAAAGAGATGAATAACAACGCAAGGGAAATTGCGTAGACAGTTCTTTTGATGGTGGTCTTATTCATTGTGAGAAAATTTTTCGATTCAGATTATTATATTTGTGGTAAAGATAAGAATTTTCATAAAGAATCGGTTTCATACATTAGTTATGTCGTTCAACATTTTTTGCAGAAGAGGCGGAGGAGAGGTTTTCTTTCCGCTTTTCAAGGAGCAGAGCGCTTTGATTTCCAAGGCTGCGGCCTTGCTGGTGGATATTCTCAAGGAAGAGTCCTACGAGAAGAAGAAAGAGCTTGCCCGCCAGATGAAAGAGGTTGAGAGAGAGGGCGATATCGTGGATGCCAAGATTTCCGGAATCCTTTACAAGGCCCATAGGGTGCCGTTTGACAGGGAGGATATCCAGACTTTGGGCTCCAGGATGGAGTCATTTCTGGATATGATTCACGACAGCTCCAAGAAACTTGTCATCTACCGTCCTAATTATACTGATGCTTCCTGGATTGAAATCGGGGAGCAGATTGTTGAGGACGCCCGGCTGCTTTCTGCCATTACCGCTGATTTTGACCAGTGGAAGAAGAAAGGGGAGGAGCTCAAGTCCCTGTGCGTAAGGATCAAGGAGATTGAGAGCGAGGTGGATGACATCTACGAAAACTATATGAGCCATCTGTTCGAGGCTGAGACCAATGGCATCGAGCTTACAAAGTGCAAGAACATCGTTCAGTCCCTTGAGGATACCACGGACGTGGCCAAGGAAATCGGAGACTGCATCAAGCTGATGCTCGTGAAGGAAGGGTAATGGAACGGTTTTCCTTGACAAAGATTCTTGCCTTGCTTATTTCTCTGGTTGTCATGTCTGGCGGATGTAAGGATAAAACTCCAAAATATTCAAGTGGTTATATGCGAGGCCCCTGCTATCTTGACATAGATGCTGGTGGCAAGGATTCTTCCCTGGTAATCTATACTCTCCATTTCAACGATGTCGATCTTGTCTGCGGGAAAATGCCTGACTACAACGTTGAGACAGATATTATCTTTTGTTGTGAAGCCGCTTTCACTGGAGAACTTCTGGAAGAGTTCTCTCACGGCAACATAGCGGGGAATCATATAAGTGGGGGAGTGCTTTACAAGGGATACGACTGCCCTGACAATACCGGCGAGTTTATTGCTGCAAAAGGTACAGCTTGGGGATTTGTTCTTACAAAGAGCAAGCCCGGAAGTGAGTGTGATATTGAAAGAAGTTTCATGCTTGATGAAAATCACCTGCCTTCTGTCAACGGTTTTCCTGTAACAATGGGCTTCGGGCAGAATATGATAATCTACGACTTCAAGACTCAACCGAGATTCCGCGACCGTCTTCCGGACGGGAAATATTATTTCCGCAGCCTGTGCTGCCTGAACGGGGAATTGTGCATCGTTGATTCAAAAGAGGAAATCCGTTATGCCGAGTATGTGGAGCTTTTGGAGCAACTTGGCGTCCAGTATGCTCTTTATCTGGATATGGGAAGCGGATGGAACCATTCCTGGTACAGGGAAAGGCCGGCAGGAGAGGTCACGGTCATTCACCCGTGGGTGGAGAAATGCAAGTATACCACCAACTGGATAGTATTCAGGTAAATAGTCCGGCTACCGGGAGAACACAAATTGGAGACGCGAATCTATGGCTTCAGGAAGGGTAGCGGGTTTCCCTGTTACAGAATGCCTTTCACGTGGGCGAAAACCGTGACTATCAGAGCGGCAACAACGACAAACACGATGAATGTCAGTATTCCGTTGATAATCAGAGTCAGTATTGTCTTGCCCAGGCTCTTTCCCCAGCTGATTCCGAACAGCTGCTTGAAATCCCATATCATTATCACCGGGAGAATCCATATAGGAAGGTCTCCGGAGCTTGTCTGCCAGAACGGGAGTATCAGGATGGCAAGGACTATAAGCTGGCAGCTTATGTAAATCTGCACGAAGAAGTGCTCCGTGTATGAAAGCCTTCCGATTTCAGGTGCTCTCTTGAACATGAACCAGCATACAAAGGCGAGGGTTATGTTGAGAATAAGCGTGTACAGCGGCTTGTTTCTGTCTATCCAGTCCAGATATTTGTTGTGATAGTCAAGAGTGGTGCTGGCGATGCCAATTACCCTGTCTTTTTTCGCCTTCAGCTTGAGATACTCTTCTTCTTCGGTCTCTGTCAGTTCAAATGATAAAGAGTCATCAGATTTTTTTGCAGCTTCTTGTGCCAGGGCAGTGTTTTTATAGGCGATGCCAGGGGTGCCGTCTTCGTCCTCAAAGTCATCTTCAGCCCAGACCCAGGCGAGTGAGTCTAGCATGGCCTGAGAAATCTCTTTTTGTGCTTCTATCTGTTTTTTAGGGCTCTTGATGATTCCCAGGTTGACTTCTATCGCGAGTATGACGCAGAGGAAGAAAAGTAGCTTGATAGGGGCGTAATAAGGTGCGCGGTGGCCTTTGAGGAAGTCCCTCATAAAGTAGCCTGGCCTGTAGAACAGTTCCAGGATGGTTCCGATAACGCTTCTGTTGTTGAAGTCTCCGACCTCAAGCACACTGCTTATGATGTTGCCTGGCGTAAGCTTTTGGGTGGCAGCCTTCTGGCCGCAGCGGGGGCAGAACTTGCCCTCATATTCCAGCCCGCAGTTTGCGCAGGTATGCTTTGTCTGCATGCCTTTGAAATCGTACCTTTTGCTCTCCTTGGGGTGGGAAATGCTATGGCCCAACTCTATGAAATAGAGTCTGAGCTTGGAGAACAATCGGCGAAAAAACTTCATCGCGGGCTTAAACTGAGAGGCTTATTTTAATCTTTTGAAAACTATTGTTATACCATCTTCAGTGGCCTGGATTTTCTGGCCGTCTTCAAGAAGGGTGAAGGTGACCGTTTCTTTGTTCGTGGCGTCCTTGATGTTAAGGTTTTTGCCTTCAATGGTATATGTTCCAGATGATTTCATGTCTGCGCTCAACTGCATCAGCATCGAGTTTGCCTCCTCAATCTGTTCGCGTCCCATACTTGCTTTATGGGCCAGGCTGTTGTCAAAGCAAAATGCTGATGAGATAACCATCAGGAATATAGCGGACAGTTTGAGTGTAAAAGCTCTCATTGCTGTATGTGATATGCGTTTGGATTCAGTAAAATTTGCCCAAAAATAAGAAGATTTTGCAAATTAAGGCTTCAGGAAGGCCCTTATCTGGTGGATAGGGATGCCGAAGTTGAAGCTCTGGGTTCCGCTTACCGCCGCAAAGTTCACGGCTACAAGGTCTCCGTAGGAGTTCACTACAGGGCTTCCGCTTGAGCCCTGGAGGATTGGTATGGTGTAGAGGAGTCTGAACTGGTCCGGCTTCTGCGATATCTTTCCGGAAGTGAGCTGTGCCTTGATGCCTTCTGTGGTGGATGCCAGAGCGATGCCCTGGTTGTAGCCGATCAGGTAGAGCTGCTGGTCCAGAGTTAGCTTGTCGGCCGTGTTCTGCTTGATACTGCCGTCTTTCTGGACTCCGGTCTGGAAAACAGCCGCATTATCCGGGGTTGTTCCGTCAGCCAGGCGGATGAGGGCAAGGTCCACGTTCTCGTCTTCAGACTCGCGGACTATGGTGCAAGGCTTGAAATCCGCAGGACCGCTTACATAGGAATCGTTGTAGGCTATGCCAAGCTTGCTGTGGCATCTGACGGCTATCTGGGAGGCGTCCATCCTCCTTAGCTGGGAGATATAGGCCTGGGCCTGGTCATATTCCCGCTTGAGTTCATAGAGTCTTTGCTTGAGGGCGGCATTGTAGGAGCTGTAGTCATCATACATATATGTCTGGTTCAGAGCCTGGTATATCTTGCCGGCCTCGTATGATGCCTGTTCCTGCCGTTCCCGGGCATAGGATGCAAGGGCGGACAGGAGCTGCTTAACGTAGTTCATCACGTCGCTCTTCTTGATGTAGTGGTTAACCACGTGGCGGTTGGTGAGTATTCCACCGTATTTGTCTATGAAAAAGCCTGTTCCAAACGAGTATGCGGTCACCACCTGGCTCGGGGAGAAAGCCACGTTCTTCAACTTTCCGTCTTCTATTCCGCTGAAATAGAAGGTTTCCCCGGTAGGGAGGGTGACACTGTAGTAATGCTCGTTGAGGATCATCACGACTCCGCTGGCGTTCTCGTTATAAATCTGTTCCGCGCTCTTTTCCCTTGAGCATCCGGCGCTTATGGCCACAAAAGCCATTGCCAGGACAAGGGAGAGCAATCCTGCTGATTTCCTAGTTGCTATCATACGGTAATAATAAATAACACGTTTATTCTTGCAAACATATTGCCAAGGAGGTTGTTTTATTGCAGTTTTTTTCATTAATTTTGTATGTAACACTTTAACACTATTACCATGGATTACAAGATTATCGACATCGAAGGCGTTGGTGACGTTTATGCAAAGAAACTTACCGAGGCCGGCATCAACAAGGTGAGCGAGCTTCTTGAAAGATGCGCAGCACCTAAAGGCCGCAAGGAACTTGCCAAGGCAACTGACATTCCGGAGAAAATGATCCTCCGCTGGACCAACCATGCAGACCTGTTCAGAGTCAAGGGTATAGGCCCTCAGTTCTCAGAGCTTCTGGAGGCTGCCGGAGTTGATACCGTAAAGGAACTTCGCAACCGCAAGGCCGAGAATCTGCACAAGGCTCTCGAGGAGACAAACGCAAAGAAGAAACTTACGAGAGTGGTTCCTCCTCTGAAGTCTGTAGAAAAGATGATCGCCGAGGCTAAGGCTTTGGAGCCTAAGATGACTTACTAGATTCTTGGGATTGTAAAGTGAAAGGGATGACCATTCGGCCATCCCTTTTTTCTTAGTCTTCCTTCTTCGGAGGACAGAGCTCATCGATGACCTCGTTGATGTACTTCAGGATTTCCCTGAGGGCATTGGAGTGGTTAGGGCCCGCCATATAGCCGCCTGTGGATATGTCGGTTTTCCCGAAACACATCCAAACAGACCAGTTGGTGCCATCCGTTACATCTAAGTATGGATGATAATAGTTGGCCTCGTCGTAGAGGTGACCTTCTTTTATAAGGTTGTCTACCTTTACGAATACGGAGTCATCCACATTAGCGACTCTTGGTTTCTGCTCCCGTTCACTATCCCGGTGCATCATCCTTTTTTCTTCAAACTTAAGTACACCGCCTGCTCCTTCTTTGTTGCGGTTCAGCACGATGCTGACACTCCATCCTGCAAAACCGTTTCCTGATGAATAGTGGAAAGAGGTGAGCATCTCTTCAGGCATCGGGTGGTAAGCCCTGCCCTTGTAAGCGTTTACAGCACCGAGTGATGCCTGGGCCCTGGCTTTCATCTCAACGGTTTGGAGATATAACTCCATTGCCTTTGCCGGATCGTCGAAATACTTGGCAAGCTTCTTGTCGATCTTGGACTGCTTGGTTTCATTTCCGATAATCTTTTTCATCGTTTCGATGACCTTATTCAGCTGAACGATTTCCCTTTCAGCCATTTCTGATACGTGATCCAGATCTGACTGTGTCAAATACTCTGCCTTTTTCAGGAATTCATTGGTCCAATCGTCCTTACTGATCCAGTACATCATAGTTGAAGGTACTATCTCGCCTTTGTTTATCCTGTCTATGACACTCTGGTCCTGGGCCAGGATGTTGCTTCCAAATAACGCAGCAAGAGCCATGATCAAAATCTTTTTCATATAGTTTATGTTTTTGTTTTACTTACCTTTTCAACAAAAATACGAAAATTCAATAACCATTCCCTTACAGAAGGAATAATATCAATATTTTCTCAATTTCTCCAAAGATAAGTGTTAGAAGCCTCTTCCGTAAGCCATCCAGAAGTCGGTTTCCATCTGGTTCCAGGCCTTGACGGCGGTTTCGTAGATGTTGGCTGTCAGGGCGTTGAGTTCTTCAGGCTTTGAGTTCTTGGTTAGTTTGGAGACGGAGTCGAAGGAGAGTTTCTCTATTTTGGCGATTTCTTCTTCTACCTTTCCCCTGGACTTTTGCCAGGCGACTGTTGCAAGTCTGTTAGGCCTTCTGAACTGCCAGAGTATGCAGTCTGCCTTGTACTGCTTCTGGCCGCAGAAGCTAAAGCCTTCAGGAAGAGATGTTCCGCCGGCAAACAGCGGGATTCTCGGGCTTTGGGCAGGATTGTCAACTGCATACCAGCAGATGCCGCCAACTGCATCGGGGAGCCAGCTTCTGAGCTGGATTACAGTGGAGTATGAGCACCAGCATACTGCAAGTGTGCGGCTGAACTCTATGGTGCCCGGAGCAAGGGTGTTGAGAGTGTTTCTTGTTTCTGCCGTCAGCCAAGGGTTGGCGACAGGGCTTTTGACTATGCTCTTGGTGCCGTCTTTGGCGGTGACTTCCATCTTCCAGTTCTGAGTCATATCGAAGCGGCTGCCCTCGAAGGTGGAGCGGAAAAGCTCCATAACCTTTCTCACATCCACTTTCCCGTCTGGCTTGACGGAGAAGGGGAGTTCATCCATTTCATAGGTAAAGTTCTGCGATGGAGCCAGTTGAGAGAATACATAGAAGTCTCTTTCACGGAAGTTCTTGCCGTCTCCGTAGGTTCCGTGGTAGGCCTTGTAGAACTTGAACTCTCCCTGTCCGTCCCAAAGGCCGTGCTCGATGGCCACTTTCTCCACGTTGTCAGAGCAGAGGAAATTCTTCTTGTCCTTGCGGTCTATCTTCCCGATTCTAGGAATGTTGCAGGAGATGGATATATGGTCGTCCGGCACTCTCTGGGCGGCCCAGACGGCTCCCTTGCTGTGCTTTCCGTTTCCCAGGATCTCGAAGCACCATACCTCGTTCTTGTCAGCCACCGTAAGGCATTCTCCGCCGTCTCCGTAGCCGTATTCCTCTGCGAGGCGTCCCATCAGCTTGACCGCATCGCGGGCATTGTCGCATCTCTGGAGGGCTATCCTGGCAAGTTCCTCGATCATGAACATTCCGTCCGGATTCTTGAGGGTGTCAGGGCCGGAGAATGTGGTTTCCCCGATAGCCACCTGCTTCTCGTTAAGGCAAGGATAGCCGGTGTTAAGGTATGCGTACGTGTGCTTTGCCTGAGGAATCTCTCCCCTGTATCTTACGCCTGTGGTATCTCCCTTGAACTTGGTCCAGCGGGTTCCGTAGTAAACCTTCTGGACCTCTCCCTTCTTGTGGTCCGCTGCCGGCTCATAGCTGATCCAGGTATGTGAGACACCGTCGCAGGTATGGGATGTAATGACCGAGCCGTCTGTGGAGGCCAGCCTTCCGACCATTATGCTGGTACATTCTTCAGTTGTCTGATAATCAGGGGTCTGTCCAATAGCATAACTGCAGGTTGCAATTATCGCGATAAAGGACAAAAGCGAAAGAAGGGTATGTCTTTTCATATTAGTGACTTTTTCAAGCACTAATATACGAAAATCGGGAGAACTACTCGTAGCGGATGGCCTCGATAGGGTCGAGGTTGGCGGCTTTCTTGGCAGGGTACCAGCCGAAGAAGATTCCGGTGATGGAGCAGACGGCAAAGCTCAGGATCACGCTCATAGGCTGGATGGCTATCGGCCAGCCGGCAAAGAACTTGACTCCGTATGCGGCCCCGACGCCCAGCAGCACTCCGATAAGGCCGCCGGTGATACTTATCATAACGGCTTCTATCAGGAACTGTGTCAGGATGTCCAGGCCCCTGGCCCCCACACTCATCCTCAGACCGATTTCCTTCGTCCTCTCGGTTACACTCACGTACATAATGTTCATAATGCCAATACCGCCCACAATCAGCGATATGCCGGCCACGCAGGCTAAAAGTATGGTCATCGATGTGGTGGTGGAAGTCATCATCGAGCTGAGCTCCTCCTGGCTTCTGACATTGAAGTTGTCTGCCTTGCCGTCCTGGAGCTTGTGGTTGGTGCGGAGAATATCGCTGATCTCGTTTATGGCTTCCTGTGTCTGGCCTTCAGTTATGGCTGAGGCGTAGATCATGGACAGGTAGTTTACGGAGAGGATTCTCTTCATCACCGTTGTGAAAGGAGCCAGCACAACGTCGTCCTGGTCTTGGCCCATAGTGTTGTAACCCTTTGACTTAAGGACTCCTATGACCGTGAAAGGCATATTCTTGAAGCGGATTATCTGGCCGACAGGATTCTCTCCTGCGGTGAAAAGGTTATCCGCGATGGTCTTTCCGATGACGCAGACCTTGGCGCTCTGGGCGATATCCGTGTCGTCGAACATTTCCCCGTCCTCAACCTCCAGCTGTCGGATTTTCAGATAGTCCTGGCTGACGCCGCTGATGGAGCTGCTGTAGTTGTTGCCGCCGAAGATGAACTGTCCTCCGGATGACACGCTCGGGCTGATGGCGGACAGATAGGTGCATTCTTCCTTCAGGGTGTTGTAGTCGCTGATTTTAAGTGTCTGCATATCAGACGATCCCATTCTCACTCCGCCACGTCTCTCGGCTCCTGGCATTATCATGATCATATTGCTTCCCATCTTGGAAATCTGGCTCTGGATGCTCTGCTTGGAGCCTTGTCCGATGGCGAGCATCGTGATGACGGAAGCCACGCCGATGATGATTCCCAGCATCGTGAGGAAGGTGCGCAACTTGTTGTTGGCTATGGCCTTGAGGGCTATCTTGAATAGATTCGACCAGTTCATGCTCAATCCTCCTCGTTCTTAGGCAGGGCTGCCAGGCCTTCCTCTGCCGACAGTATGTGGTTGTTTACGGTGTCGTCCTTGACCTTTCCGTCAGCCAGGAAGATGTTTCTCTGGCTGTACTGGGCGATGTCGGGGTTATGGGTGACAAAGATTATGGTCTTGCCGTCTTTCCAGAGTTTCTGGAAGAGGACAAGTATCTCGAAGGAAGTCCTGGTGTCCAGGTT
>R25__coassemble_310_pt1 | contig 30335 bp, 25 predicted proteins | sample R25__metabat2_low_PE_028 | metagenome-assembled genome bin R25 | reverse complement strand
AACTGGGGGAGGCAATGTGTGCCGGAAAGACAGGAGAGGAAATCGTCAAGATGGTCGGGCGCAGGTTTAATGTCTTTTATGCGCCGGTATCTGATACGGGATGGTCTATGGCCATTGCGGTGCCGATAAAAAGTCTGCTGTGGCCTGCTATCAATTTGGGGGCTCTCATCCTCATACTCATGCTTTTGGGATTGATACTGGTGTCCAGGATATCCCGCAGAGCCATAAAGAAATTTACTAAACCGCTGGTTCAACTGTCCGGTTCCGCTTCAGAGATTGCCAAGGGCAAGTTCGACACTGTTCTCCCGGAAATAAAGAGCGATGATGAAATACGTCATCTTCGCGATTCTTTCGATAATATGCAGCAGTCTTTGTCCAGGTATATCGCTGACCTTACGGAGACTACAACCCAGAAAGCTTCTATGGAAAGAGAGCTGGATGTCGCAAGGAATATCCAGATGTCCATGCTCCCTATGACCTGGCCTGCATATCCTGACAGGAAGGACATCGACATCTGGGGTTCCATCACTCCGGCAAAGGCCGTAGGAGGCGATCTGTACGATTTCTGCATTAGAGATAACAAACTGTTTTTCTGCATAGGTGATGTCTCAGGAAAGGGTGTGCCGGCATCTCTGGTTATGGCCGTAGTCAGTTCTATGTTCCGTACCCTTTCGGCTTCAACGGACAGTCCTGACAAACTGATTTCAGCTATAAATTCTTCCATGGCCTCCCGAAACGAGAACATGATGTTCGTGACATTCTTTGTAGGCGAACTTGACCTGGAAACCGGAGATTTGAAGTATTGCAATGCAGGGCATAACGCTCCGATAGTACTCAAGGCCGGCGTTCCGCAAGTGCTTGAGGCAGACGCTAATGTACCGGTAGGTATAATCGCTGACTGGAAATACAGCCTTCAGAAGACAGCGCTTTCTCCAGTAACAATCCTTTTGCTTTACACTGACGGACTTACAGAAGCCACACGGGCCGACGGCTCACTGTTCGGAGAAGAAAGGGTCCTTGCCAACCTTACAGGCCTTAAGGCCACAACTTCATCAAAAGAGCTCAGTGAACATATGAAAGCTTCTGTTAAGGACTTTGTCGGTGACGCGGAGCAAAGCGATGACCTTACGATGCTTGTAATAAGGATCTAGTATTGAAATCATTTTAATATCAACAGATATGAAAAGACTATCTATCATTATGCTTATTGCGGTGGCAGCGTGTGCGCTTTCCTGCTCCGACAATAATGCGAAGTATGTCATAACAGGAGCAAATGTCCCTGGTGACGGCAACACAATCTTCCTGTTTGACAGGATCAGTGAACTGCCAATCGACAGTGCAGTTGTAAAAGACGGCACTTTCAAGATGAGCGGCAAGGCCGAAAAGAATGCCTACCTGTCGGTCAGTTTCAAGGATGCCAATTGGTATTTTCCGCTTTTCAATGACGGAACACCGATTAAGATAGACTATGCTGACAGCGTCATGACCGGTTCTGAACTTAACACTAAACTGTCTGAGTGTGACAGGAATATTAACGATCAGTACAACGAGTTCTACAATTTCATCCAGGATTATCTCTCTCTTCCGAAGGATGAGCAGAAAGCCGGTGAGGAAGAATTTATCAGACAGTATGAGGAACACCAGAACAAGTATACCGATTATATTCTAAGTAAAATCGATGAGAATAAGGACAATCTCATTCCTGTGGCTTTTATCCAGAACATTCCTCTTTTGGCCGGTTTCGAGAAGTTCGAAGAAATCCTTTCTTCAGGCGCTCCTTTCACCCAGCATCCTTATGTCCAGGACTTGAAGCGCAAATTGGCAGAGGACAGCTCCAAGGAAAAGGAAACCGAGAGTATCAAGAATGCCGTTATTGGAAAGAAGTTCATCGATTTCGAGGAGCCAGACCAGAATGGAAAGATGCACAAGCTCAGCGAGTTTGCCGGACAGGGCAAATGGGTTCTTGTGGATTTCTGGGCTTCCTGGTGCGGCCCTTGCAAGGCTGAGATGCCTAATGTTGCAGAGGCTTACAAGAAGTATCACGACAAGGGCTTTGAGGTTGTGGGCGTTTCCTATGACGATAATAAAGAAAAATGGGTAAAGGCCATAGCAGACTGGAATATGCCTTGGATTCACCTTTCAGACCTTTCCGGATGGGATAATCCTGCCAGTGCACTGTATGGCATCGATGCAATTCCTGACAACCTGCTGATAGATCCTGAAGGAACTGTCGTCGCCCGTGGCCTTCGCGGCGAGAAGCTGCAGGCCAAACTGGCTGAAATCTTCAAGTAGTTGCCGGCTGCAGGCTTTGACGGTACTGGCTCGGTGACATTCCAAGGTGCTTTGTGCAGTATCGGCTGAAGTAGCTCAGCGACGTGAAATTCATATAATCTGCTATCTGGGTGAGCGACAGACGTTCGTCATCCAGATAGTTTTTTATTATAGGTACGGTATGCCGGTCTATGAACGATGTGACACTGTGCCCGGTTACACGCTTGACAGTTGCAGAGAGGTATTTGGGTGATACGTTCAGACGGTCGGCGTAATAGCCTACTTGTCTTTCGGTACGGCTGATACCGGTAGAAAGAATAGCCATCAGCTGTTTCACTATATAGGCTGTGCGGTCTGTGTGAGTTTCTGTTGCATCTCGCTGAGAATGAACTTCAAAGATATCATACATCATAGTCAGGCAGAGGCTGCCCATCAGTTCACGGTAGAACTGAAGATGTCTGTCGTCCATACGGTCGCGAAGCCTGTGGAAATCCTCCAGCAGAAGTGATGCCTGTTCATCGGTGAGAGTGATGACAGGGTCCTGATTGAGCGAAATGCTGCCACCGATACTGTAGTTGTTTGATGGCAGAAGGCTTTGCAGGAACTTGTAGTCGGCGGCGAACCATTCCACCATCATGTCGGGATTTGCCGCAAGGTTTCTGGCCCGGGTCGGAGTTGGTATAACCACCAGATCATTCTTCATAATGTGATAACAGTGCTCGTTGAACACGAAACTTCCTTCTCCTGAGGTGCATAGAAGATGCATGCAGGTGTGGCTCAGTTCTTTCGAATTCATTCCGTAGAAATCCGTGGAATACAGGAAATCTGTTTTCATATCGCTGATATTTACCGCAAAGTTGCACATTCTTCCATTTAAAAACCAGAGATTTCTGCAAAAAGTGAAAATAGTAGTGCTTTTTGTGAAACAATGAGCACCCAAAGTCAGCCTACTTTTGCATTGTAAAAAAAAGCATTATGAATACAAAGAATTTAATCACAGCCGCTATGGCACTGCTTGTATCAATATCGTGCATTGGCGGAGCAAAAAACGGGAACAAAATGGAACAGAAAGGAAAAGCATTGGTGGTGTTCTTCTCTCACGCGGGAGATAACTACGCAGTTGGAAACATCAAGGTCGGCAATACGAAGATTGTCGCCGATTATATCACTGAACTTACAGGTGCAGAGCAGTTTGAGATAGTAACGCACAAGTATGACGGCATGGCTTACACTCCTCTTATCAATCTGGCCAAGGAAGAGGCTAAAAACGGTGAACTTCCCGAGTACGAGGGGGATATTGACCTTAGCCAATATGACACCATCTTCATTGGCGGACCTGTATGGTGGGGAACTTATCCACAGGTGATGTTTACATTTTTCAAAAAGCATGCAAACGATCTGAATGGCAAGACTGTCATTCCGTTTACGACTCACGAGGGCTCAGGGCTTGCAGGCTGCGTGCAGGATGTCAAGAAAGCGTTCTCCGGAGCCAATGTCACCAAGGGCTTCAGTATCTACGGTCACGAGGTGCGTACAGGAAAAGCTAAAGTCGAGAAATGGCTGAAAGGTCTTGGATATTAATTGATAAAAGAATTGAGCAATATGGAATACATCAAATTGTCCAATGGTGTCCAGATGCCACAGATTGGTTACGGAGTTTATCAGGTTACACCTGAGGAGTGCGAACGTTGTGTCAGCGACGCCCTGAGTGTGGGATACAGAATGGTTGACACCGCCCAGGCTTATGCAAATGAAGAAGGTGTGGGAAATGCCTGGAAAAAGAGCGGTATCAGACGTGAAGACCTGTTCCTTGTTTCCAAGATCTGGATTTCTAACTACGGCTATGAAAGGGCCAAGGCATCTATTGACGAGAGTCTGCGCAAGTTGCAGACCGATTATATTGACCTGATGCTTCTCCATCAGCCATTCTGCGACAGATATGGTGCTTACCGGGCCTTGATAGACGCTTATCGCGAGGGGAAACTAAGGGCAATCGGCGTGAGCAACTTCTATCCCGACCACCTCATAGACCTGGCTTCCAACGTGGAGATTAAGCCGATGGTCAATCAGGTTGAGACTCACGTGTTTAACCAGCAGATAGAAGCAAAGAAGTATATGGACGAGCTTGACTGCCGCATAATGTCCTGGGGACCTCTGGCTGAAGGACGCAACAATTTCTTTAAGAATGAGACTCTCGCGGAGATTGGACGCAAGTATGGCAAGACGGTTCCTCAAGTAACCCTTCGCTGGCTGCTTCAGCGTGGCGTAATCATTATTCCAAAGTCGTCTCACAAAGAGCGTATGGCCCAGAATATCGATATATTCGATTTTGAACTTTCTTCAGACGATATGTCCCTGATTAAGACGCTCGACACCGGAAAGAGTCTTTTCTTTGATCATCACGATGGTGAGGTAACCAAGATGTTCATGGGCTGGAGGTAATAACTATGGGAAGACTTACTTTAATAGCGGCTTTGACCGCATTAACCGCAATGACAACAACTATAACGGCACAGGACAAGAATATGACACTAGCAAACAGACAGCGAACACTTGTGACTATTGCGGCCAACGAGGCCAAGGGAAACTTAGAAGGACTTAAACAATCCCTGAACGAAGGACTGGAACAGGGATTGACTGTTAGCCAGGCAAAAGAGGCTCTTTCTCAGCTTTATGCCTACACCGGATTTCCGCGGTCACTTAATGCCCTTGGAGTTTTGCAGCAGGTTGTCAAGGAGCGCTCGGAAGCTGGACTGTCTGTGGAAGAAGGCAGTGATGCCGATCCTCTGCCGAAGGATTACGATGCTCTCAAACAAGGTACTCAGGTTCAGACACAGTTGGTTGGCGGACAGCCGTTCAATTATGCCTTTGCCCCGCAGACAGATTACTATCTGAAAGCACACCTGTTCGGTGACATCTTTGCCAGGAATAACCTGTCATTCGCTGACCGTGAGATTATTACAGTATCTGCAATCTCAGCCCTGCCGGGCTGTGAACCGCAGCTTATTGCACATGTTTCAGGGTCAAGGAATATGGGTGTCAGCGACGAGGCACTAAAGGAGATACCTGCCATTCTGGAGGCAAAGGTAGGTTTGGCTGAAGCCGAGAGACTTCGCGGAGCGCTGGCAAAAGTTTTCGGCGAGAAATACCATTCGGTTCAGACTGTTGATTTCAACATATGGCCTAAAGGTGAGCCTAACACCGCATACGCAAAGTATTTCGTCGGCAACAGCTATCTGGCCCAGATGGCAGGCGGCATTGCCAATGTGACTTTCGAGCCTGGATGCCGCAACAACTGGCACATCCACCACAAGCAGGTTCAGGTACTGGTTTGTGTTGCTGGAAAGGGATGGTATCAGGAATGGGGGAAGAACGCTGTCGTGATGACACCTGGCACCATCATCGAGATTCCTGAAGGTGTAAAACACTGGCACGGTGCTGCCAAGGATTCCTGGTTCCAGCACTTGACCTATCATAAGGACGTGCAGGAAGGAGCATCCAACGAGTGGCTGGAAGCCGTAAGCGACAGCCATTACGATGCGCTTTAGACAGAGTGCTTTCCCAGAAACTCGGAAGGGGTAATGCCCGTCATTTTCTTGAACATGCGGGTAAAATGGTGAGGGAAGTCAAATCCAAGCAAGTGGGCAGTTTCATTGATGTTGTTTCCGTTCATCAAGAGGTTCTTTCCCTGGTCTATGACAAAGGAATGTATATAGCCGATAGCCGTACCGCCGGTTGTTTTATGGATCACATCTCCCAGGTAACGAGGAGAATAAGCCAGATGATCCGCGCAGTACTGGACCGAGGGAACCCCAAGGTCCATCTGCCGGCCTTCCAGATAGTATTGCCGGAGAAGACTATGGAAATGCTTGAGGATGTCCGAAGACTTTTTGTCTTCCTTTGAAAGCTGGCGCAGGTAGATTCGCCTGCAGTATTCCAGTATAAGGCGTATGTAACCCAGGATGACGTTCCTGAGTGCCGGAGAATCATCATTCTCCTTCAGTTCGTGTCTGAGCTGGGTGAGGAGCTGGGAGATGCGGCCCCATTCCGAAGGTTCCGTTTTCAAGGCTTCAGTAGCGAAATAGGAGAAGAAGTGATAGTCTTTCATCTTGTCCTCCAGGTCGGTACCGCGTATGAGTTCAGGTGAGAACAGCAATACCCATCCGTTGATATAGAGATCCTCGCCGTTGTCTTCCTTGCCGCCGATCTGGCCGGGCTCAACGGCAATGATGGAACCGTCGGCCGCATCAAACATCTTCATGCCATAGGTAAGATTCTTTGGGAAGTTCTTTTGGATGAAAAGTCCATATACACCGTAATTGTTCAGGCTGGAGCGGAATGGAGACACCTCGTCGTAGTGGATGACGCTAACCAGGGGATGGAGTTCCTGAGCGCCCACGAAGCGGGCGTAAACATTGGGGTTGGTGACGTGAAGAATGTTTTTCATTACGCTTGAAAAGGTATTTATGTCAGCGAAAATACATAAAGTTCTGCGATATTGGTAGAAATATGGCAAAAATCGGTTAAATAAACTTCTAAAGCCCGGCTACCTTTGCAATATCAAAAACAACGTTATGAATATCAAATCTATCATTGCAGTCTGCTCCGCATCGCTGATGATGCTTGCCTGCAATTCAAAAACAAATGAGAATATGAAAACATTGACTCTTACCCAGCAGTGGGACAAGACTTTTCCAAAATCCGAACTGGTGAACCACAGCAAGGTCACTTTCCATAATCGTTACGGAATAGAACTGGCGGCTGATATGTATGTGCCAAAGAACGTTGAAGGAAAACTCCCTGCCATTGCAGTGACAGGTCCTTTCGGAGCTGTTAAGGAGCAGTCGAGCGGCCTTTATGCCCAGCATATGGCTGAGCGTGGTTTCATCACCATAGCTTTCGACCCTTCATTTACCGGCGAATCAGGCGGAGAGCCTCGCAGGATGGCTTCTCCAGATATCAACACTGAGGATTTCCTTGCTGCGGTGGACTTCCTTTCCACAAATGATATGGTGGATCCTGAGAGAATAGGCATCATAGGCATCTGTGGTTTCGGGGGAATGGCAGTCAATGCCGCCGCACTGGATCCTCGAATCAAGGCCACTGTCGCTTCGACGATGTATGATATGAGCAAAGTCAACGTGGAAGGTTATTTTGCCAGCGAGGATACTCCTGCACAGCGTATGGAAAAGCGCAAGGCCATAGCTTCTCAGCGCACCGAAGATTATAAGTCGGGCTCATACAAGCGTGCCGGCGGTGTCATTGACCCTCTTCCTGAAGATGCTCCTTGGTTTGTAAAAGACTATCACTCTTATTACAAGACGTCTAGAGGCTATCACGAGCGCAGCGGGAATTCCACTGATGGATGGAATGTCATTGGCTGCCAGAGTTTCATGAACCAGCCTCTGCTTGCCTGGGCTGGAGAAATCGAGAATCCTGTACTTTTGATTCACGGTGAAAAAGCCCACAGCCGCTATTTCAGCGAGTATGCTTTTGAGAAGATGACAGGCCGCCATGTAGAGGGCGAGAGCGCAAAAGAAGGCAACAAGGAAATAATGATTATTCCAGGTGCCTCTCACGTAGACCTTTACGATGATGTTGCCGGAGTTATTCCTTACGATAAGATAGAGTCTTTCTTCAACGATAACCTTAAGTAGGATGAAGACTTTTGTCCATATAATTACAGGACTGGGAGCGGCAATGCTGTTCCTTGTCCTTCTTTCCTGCAGCAAGGCTGACCAGCCAAATATAGACAACGGTCCGGATAAAGAGCAGGAACAGCCAAAGGTTGAAGACCCTATGCCGAATCAGATCAAGATTACCATATCGGGGAAAACTCTCCCGATTAAAATAGAGAACAATGCTGCCACAAAAGCGCTTGTCAATACTCTCAGGAGCTCTTCCATTACATTCACAGCCAGTGATTACGGCGGATTTGAAAAAGTCGGAAACTTAGGGCGTTCCCTTCCTTCAAGCAATTCTCAGATAACCGCTCAGCCTGGTGATGTAATCCTGTACAGCGGGAACAGCATTGTCCTGTTTTACGGGAGCAATTCCTGGAGTTATACCAGGATAGGCAGGATGCAGTACAGCGCACTTGATGAACTCAAATCCTTCCTTAAAGCCGGTGGGGGAGATGTGAGCGTAACTCTGTCTTTGTAATGTAGGTCTTCGTAGATTGCGAATAGTTTCAAAGCATTCGTGATTATTCGTAAATTTGTCATATATACTAGCATTCATAGACAGATTATGGAGAATCACATTTCAAGGGAAGCGGCAGTCGAGCTGCTGAAAAAATACAACAAAGACTCGTTCCATCTTCAGCATGCCTTGACAGTGGAAGGTGTAATGCGCTGGTATGCAAAGCAGTTGGGCTTTGCTAAAGACGAGGATTTCTGGGGAATCGTCGGGCTTCTTCACGATATTGACTTTGAAATGTACCCTGAGGAGCATTGCATCAAGGCTCCTGAGCTGCTGCGTGAGGGTGGGGTAGGTGAAGAAATGATTCACGCAATCTGCAGCCATGCTTACGGAATGCACGTGGACATCAAGCCTGAGCACACTATGGAGAAAGTGCTCTTTGCTACAGATGAACTGACAGGCTTGATATTGGCTGCCGCGCTGATGCGCCCATCATTAAGCACTCAGGATATGGAGCTTAAGTCTCTTAAGAAAAAGTATAAATCAAAGGTTTTTGCCGCAGGCTGCTCACGCGATGTGATCGAGAAAGGAGCCGAGATGCTTGGCTGGCCACTGGATGAGCTGCTTCAAAAGACTCTTGACGCAATGAAGGATTGCGAGACAAAGGTGTTGAAAGAGAGTGCTTTGTGGCAAGATATGAAAAAGGAGTCACGTGCTGCCCGTCGCGGGGACTGGAAAACAGAGCCTATGCCTGAACAGCATGAGACTTTTATTCTTGACAGGTCTTTTACCGATAATGAAATGGATGCCCTCCGCCGGGGTAACATTCCTCATGCTATGGAGGACAAGTGGTTCTGGTATATGGAGGGATCAACTTTTTGGGCTCACCGCAGCTGGACTGGATACTGTATCTACCAGATTGAGTTTAAAGAAGACAACCATCATGTAGTTACGGTAAACCGCAATCCGGAGCAGTACAAGTGCACCAATGTGGAAGAAGACATCGAGTCTTTGAACAGGCTTTTAGACCAGTGGATCTGTAATTCCAGGCCAGCCTCAAGACGATGAGAATTAGCTGAGGAAATATATTGTAACTTTGTGTATATGAAAAAAGTAGTTGTCATATCAACCAGCCTCCGTCCGGGGTCCAACAGCAATGCTCTGGCGGAGAAGTTTGCCGAAGGCGCCAAAGCGGCCGGAAACGAAGTGGAATTAATCTCTCTCCGGGGCAAAGAAATCAAGTTCTGTATCGGCTGTCTGTCTTGCCAGAAAACCGGTGCGTGCGTATTCAAGGATGATGTTCCTGCCATAATGGAAAGTGTTCTGAATGCCGATGTCGTTTGCTGGGCGACTCCTATCTACTATTATGAGATGTCCGGCCAGATGAAAACGCTCATCGACCGCATGAACGCCATGTATCCCAAGGATTACCGTTTCCGAGACATATACCTGCTCACTACCGCTTCCGAAGATGACGAATCTACTCCGAAGCTTGCAGAGAGTGGCCTTCAGGGATGGATCGACTGCTATGCGGAAGCAACTCTTATGGGCCATATCTTCTGTGGCGGAGTCAACGGGCCGAAGGAAATAACCGGTAAAGCCAAACTGCAGGAGGCCTATAGACTGGGTGCAAGTGTATAAACCAATGAGGTAAATTCGGATTTTTCTAATTGATATGTTTTTTTGCCTGTTTCATCCTCAAAACATGCCCAAAATGAGGATGAGATAGGAAAACCCTTCAATGGGATTATTACTCAATTACGAAACTCCTTGGATAAAAGTCGCTGTAGAAACGGCCATCTGTGGCTGTGAACTTCAGTACGCAGTAGTTAGGATCGGTGACACCGCCAGGGTAGTATTGCTCATCGCCCTCACGCCAAATCATTTCTTTCGTAGCGGCATCAGTCAGCACCTCCATCGTGCCTCTGAGCATTATGCCCTTAAAACCTTTGGCATCGCAAAAATAGATGCAAGCCTTAGGGTTAGCCTTGTATTGAGCCACACGTATTGAGAAGGTGTTGGTCGTAAAGTAGAAGGTTTTGATACCCTCACGCTTACGTGGCTTCAGCATGGCCTTGGTCCATGGAAAACCGTCCTGGTCGACTGATGAGATGTAAGCGATGGGCTGTTTGTCGGCCATCTGGGCAATGAGTTCTTTAATGCCTGCCAAAGCAGGGTTAAGATTCATGACTTCATCGTTACTGACATTCAATGTTTGTCGCCAACGTTTCAGCAGGGGGAAATATGTTTTCATCTGGCCGATATACTCCTCTTTGGTGATTGGTTTCTCCAACCCCTCGTTTACTGCACCAACGAACTGAGCACAATGTTCAATCATCTCTTCCATCGTGAAGTCCTGCAAGAATTTACCATCCTTGTAGCAATACATGCAATAATCTTCATTCTTGCTGCCGTCGGCATTAGTGCCGAGGACTTCTTCCGTTAGCGGCATACCGCAACTCTGACAAAATTTCATATCTTAATTCGTATTATTTCCCGATGCAGAAAACCACATACTTTCCAAGGGCTGCCGGAGGGTTTTTAATGGGGCATGATTGTCAATGAGTTACGCTTGTCGTTTGTCACAATTGTGACGGAATCGGCGTTTTTTGTGACAAGCACTGTGACAGAATCCGGCGGCATCTCGAAGAGTCACCATTTGAGACACTTGAATATCTCGGGTAGAAAAGAAAATTAGCTTGTTTTTCGACTCTTCGAGGCATGTCAAGAATGTGTAACAAATTCCGACAGGAAAAGAGGTGTCTTTAATCTTGAATCTTTCCAGATAAGATCTTGCTTTTCCTACGTCGATTCGAGAAGAAATGCCACTCATCAGTGTATATAGATATGGTTGTATAGTTAGATTGGTATATCTAATACATGACTGGACTATACCGGCAAATTCCTGGGATACTCTTTTTTCTTCTACCAGAATAAATACAAGAACTGACAAAGGACATTAGGATTCACCAGTCTCCCTTGTCAATGCTGTTTCAAAGCTGTGCATTAGCAGTGGCAAAACCGTTTTCCGGCTGTTTTGTACATTTAGAGAAGTCAAGTTTCGGACCTTCGAAAAAGACCGTTATAAGTTTGACTGCCAATTTCCAATGATCAGTTATCGCAATAACCTTATAATGATGAAATCTGATTATTCGGATAAACACGTCAGGTGTCCAGCCAGCGCTTGACAACGGCAGCTTTGTCCTTGCTTACGATGATTTCCTCGTCGGGGTATCCTTTAAGATGAACGCGAAGTTTTCCCTGGAACCAGGTTGAAAGTTTCTCCACTGCTGCGGTATTAACGATATACTGACGGTTTACGCGCAGGAAGCGCTGGGGGTCCAGTTGTGCTTCCGCATCTTCCAGTGTCATCCCCAACGAGTGGACTTTTCCGGAGTGGGTGCAAAGCCGGACTAAACCATCCTTGATGGCGATATGACTCACATCGCTCACCGGGACGATGAGATATTCGTCGGCTTTATGCGGGATCAGGAAACGCTCCCGATAACGGATAGAACCTTTCCCCAGGGTGTCCAGGAGGCGCGCGATGGCGTCCGTGCTTGTGGCGGCAACTTCGCCGCGTGCATAGCGAACCTTTTCCAAGGCAACTTGTAACTCAGCCTCGTCAATGGGCTTCAGCAGATAATCGAGGCTGTTGAACTTGAAAGCCTGGACGGCGTACTGGTCATACGCAGTCGTGAATATGACCGGAATGTCGGCCGGGGCGCAGCGGAGCGCCTCAAAACTGAGACCGTCTCCGAGTTGGATGTCGGAAAGAATCAAGTCAATGGCGGGATGCTTACCTGCGAAGAATGCCTTGGCTGCTGCGTTGCTCTCCACCATCCCGATAACCTCGCAGGAAATGGCTGACGCCTCCAGCAGGCGTTTCAGGCGCTGTGCGCTGCTTTGCTCATCTTCTATGATTAGGACTCTTATCATTTGGCAGGAAGAAGAGGAATGGTTACACTGTAATTGTCATCGTTTTCTTCGATGCGGACCTTTTTTCGCGTCAGGAGTCGGTAGCGCTCCACGATATTGTGCTGGCCTACGGATGTCGAATCCGTTTTCGGGAGCAGGCGCTTGGGATTGCTTACGCAGATGCCATTTCCGGAGGCCGAAATCTCCACAATCAGCGGGTGCTCTCTGGTATGCTCGTTGTGTTTGATGGCGTTTTCAATAAGCATCTGGAGGGCGGCGGGAGGAACAGTACCTTGCAAATCCGCCACATCCGGTGCAATCCGAACCTGGATTCCCTCTCCGAAACGCTCCTGCAGCAGGGCCAGGTACCGTTCAAGGAATTCCAATTCTTCCTGCAGGCTTACCGTGCCGTGATCCAGATGTGACAACGTGTAACGGTACACCTTGGACAGGTCCATCAGATAGGCAGATGCTTTTTCAGGATTCACTTCGATCAAATCGGCCAGGATGCTGAAGTTGTTGAACACGAAATGCGGGCTCATCTGATTCTCCAGCGCCTGGAGGCGGAACTTGTCACGCTCTTTTTCCGCCTTTTCCCTGGAACGCCAGTAGTACAGCGTCACCACGGTGGTGAAAAGGCAGCTGGCGGCATAGTCCACTAGCGTTTCCCAGGTGCTGAAAGGCCATCCTTGCTGGACTTCCTGCCGGAAACTGCCGTCGGTAATGATCCAGATGGCATAGTAGAAGAGCAGTCCAAGTGCCGCAAGGACAAGGACAAGCAAGATGCTGTGTATGATGCGCCTCGTTTTCATAGTACCGCTTGCAAAGATACGAATAAATTTCCGCCCAGCGCTTTATACAGATTGATCTGGCCTTGCAGGAGGTCAAGATGGTCTGCGCTGCGGGACAAACGGGACTGCAGGAGCGCCGCCTGGGCCGACAGAACTTCGAGATATGTGGCACTACCACTCTGCATTAGGGCCGAAGACGCTTCACAAGCTTTTGTGGCTGCTTCTACTTCCTGTTTCCGGAGTGAGAAGCGCTCCCCGCTGAAACAGCAGACTGACATTGCGTCCCGAAGTTCTGTACTTGCCACGAGGAGTGTCTGGTTGAAAGCGGCTAGAGAGGCTTCCTGTTCAGCTTTGGCAATGCGCAGATTGCCTTTGTTCCTTCCTATATTGAACATCGGCTGGACTAGAGACCCGACGGCTTCCGTAAGCATATCCAGAAGACTGAACGACGCCGTGATACTCAGCGTCGGATAGAAGGCCGATCGTGCCACATCCGTTTGCGCAGTTGCAGCACGCAGGGCCCATTCTGCCGCTTTTACATCCGGACGCCCGGAAAGGATTTCCAGTGGAATTCCGGCAGTGTAATCCAAAGGAAGCGAGTCTGGTATGAATCTGCTGCGGGGAATGCTGTCCCGATGCTGACCCAGCAGGAGCATCATCGCGCTTTCTGCGGAGACAATCTGCTGCTGCAGAGTCTTTTCCGATGCCGCCGTACTGAGCCAGGCCGTGCGGGCCTGCGCCACGGCCGCCTCATTCTGTAATCCCACCTCCTTCATGGCTTCCATCACTTCCACGGTCCTCCGGGCATTCTCCACGCCTTCCCGTGTTATGGAAAGCTGCTCGTCCAGCATCAACAGCGTGTAGTACTGGCTGGCCACGGCAGCTACCAGTTGAAGTCGAGTAGCCCGCTCCGTCTCTTCGGCGTTCCAAAGCAGGCTTTCTGCCGCCTTGTTCTCGGCGAAATAACGTTCTGAAAGGCCTACCTCCCATTGCAGACGCACGGGCAGACTGTACTTGGAAACAACTGCCGAGCCCTTCTCTTTACTGATCGAGCCCTCACCGCCGATGGACAGCGATGGCAGAATGGATAGCCGTGACATCCGCAGAGTGGCATCGGCTTGCTCTACCCGAAGAGTGGCAGTGCGCATGTCCGTGTTGTACGCCAAAGCCGTGTCAATCAGTGCAGTGAGCTGCGGATCAGTGAATACTTCCCGCCAGCGGAGCGCATCCGAAGGCTGGGCCAATGCAAAAGCACTGCAAATCATGAGGGCACATAATGTCAAACGAATCTTATTCATGGGTCACCTCCTTTTTCTTCCGGTATTCCTCGATCCTCTTGAGTTCTTCCTGAATCATCGGGTCATCCGAAGGCTTGACTTCCAGCGGCTTGAAGCGCTCCTGCAGCGTCTGGAAAACAACGAACAGCGTCGGGACTACCAGCAGCAGCCCCAATGTGCCGAAGAACATGCCGCCAATGGTGCCCACGCCGATGGTCCGGCTGCCGTTGGCACCCGCCCCGGAAGCGAACATCAGCGGGAGCATGCCGAAAATCATCGTCATCGATGTCATCAGTATGGGACGCAGACGCATCTTGGCCGCAAAGAAGGCGCTCTGCTTGAGCGTCATTCCCGCCTGGCGGCACTGCGTGGCATACTCCGTTAACAAGATAGCCGTCTTACCCAGCAATCCTATGAGCATCAGCAGGCCCACCTGCAGATAGATATTGTTTTCAACATCAAACAACTTGGCGAAGAGGAAGGCGCCGGCCAGCCCGAAAGGGACACCCAGCATCACCGCCATCGGGATGAAAAGGCTCTCGTAGAGGGCAACCATGATCAGATAGACAAAGACGATACAGATCAGGAAGATTATCGCCACATTGCTGCTTGTCTGGCTCTCTTCCCGCGTAATGCCGCCGAACTCTACCGAATAGCCAACCGGCAGCTGCGTGGCCGCCACTTCGCGAATGGCCTCGATGGCGCTGCCCGTGCTGCTGCCAGATGACACCGAACCGGAAATATCAATGCTGCTGATCATATTGAATCGGTTCAGCGACTGCGGCATGTATTCCTTGGTAAGAGTGATGAACTGGCTCACGGGGAGCATTACGCCCTCATCTGAACGCACATACAAACGATCCAGGGACTGCAGGCTTGCCCGGTCATCAGGCCGAAGTTGAAGCGTTACCTGGTAAATCATATTGAAACGGTTGAAGTTGGAGGCATAACTGCTGCCCAGGAAGGCACTCAGTTCATTCAGCACAGATGCCGGGGAGACCCCCATCTTCTTGCAACGGGCGGCGTCAACGTCCAGCCGGTACTGCGGATAGTCCACCGCATAGCCGGAATAGGCATCCGAGATCTCCGGACGCTGGTTCATGGCATCTACAAAACGTTGGCTCACCTCAAAGAAAGTACGTATATCGGCACCTCCGTTGTTCAGCAGGGAGACTTCAAAACCGCCACCACGGCCGTAACCGTCTATCATTCCCGGCGACATGGCCATGCTTTCGGCGTCCTTTTCATCGGCGAGGATGGCGTTGATACGCTCCGTTACGCTCCAGGACGAATGGGCCTTGCCGCGGCGATCTTTCCAGGGCTTCAACTGTACCTGGATCATTCCCTTGTTGGCTCCGCCGAAGCCCGCAACGGCACCCACGGATTCCACTTCAGGGATCTCCTGGATACGGTCGCTGGCGCGTATAAGGATTTCTTCGGTGCTGGCGAGCGTCCGGCCTGGCTGCGTGCTCAGGTCCACATACAGCGACCCCATGTCTTCGTCAGGGACGAAGCCTGTGGGTACGACTTTCATCAATACGACCATAAGTGCCAAGGCGGCGGCAATGGAAAACACGGCAACCCATTTGCGTTTGATGAGAGTCATCGCCAACCGGGTGTATTTACCCAGGATGGCAGAGAAGGCAACCTGATAGGCTCTGCGCACACGGGCGCCAAAACCGCCCTTGTCATCGACAGGCTTGAGAATAAGCGCACAAAGAGCAGGTGCCAGCGTCAAGGCCACCAAAAGCGAGATGCCCACAGCAACGGCCATCGTGAGACCGAACTGCTTGTAGAAGATGCCCGTGGTTCCGCTGATGAACGACACCGGGATGAAGATGACCATAAACACCAGCGTGGTGGTGAAGAGCGCCGCCGTAAGTCCGTTCATGGCATCCACTGCGGCCTTGTGTGCATCCCTGTAACCGGCATCGAAACGCGCCTGGACGGCTTCCACTACCACGATGGAATCGTCCACCACCGTGCCGATAACCAGCACCAGGGCAAAGAGCGTGAGCATATTCACGGAGAATCCTGCCACCGCCATGAAGGCGAAGGTGCCGATGAGCGATACTACGATGCCCAGGGCCGGAATCAGTGTCGCACGAAAATCCTGTACGAAGAGGAAAACGACGACCAATACCAGCAGGATAGCGAGCAGCAACGTGAACACCACTTCCCGGATGGATGCGAAAAGGAAGTCATTGGTATTGTCAAAGGTGACGATTCTCACGTCCTTGGGCAGGTTCTGCTCCACCTTTTTCAACAGCTTGTCTATTTCCAGATTGATCCGCGTTGCATTGGAACCGGCCACTTGCGATACGCTTCCCATCACGCCGGGATGCCCGTTAATGCGGTTCACGTAGCTGTAGTCCGACTGACCCAGTTCAAGGTCCGCTACATCCTTGAGCAGCAGCGTTTCGCCGGTAGTCTTGCTCGCGAGGACCAGGTTCTCGAACTCCGTCACGTCCTGCTTGCGGCCACTGTAACGCAGCGTATATTGGAAGGTGTTGCCGGAATCCTCACCGATGGAGCCAACGCTGGCTTCCACGTTCTGCTCTTCCATCAAGGTGGTGATGTCGCTGGGAACAATTCCGTGGCGCATCATTGCTTCAGGGCTCATCCAGATGCGAAGGGCATACTGTCCGCCCCAGACCTCCACCTTGCCGACGCCTTGGATACGGAGGATTTCCGGACGGAGGTTGTTGTAGAAGTAATTGCTCAGGAAGTTTTCGTCATAAGTGCCGCCGGGGCTCTCCAGAGCCAGTATACGAAGCTGTCCGGGCTGCTGTTTTTCCACGCTCACGCCGAAGCGGAGCACCTCCTGCGGCAGCATCGCCTGTGCCTGCACCACGCGGTTCTGCACATTCACCGCCGCCATGTCGGCATTGGTGCCCTGCTTGAAGAAAATGCTGATGGAGGCCGAACCGTTGCTGGCCGACGAGGTCATATACGTCATATTGTCCACGCCGTTGATAGCCTGCTCCAACGGCGCCAGGACGCTCTTCTGCACGGTCTCGGCGCTGGCTCCCGGATAGGAGGCCCAGAGATAGACGGTAGGCGGCGCGATGTCAGGATACTTCTCGATAGGTAGCCTTGTGAGGGCGATGATACCGAGCGCCACCACCATCACATTGATGACGATGGAAAGCAGAGGGCGGTCTATAAATGCTTTTATGGTCATTATATATGTATTTTCATTACGATAATAATTGCGGCAATCGCGCTGAATGTTCCGGCTACAGCGCTCATCACCCATACCCCGTCAAGGCCCCAGATTGGGACCAGAATGGCAAGGAACAGGAGAGGGAAGATGAGCGTCCCCAAAAGCGAAAGCAAAAGAGATTGCATTGGTTTCTCCAATGCGGTCAGGTAGCCCGACAGGGTCATTTCAATCCAGCTCACCAGGTAGCTCAACGCGAAGAAACGCATCGCCCGCCAGGACATATCAAACAGGGCTGCATCGCCATCCTTGATGAACAAGGGCAGGATTAACCTGCCGCCGGTCAACAGGAACACCATGGCAAGAAGTGACAAGATTGCCGCTGCAGCCATGACGGTCTTCTGCATATCCTTCATCCGTTTGTAAAGACCCGCTCCGAAGCAATAACTGATGGCCGGCTGCAGCGCGTCTGAGGCACTGTAGATGAGCATCCCCGTCAGGCTCTGTACGTATTCCACGATAGCAACGGCTGCGACAGCCGTTGCACCTCCCAACCGGAGAAGTATCACGTTGATTATTACTGCCAACAGAGAACCGGCCATGCTCGTAAAGAACTCGGATGAGCCGTTGGTCAGGATAATGGCCATCTGCTTCAGGGCAATCTTCCCCTTGGTAAGAACGAGGGGCAGTTTCTTCCGGACAAATGGTACTAGAGACCAGACAGCGCCCACCGTCATCGACAGGCTGCTGGCCAGAGCTGCAGCCCAGAGGCCTTGCTTCAGCCAGACGATGAGAATCGCATCCAGGATGATGTTCAGTACTGAACAGACGATATTGATGGTCATACTGAGCTTGACCTTGCCGCAGACACGCAGGTAGTTATCCGTGGAGAAGTAAAGGCAGCAGGGAGCCATGAACAGGGCAAAGACGCGCAAGTACTGGACGGCATATTCCGCCGTCTCCCCATCGGCACCCATCAGACGGATCAATGGCCCGGCCAGGAAATAGCCGGCCAGGGTGAAAAAGACGGAGAGTCCGAGAATCAGTTTCAGACAGACCGTGAAGACGCGACCGGCCTCCTCCTGCCTCTCACGCCCAAGCAGGATGGAAATGCGGACGGAAGATCCCGCCGCCACCATATCGGCCAGGGCGGTGATGATCATGATGATTGGCATCACCAGATTGACGGCCGCTAGGGCTTCCTGCCCGATAAAGTGGCCGACAAAGATGCCGTCGGTAATGTTGTATATGGCAGAGAATCCCATCCCGACCATCGCCGGGACGGTACATCTGAAAAATAGTTTCAGAATCGGGGCCGATGCAAAATCACGCTCGTTCATTCTGCCTGAGTGCTTATCTCCATTCCCTCCCTGACGTAGGAAGCGCCCTTCGCGACGATTGTTTCACCTTCCTCCAGACCACCGGTCACTACGTAGTTCTGACCGTCGGAAACAGGGAGTACGGTAATGATGGCCGACTCGGCCTTTCCGTCCACCACTTTATAGACATAGACCTTGTCCTGGATCTCATAGGTCGCCGCCTGGGGGATGACTATGGCTTGCCCCAGCTGGTAGGGAATCGTAAGCCGTCCCGTACTGCCGCTCAGCAGGCGACCGTCCGGATTGGGGAATACAGCCCGGGCCGAAAGGGCCCCGGTACTGCGGTCCACGACACCGCTGATGCTTTCCAGCCGTCCCTCAAGGGGATATGTGGCGCCGCCCTGCGTCTGCAGAGAGACGGAAGGGAACGACGCTATCATCTTCTCCATCGATCCGAACTCTTCCATCCGGGTCATCGCATCCTTTTCCGTCAGCGAGAAATACACATACATCTGTGCATTGTCCGCAACCGTCGTAAGACCATCCTGCGTAGATGGCCCCACAAAATCACCCTTGCGGTAGGGGAGGCTGCCTACGACACCGTCAGATGGACTGGTAAGCACGGTATAGGACAAATTGCTTCTGGCCGACTCCCACTGGGCCTCAGCCTGTGCGAGCTGTGCCTTGGCAAGGGCAAGCTGCGTCGCTGCAGTCCGCAAATCATAATCAGAGACGATATCCTTATCACGTAGCTGCTTTCTGCTGTCATAGGTTAGCTGTGCGCTCTCAACACCAGCCCGTGCCACTTCTACATTGGCCTTGGCGGCTTTCTCCTCAGCCCTGTATGTCGCCTGATCGATTACGAACAGCACCTGTCCTTTCCGGACACGTTGTCCTTCCCTGATCCGGATCTCCGACAGGTATCCGTCTACCCGGGGAATGATCCTTATGCTCTGTCGTCCCTCGATGGAAGCGGGATAGGTCTGCTCCAGGGTGATGTCGGACCGGGTGACGGTCATCGTCTCGAAATTCCCTGATATTTCACCTTCTCCTGTATCGTTGTGCCCGCAGGCGACAAGAGAAAGGAGCAGCCACGCGAAATACAAACTCTTTTTCATACAAATTCTGCGATTTACGACGACAAAACTATCCTCCTTCGCGCACGTATGAAACATAGGAATCGATAAGACGGTCAAAATGACTGTTGAAACAGACAATAAGACTAATGAAGTTTCTTGTTGTTCAAGCGAACGGCTGTCTTTTCGTTTGACTTAGCGGAGGTATGACTATCCTGTATTGTATCGCAACATCTTCCGTTGGCAAATAGAAATATTCTAAATATAGATTTTCAGGAGCCTTTTTCGAGCAGGCTCTACAAATCGAGCATTAACTACTTAATGATTAACTACTTGATTGCAAGAGATATATGGAAAAGTCCCACTTCCTTACTTTCCAATTGCGACACGTGACAAATCTGCCTTGTTGTCACAGAATGATGGTAATGTATCAAGTCTCATTTGCGATAATCAACTAGTTATCATTAAAATAATAAATGATTGAATAACAACGCATTGGAGAATCAAAACAAGAAAGGAATCCTATTGAGGATTGAAATGTTAAAGTTATTCATTATACGTGTTGACTTTCCAAAAACACTTCATAAAACGCCGTGTTTGGTAACTTTTCACCCAAAGTGTGACAAAATCTTGTCACAGAAGGTGATTTTGTGACAAACTCTGTGACAAAACGGTTGTAATTGACCGAAAAACAGACTAAACCCTAAAAATGCGAAACTAACCGATAGTACTGACTGAAGAGATGGGTTCCAGTGAGTTTCGGGACATTAACTTAAGCTTCGGTCGAGTTTTAATTATTTGAAAATCAAATAGTTACTTCCCGATGCAGAAGTGTGAGAAAATGTGGGACAGGATGTCCTGGGAAGAGATTTCACCTATGATGCCGCCAAGGTCATCCGTGGCTTCCCGGAGGTCCTGGGCAAGCAGGTCGGCAGGGAGGTTGGAGTCAATTCCCTGGAAGACTCTCTCGATAGAAGCCATAGCGTCTTTAAGGGCCTGGTAATGGCGCAGGTTGGTGACATAGGTCTTGCCCTGGAGATTGGAAAGGAAACCCTTGCCGAGTTTCTTCAGAGTGTCGCCGATTTCCTTTTTAGCGGTTTCCCGGTCTTTCTTGAGAGAAAGGGAGAGGATAGTTACATCGCTGAGCTTTAGCTTCTTGCAGATGGACTTGATGCTCTCTTCGATATCTTCTTTTTTAGTTTTGGTCTTGTCCAGTTTGTTGGCCAGGATGATGAGCCTCTGTCGCTTTTTGTCTGTTTTCTCGGCGATGGTCTTGATGGAAGGGGAGAAGGAGTCCTCCCTTGTTGAGTCCAGCATGAGGATGACCACGGAACTTTCCCTGAGCTTTTGCCAGGTGCGCTCAATGCCCATTATCTCAATGGTCTGGGTGGTGTTCCTGATTCCGGCAGTGTCTATGAAGCGGAAGAGAGAGCCGCCGATGTTTACTGTGTCTTCTATGGTGTCTCTGGTTGTGCCCTGGATAGGGGAGACGATGGCCCTTTCCTCGCCGAGGATGAGGTTGAGGAGGGTGCTCTTGCCGGTGTTTACAGCTCCGACAATGGCAACCGGAATGCCGTTCTTGATGGCGTTTCCAAGTGAGAATGAATCTGCCAGATCCTTGATTTTAAGGTAGGTGGAAGAAAGGATGCTGGAAAGCTTCTTGCGGTCCGCAAACTCAACGTCCTCCTCGCTGAAATCCAGTTCCAGTTCCATAAGGGCGCACAGGTTGAGAAGGGATTCCCTAAGAGCGCGGAGTTCCTTTGAGAAACCGCCTCTCATCTGGTTCATCGCGATTCTGTGGGAGGCTTCGGTCTCGGAAGCGATAAGGTCTGCAACAGCCTCAGCCTGGGCAAGATCCATCTTGCCGTTGAGAAAGGCACGCTTGGTGAACTCACCCGCATCGGCGATGCGGAGAGGGGAAGAAATCGTACTGCTCTTGAAAAGAGTGGAGGCGGAGTCAATCAGCAGCTGCTGGATCTTGTTTTCTATGTAAGACGATGCGTGGCAGTAAATCTCCACACAGTTTTCTCCGGTGTAGGAGTTGGGAGCGCGGAATGGCACGGCAAGGACCTCGTCCACATCCTGTATGCGGGCAAAGCGCATCTTGTAAGAATCTGTGGATTTGAGGGTTGGACGTTTTCCCCTCGTGTGGGAGGAAAGAGTCAGGATTGAATCAGCGATGGTTATTACATCCGGTCCTGAAAGACGGATTATGCCTACAGCCCCTGTGCCCGGAACGGTTGCGGGAGCCACTATGTTTTCTGACAAATCGTTTGCGAAAGCCATCTTTTCTTTTTATTCCATCAGTTTCTTGTACTTGAATCTCTTAGGCTCGGTATTGCCCATCCTCATCTTGCGGTTCTCCTCATATTCCTGGTAGTTGCCTTCAAAGAAGACTACCTGGCTGTCTCCTTCGAATGCCAGTATATGGGTGGCAATCCTGTCGAGGAACCAGCGGTCATGGCTGACTACAACAGCGCATCCGGCAAAGTTGTCGAGACCTTCCTCCAGGGCTCGTATGGTGTTCACGTCCACGTCGTTGGTAGGCTCGTCGAGCAGGAGAACATTGCCCTCGTCCTTGAGCGTGAGTGCCAGGTGCAGGCGGTTTCTCTCGCCTCCGGAAAGCACTCCGCAGAGTTTCTCCTGGTCCGCTCCGCTGAAGTTGAAGCGGGAAACCCAGCCTCTGGCGTTAATGTCGCGGTTGCCCAGGCGTACCCATTCGGAATCTCCTGCAATGGTTTCATACACAGTCTTTTCCGGATCTATGCTCTTGTGCTGCTGGTCAACATAGGAAATCTTTACGGTGTCACCGATCTCGATAGTTCCGCTATCTGGCTTCTCGATGCCCATAATCAGGCGGAACAGGGTGGTCTTGCCGGCACCGTTAGGGCCGATTACTCCAACAATGCCAGCCGGCGGCAGGACAAAGTTCAGATGCTCGAACAGCAGCTTGTCTCCGTAAGCCTTGCTTACATCGTGGAACTCGATGACCTTGTTGCCAAGATGCGGTCCGTTAGGTATGTAGATTTCCAGGTTGGCTTCCTTTTCCTTCTGGTCCGCGGAAGCCAGTTTCTCGTATGCTCCCAGACGGGCTTTCTGCTTGGCCTGGCGGGCTTTAGGTGCCATACGGACCCATTCAAGCTCTCTCTGGAGAGTCTTTCTGCGCTTGCTCTCTGTCTTTTCCTCCATCTCCAGGCGCTTGGTCTTCTGGTCCAGCCAGGAGGAGTAGTTGCCCTTCCACGGAATGCCTTCCCCGCGGTCCAGTTCCAAAATCCAGCCGGCCACGTTGTCCAGGAAGTAACGGTCGTGGGTAACGGCGATTACGGTTCCCTTGTACTGCCTCAGATGGGCTTCCAGCCAGAGAATACTTTCGGTGTCAAGATGGTTGGTAGGCTCGTCCAGCAACAGGACGTCCGGCTGTCGGAGAAGCAGGCGGCACAGGGCCACTCTTCTCCTCTCTCCTCCGGATAGGGTAGAGACCTTGGCGTCAGAAGGCGGGCACTGGAGAGCGTCCATGGCCCTTTCCAGCTTGGAGTCTATCTCCCAGCCGCCTACGTGCTCGATCTTCTCGGTGAGCTCTCCCTGCCTTTCCATCAGGCGGTTCATAGTGTCGTCATCCATTGGTTCGCAGAACTTGGCGGATATCTCGTTGAACTCGTTGAGAAGGTCCATGACTTCCTGGACTCCTTCCTGAACCACTTCTATGACTGTCTTGTCCGGATCCATCTGCGGTTCCTGCTCCAGATAGCCTACACTGTAGCCGGGAGCCCATACGACTTCTCCCTGGTAGTTCTTTTCTACACCGGCAATTATCTTGAGCAGGGTGGATTTTCCGCTGCCGTTAAGACCTATGATGCCGATTTTTGCGCCGTAGAAGAAGGAAAGGTATATGTCCTTGAGAATTACTTTGTTATTGTGTGGGAGGATTTTCCCCACACCGTTCATCGAGAATATTATCTTTTCGTCTGCCATAGTGGATGATATTTTTGTAAAGATAATCAATTATCGCGAAAAAGGGGATGGCCAACTGGTCATCCCCTTTGAAATCAGTGAAACAAGAAACTGTTATTTCTTGTTGCCGCCAACAAGGCCACCGAGAATGCTGGTTGCAGCACCGATGATGCTGCCCAGGCCTCCGCCATTGGAATTTCCGCCGCCGGTGATGGAGAGCATAATGTCCTTGAGGTCAATGTCACCGTCTCCGTCCTGGTCTTTGATGAAGCCCCTGAGGCCTCCCAGAATGTTAGGAATCAGTCCGGTGAGAGATTTTGCCAGTCCTCCGCCAAGATTCAGTTTGCTCAGAATGTTGGTAGAGAACAGGTTTCCTGCCAAAGCAGTGATAGGGCTGCTGGCGGCGCTGGTCTTGCCGGTCAAAAGGTCGGTGATAAGGTCAGTGCCACCCTGTTTTGCAGCAGTTTGGGTAAGGCTGCCCAGAATGGATTCGCCTAGTCCTCCAAGAACTTTGTTCTTAATGTCAGAAGGAATCTCGATTCCTCCGGCAGCAGTGTTAACCTGCTTAGAAATCAAATCGCTGATTAAAGACATAATATTGGTTTTAAAGATGAGTTTTCACAAATTTAACAAAAAAACTATTTGTTCCTTTCCAGCAGGACCACATTTTCCACGTGTTGGGTGTGAGGGAACATATCCACAGGCTGGACCTTGGTTATCGTATAGTCCCTGCAAAGTATCTCCAGGTCCCTTGCCTGGCTGGCAGGGTTACAGCTGACATATACCATGCGGTCTGGTGAAGCTTTCAGAATAACCTGTGCCACAGATGGATGGATGCCGGCTCTTGGCGGATCCAGGACAATGACATCCGGCTTCCCGTGCTTTTTGATGAAGCCATCGTCAAGCACATCCTTCATGTCTCCGGCAAAGAATTCCGCATTGTCTATGCCGTTGTCTTTGGAGTTGATCCTGGCATCGGCGACAGCTTCTTCCACATATTCCACGCCTATGACTTTCCTGGCCTTGCGGGCAAGGAACAGGGCGATGGTACCGGTGCCGGTGTACAGGTCATACAAGATTTCGTCTCCTTTGAGATCCGCAAAATCCCTGACAACTGAGTAGAGGCGGTAGGCCTGAAGGGAGTTGGTCTGATAGAAGGACTTCGGACCGATGCGGTAGGTGATGTCCTCCATTTTTTCTACCAGATATTCGCCACCCTGGACACGGTAGATAGGGCAGCCGTCGTAACTGTCGTTGGCTTTGCTGTTTATGGTAAGATAAGCGGATGTTATCTGAGGGAACTCCCGGCAGATGGCCATTATCAAGCCCGTGGCGTCCTGCATCTGTTTTTTGGAAGGTTTCTCGCCGATTTGAGAAGATCCTATAACCAGATTGATGCCGAACTGGCCATCTTCGGTAGAACGGATGACAAGGTTGCGGAGCATTCCTGTGTGGTTGTAGAGGTCGAAGAATCCGAGACCGTTTTCCACGGCATATTTCCTGGCAAAGAGCCTGATGGCGTTGGATGGCTCTTTCTGTAGGCGGCATTCCTTGATATCCAGAACTTTGCTGAACATACCCGGAATGTGGAACCCGAGTCCGAGGAGTTCTTCGGCGGAAAATTCCTTTTCGCTTCCGTCCGGATTGAAGCGTTCTTCCTTGAATAGCCAACGCCTGTCAGAGAAGGTGAATTCCAGTTTGTTGCGGTAGTCTACGATGCGCTCGGAACCGATGATGGGGGAGATAGGGGGGAGTGTCAGGTGTCCGATCCTGGTAAGCTGGTCTATGACCTGCTGCTGCTTGAATTCCAGCTGCTTTTCATAGGGGAGAGCCTGCCAGGTGCAGCCGCCGCAGACTCCATAGTGTGGACAGAAAGGCTTCTGGCGGATCGGGGATTCCTTGACCATCCTGATGGGATTTCCCTGCATGAAGCCCTTGCGTGAGCGTGTAATCTGCACGTCCACAACGTCTCCGGGAACGCATTTTGGCACGAAAAGTACCTTGCCGTCAATATGAGCAAGGCCATTGCCTTCAGCGGCAACGGCCTCAATGCTCACATTTTCAATAATTTGTCTATCTTTATTACGTTTGCGGCTCATATTAGAAAGCTGCAATCAATTCCTTATTGCTGTAGGCGTCTGCACCATAGCAGGTCTTAAGGTATGCAAGGCCGATCTTGTAATCTTCCTCAGTGAAGGAATCTGTAGCTTCCTTGGCAACAACAACATCGTATCCGAGGCAGAATGCATCAGCAGATGTGTGTCTTACGCACATATGGGCATGCAGTCCGGTCATGATGACGGTCTTGACACCAAGCTCCTTGAGGAGGATATCCAGATCGGTCTGGAAGAATCCGCTGTAGCGTCTCTTAGGAACAACATAGTCCTTAGCGCAGAGTTTGAGTTCAGGAATAACCTCGGCACCCTTGGTTCCCTTGATTGCATGGTCTCCCCAGATTGTCAGCTCGCGGTCGATTCCTTTGAGGTGGCAGTCATTGCAGAAGATTACAGGAACTCCTTTCTTGCGTGCTGCATCAAGCAGTTTAGCCGTTGCAGGAACGATTGCGCGTCCGCGGTCGCATCCCAGAGCTCCCGTTACAAAGTCGTTGAGCATATCCACAACGAGGATAGCCGGCTTATTAAGTTTCAGTTTTGGAGCAGCGGCTTTCTTAGGGGCTGCCTTCTTAGTTACTTTCTTAGTTGCCATAGTCATACAATTTATATTATGTTAAATAGATCTATTTCTTGCAATGTCGTTGAACCCTATCTCAAAATCAATACCAAAGAGTCTGCGTCAACCCTTTTTTTAAGAAATTCAGTCAGTCGTGGGATTTCGCTCTTAGGGATATCAGTGCTGCCTTTCAAAACAATCTGTGCTGTTACATAACTGGAAACGTCGTTAGTGTCTTTTCCGGTTTCGATTGTCGGAGACAAACTCAGTGAACCAACCTGCGGATACAAGGTTTGCAGTTCGTCTATCATCTGCTTTGCAACAGTCTCATATCTTGTAAACTGTCCTAGCTTTGACTGAAGATTTGAAATTTCGGCGCTTTGATGGGTTATCGTAGCATTAAGCTCGTCCTTGGTGTGGTTGAATGTGGAAATTGATCCCTTCAGTGACAAAATGCTGTCTGTCAGGTTTCCCTGGATTATATTCAACTTGTAGTCCCCTAGCCCGTATAGGGGCATCCTGCTGGTTGCCTCGGCGATTCTTTCTTCCGGGATTTCCCTCCCCACAGCAGCCAGGGTAAGTACCTTTTCTTCCTTGTCTATATTCTGGGAAACTATCTGGCTACCGGAGAATTTCATTTCGTTGCTAATGAAATGCTGGAGATCGGAAGCAAAGAAACTCTCGCGTATGATATTTACAGTGAGGATCGCTGCCGGTATCATAGTGACAAGCACGATAGCCATGAGATAACCTCTGACCCTGCGGAAATTGCTGTCTTCAAGCACATTCACATGGCGGAAGCGCATGGCCCGTACACCAATGTATGTAGCCAGGGCGATAAACACAGTATTGATGAAGTACAGGAAGAACGCTCCGAGGAAGTATTTGATGTTGAGGCTGGCTATTCCGAATCCCGCCGTACACAATGGCGGCATCAAGGCCGTTGCTATCGCAACTCCAGGGAGAATGTTACCCTTGTCCTTGGAGGCTATCGCCACAATACCGGCAGCTCCGCCGAACAGTGCGATAAGTACATCATAAAGTGTCGGCGAAGTCCTTGCAAGAAGCTCACTCTGAGCTCCATGGTAAGGTGTCAGGGTGAAATAGACGGTCGCAGTGATAAGGCTTATGAGTGTCGCCACCGCATAATTCATCAGACTTTTTTTGAGAAGGTCGAAGTCGCTGGTTCCGACAGAATAGCCCATACCTATAATAGGACCCATTATCGGGGAAATGAGCATCGCACCTATTATGACTGCAGTGGAATTGACATTAAGTCCTAAAGATGCCAGAAGGATGGCGAATACCAGAACCCAGAGATACGGACCGCGGAAAGTGATGCCGTCATTTATTCTTTTGACTACATCGCTTTTGTCCGTAAGAAATCCCTTCATCGAGAAGTATTTCTTGATTCTGGAACCTATGCTTTTGTTATCGTCCATAGCTGATGAAATGGAAACCTGCTTCAAAGATAGTCTTTTTGATTAAATTTGCGATTGACAAATAAGGTAGAAATGAATTCAGACGTTAAGATACCGCTTGCGGAAAGGATCCGTCCCGTCTCACTTGACGAATATGTGGGGCAGGAACATCTTGTGGGAAAAGGCAGTGTGCTGCGCAATATGATAGAAAGCGGCAATCTGTCATCTTTCATACTCTGGGGCCCTCCAGGTGTAGGAAAAACCACTCTGGCAAATATAATCTCGAAGCAACTTGACCGCAATTTCTACACTCTCAGTGCTGTAAGTTCCGGAGTGAAGGAAGTCCGTGAGGTCATTGCGAAGGCAAAGGACAAGAATCTTTTCAATTCCAGGACCCCTATTTTGTTCATCGACGAGATTCACCGTTTCAACAAAGGTCAGCAGGACGCCCTTCTGGGAGCCGTGGAGGACGGAACTATAATCCTTATAGGTGCAACTACGGAAAATCCTTCTTTCGAGGTTATCAGTCCACTTTTGTCCCGGTGCCAGGTGTTTGTTCTCAAGGAACTTACCGTTGAGAATCTGGATTTCCTCCTGACCAGGGCGCTGGAAAAGGACCCCTATCTTTCATCCAGGAATATCACCGTCACCGAAAAAGAAGCACTTTTCCGTTATAGCGGCGGAGATGCCAGAAAGCTTCTGAACGTGCTGGAGATTATCGTCGGCAGTTTCCCTGAAGGTGAAAGCATCGAGATAACTAATGATATAGTAAAGGAGCGTCTGCAGGAGAACATGGCCCTTTATGACAAGAATGGCGAACAGCATTATGATATCATATCCGCTTTCATAAAGAGTCTCAGGGGTTCGGATCCGAATGCCGCAGTCTACTGGCTGGCGCGTATGATAAAGGGAGGAGAAGATCCCCTGTTCATAGCCAGACGTATGGTGATTCTTGCTGCAGAGGACATCGGCCTTGCAAATCCCAACGCCCTGCTTCTGGCCCAGAGTACCTTTGCTGCTGTTCAGCAGATAGGAATGCCGGAAGGCAGAATTCCGCTTTCAGAATGTGCCATCTATCTGGCTACCAGCCCTAAGAGCAATTCTTCCATCATGGCCATCGATATGGCTCTCAGTCTTGTCGAACAGAGCGGTGACCTCAGCGTTCCGCTCCATTTGAGAAACGCCCCTACCCGGCTTATGAAGGAACTGGGATACCATCAGGGCTACAAGTACGCTCATGACTATGAGGGCAATTTCGCTGACCTGGAGTTCCTGCCTGAAGAAGTGTCCGCCACCAAGATTTATGACCCGTCTTCGAACCGCAGCGAAGAGGAAATAAGAAGGCGTCTGAAATTACTCTGGGCGAAATACAATTACTGACCATTTTTTATACATTTGCACGATGAAAAATTTGGAACTTCTTACAGATTATAACAACGGGATGTTTTTCCTTATGGCAGGTCCCTGCGTGATAGAGGGAGAAGAGATAACCCGTTCGATAGCCTCTACTCTGAAGAGTCTGACTGCAAAGTATAAGATACCTTTCATTTTCAAGGCTTCCTACAAAAAGGCAAACCGTTCCAAAATCACTTCTTTCACCGGTATCGGCGACAAAGAAGGGCTAGCCTTGCTACAATCTATAAGGAAAGAACTGGGTGTGCCGATCGTTACCGATGTGCACAGCGTGGAAGAAGCAGCCCTTGCCGCTTCCTATGATATTGACATCCTTCAGATTCCGGCTTTCCTCTGCCGTCAGACAGAGCTTTTGCAGGCAGCTGCAGCAACGGGCAAATGGGTGAATATCAAGAAAGGACAATTCCTTTCCCCGGAGGCGATGACATTTGCCGTTCAAAAGGTCAGGGATAGCGGAAACACTAACGTTATGCTCACCGAAAGAGGCAGTCAGTTCGGTTACGGCGACCTTGTGGTAGACTTCCGCAGCATCCCTAAGATGCAGAAATTCGGATGTCCAGTGGTTCTGGATGTCACCCACTCTCTTCAGAAACCTAACCAGACATCTGGAGTGACGGGAGGTGAGCCTGAACTTACTCCTTACATAGCCCGTGCCGGCATTGCTGCCGGAGCGGACGGCCTGTTTATGGAAACCCATCCGGATCCTGCGAACGCCAAGAGTGACGGAGCCAACATGCTGAACCTTGCCCTTATGGATGGCCTTCTGGCACAGTTGGTTGAACTGAGAAAGACTATGAATGCAATAACTTTGAAATAAAACTGTTTAAAATATGTTTTTGACATCTGATTTTTCAAAAAGGTATGAGAAACTGCCTGTAAAGATTTTCAACGAACAGAAAGAGGCCTCCAAGGTCATCGTAAGAG